>FWWM01009319.1_pt1 | contig 18216 bp, 15 predicted proteins | sample 2228351 | NCBI WGS metagenome assembly FWWM01 (sample SAMEA103939774, study PRJEB20133) | metagenome
GGGTTGAAAACCCGGAGGAGTATCGTTATTTCAAAACCCTGGCGGATGCCTACGGGATAAAATGGGGCGTGGATGAGAAGAGGGCTAAACAAACTGGGAAGCCTTTGCCAAAGGATCTGGTTGAAAAGTGCCGCTTGGTCATGGAATTCTGGTCCGCATACGACAAGATTGAGGTCACCAACGACACATCCATGGTCATGGTCTACAAGAAGGATATAAAGTCAAAGGCGGAGGTCAACTTCAGCAAATCTGCCGAGCTCTTCAGGGGCTTTCTTTTATCCGACAGCGTCTTCCAGATATACAACATATACGCGGAGGAGTCGCCCATGAAGCCCAAGATAGAAACCGAGATGAACGACCTCAAGGCCAGGGTTGATTTCTTCGCCAGGTATCTCACGGAAGGGAGCTACCTTTTCCAGGAAGCAAGGCGCGAGCTCGTCACGGGGCCGGACGGCACTCAGTCCATAAAGGAGACCCCGGAGAAGCGCGGCAGTAGGTGGGATTTCGTGAAGTGGTTCCTGCCCGATCTGGTTGATGTTACGCAGAGAACCCTTAAGGCTTTCGGGAAGACACTGAAATGATACTGATAGCGATCCTCTTGTTCGCCGGGGCAAAGGATACCATTCCCCTGGCCGACATGCAACGCGCCGCGGGCGCGCTCGCTGGTGCGAACAAGGCCTGCCTTGACCTGGGCGAGCCATACGCGAAGCTCGCGGAGAAATACCTTGACCGACACACGGTTGTCCTCGCTAACTGGGGCGAGTATCTCTCCACATCCGGCCTCTATTCTTTCAAGACCACCGGAACTGCCAGAGCCGCGAAGGAATACATGGAAAAAGCTGTGGTCAAGACCGATGTATATAACTTTTTCAACGACCTCTCCCTCGCACAAAGGGTTATCGGGGAAATACCCCTGGTATCGGGCGGGGCCATAAAGGTAAAAACCGGCGCCCACTGGCACCTGGCAAAGGAGAACCCGCAGGCATACTCGCTCATAAAAACCCTTGCTGATATATACGGGGTAGCCTGGCCTCCCGCGCCCGGCCCGGCTACGGTTATGCCCGCGGATTACATTAGCAGGGTTAGCACTGTCAAGGACTGGGTTAAGGCTGTTGACGCCATCCCGTTTGACCCCAGGGACACGATCTATGTGAGCATCTTGACCGGAGACTTCAAGGCCAGGGTCAAAACAGGTTTCTCGGTGGGCTGTGATGTTCTCTTCTCTTACTTCTCCGCGGATTCTCTCTACAGGGCCTACTCTAATGATTCGCCATACCCCATAATGGCCGGAGCAATGATGGACTCCCTCGCGTCAGAAGCTCTGAAGTTCAAGGAGTATCTGACTGTCGCCAGGTATGTGTTTGAGCCAGCCATTGACACCATGATAACCAACCCTGATGGCACCCAGACATGGATAAGACAACCTGAGAAAAAAGGAACCATGTGGGAGTTCATATCAACATACCATCCGGATATAGCACCAAGAACATCCGCGGCAATGAGGGCATTGGGGGTCACGGTGCCATAAGCAACTTGTCGGTCTTAGCATAAGTAGGTGCACAGACCCGATCCTGCCCATTATAATTTCGCCTCATGGCCCTCAAGGATGACTTGGCGCTTCTTTCGGCAGATAACACCTCCGGCGCGGCTGAGATATTGCAAAAGGCCGCAACCATAGCCATTAGATACGCGGAAAGCGTCCCCGCGAGTGAGATAGCCGAAGGCCTCCTCTCAGCCAGGCCTGACATGGCCTCGGTAATCAATCTGGCTTTGGAGATAAAAAAACACGCTGGTGTGGCCAGCGCGAGCGAGATAACCTGGGCTTTCCTGCACGAGCACAGAAAGGCCTTTGCGCGTGCGGTCAATGAGACCTCAAGACTAATTGAAAACGGAGCGAAACTCCTTACCTATTCGCGCTCAAGCACCATCCTGGCCTCCCTTTTGGAGGCAAAATCAAAGGGAAAGAGCTTTCAGGTATATCTTACGGAATCAAGGCCTGGAATGGAGGGCCTGACCTTGGCTAGGGAGCTCTCCGCTGTTGGCATAAGGGTCGTCCTGGGGGCAGATTCTGCTCTGGCGGGCTTCGTTGGTGAATGCGATATGGTGGTTCTTGGCGCGGACGCTGTTGGTCCGGAGTATTTCTACAACAAAACCGGAACCCTTGGCCTCGGGCTCGTGGCGAGGGCCATGGGCAGACCTTTTTACCTCTCAGTTAGCCGGGATAAGCTTCTCACCCAGGAGGGAATGTCATATTACAGGACAAAGGAAATGCCGGACGAGGAAATAATATCACCTGTGCCTGAGGGGGTGACGGTCATCAACCGCTACTTTGAAGCCGTGCCAGTGGAGCTTGTCACCAGGATGGTGGGGATATGAGGCAAGCTATCGCAGGTTCCTAAGCCTATTCTCTACTGCCTCTTTGACCTTTCTGGGGTCAGCCCTCCCTCCTGATTTTCTCATCACCTGGCCAACGAGAAAACCGAGGACCCCCTCCTTGCCAGCGCGGAATCTCTCAACCTCGTCCGGATGAGCTGAAATAACCTCCTCAATCCAAACCAGAAGTTCGTCTTCGGCCGAGCCGGAGAAAAGCCCCTCCTGGTCAGCGACTTCAATCGGAGGCCTTCCAGTTTCAAGGGCCCTGGCGAAAGCCGTCTTTGCAGATGAAAGGGAGAGTCTCCCATCATCAACAGCCAGGAGGAGCTCCGCGAGTTCCTCGGCCTTGACTGGAAAACTGGTTATGTTCCCTCCTCTTGCCCTCATGGCTCCAACAAGCTCAACTGCAACGAAATTGCCAGCCCTCTTTTTGTCCCTGACCCTGTCCGCGACCCGGTCAAAGTAGTCCGAGAGCTCTTTTGCGGAGACAAGCGCCCTGGCGGTCTGCTCGGCAATTCCGTAATCCTTTACATACCTTTGGAACCGGGACTCCGGCAGTTCGGGAACGGCTCTCAGGGCCTCCTGGTAAAGAGCATCATCAAGAACCAGGGGACGGAGATCGGGTTCGGGAAAGAACCTGTAGTCCGAGGCAACTTCCTTCAACCTCATGGGAACACTCTCGCCAATGTATTCATCCCAAGCCCTGGTCTCCCTGGCAACGGGCTTACCCTCGGCCAGGAGCCTCCTCTGTCTCTCTGCCTCGTAGATTATGGCATCCTCCACTGCCCTGAAGGTATTTATGTTCTTCATCTCAACCCTGCTCCCTTGAATACCCTCAAGCACATACGAGACATTCGTGTCAACACGCATTTGTCCACGCTCCATGTCTCCCTCGGATATTCCAAGGTAGCGGACTATTAGCCTCAGGGCTTCAAGAAATGCCCTCGCTTCGGCCGCGCTACGGAGGTCAGGCTCGGTTATCACCTCCAGGAGAGGAATGCCGGATCTGTTGAAATCAAGGAGCGCGTGGCCATCCTCTGTGTAGACCGTCCTGGCGGCCTCCTCCTCTATGGCTATTCCGGTTATCCTGACCGATTTCACGCCGTCGCAGAGGAATTCAAGCCGGCCGCCTGATGCTATCTGCGACGAATGCTGGGTTATCTGGTAGCCTTTTGCCAGGTCAGGATAGAAGTAATTCTTACGGTAAAAGATGGTCCTGCGCCTCAGCTCCGCGCCGAGGGCTATGCCCAGCATAACGCCCGCCTTCAAGGCCTCCCGGTTCATTACGGGCAAAGAGCCCGGATGTCCCAAGCAGACCGGACATGTCAGGGTGTTGGGTTCAGCGCCGGGATCAATGGGGCAGGAGCAGAAGAGCTTGCTCCTGGTGGCAAGCTGTATATGTATCTCAAGGCCTATTACAGGGCCTTCATCCTCTCGCATTTGTTGCTCGTTCCCTTTAAAACCAAGGAACTAGGAACTAATATACCACCACCGGCGCGAAGTCGGACTTGTTGTATATGATGAAACTGCCGGGGGTCGCTCCGCTCAGGTTTGTCTCCAGGACAAGGGAGGAAACCGAGACCGAAGCGAGGCCAACGGTATCTATCCTGTCCGATGGTATCACGAAGGAGGTGTTCTGGCCGCCTATTATCTTCGTGTAGGTGTTCCTTCCTGGTATCTTGAAGCTGATCATCACGGAATCAGGTGTTCCGGAGCTATATGACCAGCTCACGCTCATAGCCGTGTTGGCCTGCTGGGAATCCGGGACAACCAGATTGACTATCTCCGGACAAGCCGGAATAACGCCCGTAGCCGTGTCATAAGGGGAGTAAACCGTCACCGGATCGCCAGCTCCGAGCTGCAGGAATATCGGGAATCCATTAACATCTATGGGCACATACAGGCCAGTGGTTGAATCGTAAGGCAGAACCGCCCCCGCGACATTCACAGTAGCGGAGTCGCAGGGCACGCCATCAACCAGGACACCGGCTATCGCCGTCTCCAGACTGAAGGTGTCCCACTCAGCAGGGGGATTGATCTGGAATCCATCAGGAAGGAGCTGGAGCAAGGCGTTCAGCGCGGGGCCCGCGGAGCCAACCGAGACAACCACGGTGGTTCTCGGTATCTTGTCTATTGCCTCCTCGCACGAGACGAAGAGGAACGCCAGCACGATTGCAAGGGCGATCTTTTTCATAGCGTCAAATTATGGCACAACCGCCGGCTCATTTCAAGTATCAGCGCGAGCGCCCCGGCGCCGGGATGATCTCATGGCCTGCAGACCCTGCAGGGCCTCCTTCCGGTTCCAATGGCCTCTTGCCTAGTCTTAAACCATATGAGGTTGCCGGGGCTTATCTTCTGCGCGTGCTCGCAGGTGGGCAAATGAAACACGGTGGAGTTCTTTGACGCGCAATAAGCGCCACCAATCACTAATCCTTCTTTCAAAGTTCCTAACTCAATGAGCCTTCGCTCTTTCTCAAGATCCTCCACCGGTCCATCCCGCTTCACGCTCACCAGAAGGCTTTCGGCGTTCGCGAGTTGGGTCTCAATGGTATCAAGCCGGGCCTCAAATCTGGAAAGGCTTCTTTTGATCTGGCAGGACTGAAAGGAGATCAAGGCCGCCAGGAACACCACGAGGCAGGCCAACACCAACAGCAGGGCGGTTTTTATCTCCCCCCGCGCCATCTCCAGAAAGCTTTTTAGCCAGTGTCTCATCCTCTCTCTTTTGGCTTGGTAGGAGAATTATAGAGTTCCCTCCGGGAGGGACTCAAACCCTGCCACAGCGCTCCAGAATCATGAATAACTGCACGAGCCGTTGTTCGCTCAAAACTGATATTTAATCCTGATCTGGCAGAGAAAATAAAGAATCCCTAGACCCCTGATAAACCCACCCCTTAGCTCCTCGTTGTCCCCCTCCGGGCCAGTTTTCGGGCCCGGTTATCCCCGATTAACCCCCAAAAGGGTCATTTTGGCCCCCTGGAGGGCCTTTTTGTCCCCCTTTTTGGCTTTGTTTGATAGATCACGCCCATGTTTCAGCTCCTACGCCATCAGGAGATTAACAGCTCGTTTGCAGTTGAAGGCTATTGCTGATAGCTCGGCTTGGAGCTGAGCCCTTCCTAGGCCCATCCACATCATCCTCTTGAGGCCACAGTATCTCTTCATCCCTGCTATTGTTTGCTCAACTATGTATCTCACCTTTGCCCAGCGCTTGTTGTGGTAGCGCTCAATGTTGGAGAGCTTCCTTCCCCTGGTTCCTTTGAACATTAGCCTGGGGTCTATTCCCTCCCTTCGCAATCGTTCCCTCCTTTCGTCTGAGTCAAAGCCCTTGTCCCCGTAGACCTCCTTTATCCCTCCCGGCAATAAGGGGTCAAACAAATGGGTGTCATGCACATTAGCCGTGGCCACTATCACCTTGAGAACAAGGCCTGTCTTCTTATCTACTGAGGCCCCGGCGTTGTATCCGTGGACAAGCTTCTTTTTCTTTCCCTTCTTTCTGACCGTTGTCCTCGCGTCAGGGTCCTTCTTTGTGGCCTTAGGGCCAACCGCGGCCTGGACAAGGGTTCCATCCACGACTGACCCTTCCTTGACCAGAAGCCCCTTTTTCTCAAGCTGGGAGTTTATGTAAGCCAGGCCGTTGGTCAGTATCCTCTTGCCCTCTATCCTGTCCCTGAACCTCACTATGGTCGTGTCATCAGGAGGATCATCTGAGAGGGTGAGGCCAACGAACTTCATGAATAGGACATTGTATCTGAGCTGCTCCACAACCTGGACATCAGAGAGGTTGTAGAACCTCTGGAGGAGAAGTATCTTGAACAGAGCCAAAGGAGGATAGGCTGGCCTTCCCTTGTCCTCCGAGTAGAGTTCCCTCAGGGCCTTCTCTATGGGAGAGAAGTCTATGAGCTCGTTTATCCGTATGAGAAAGTGGTTCTTCGGGAGCCTCCTTTCTGCCTCAAACTGGCCCCATGTCAGCTTGTTCTCAGGTGTTCTCGTGAACATGGCTTACCATCCTTTTTGTTTCCGGAACATTATAAAGCAAACCCTGGCCTGGTCGCGAGCTTATGAGATCCAAAGGTAGGCGGCGCTTGCAGGAGCTTGACGGGTAGCTATACACTATGCCCGTGACTAAAGAAGGGGAGCTTAGAGGGACTTTATCAGAGGTCTCGATTAAAATATGCCCATGTGCAAGGAGCTTAGAGGGACCTTATCTGAGGTTTCCTCATAATTATGGCTATGATGGTTCTTTTGTTTTTATGCTTTCACCCTGAGATAGAGGCCAACCCGTATGCTATGGGTGGCCACTTGTGGTATGCGGATTCGGTCCGCTCAACCGGCGCGAAGTGGCTGAGGATGTGGGCAGGCGACGGAGGCGCGCTCTGGGGTGAGATACAGCCGACATCGCTAGACAGCTTTTACTGGGACCAACAGGACAGGTGGATAAGATGGGCCGATTCCTGCGGGTTCAACATCATGCTCACCATAAGAACGGGAGGGCCTCCCGGATCCGGCTCAATCCATCCCTGCAAGTGGGTTGATTCCACTCACATACCGGAGGTGGATTCCCTGGGATGGAATTGGTCCAAGGCTTCTTACCCACCGCAGAACTACGACGACTGGTATAACTTTGTCTACGCGGTCGTTTCCCGCTACGACGGCAATACGCCTGATCCGGCGCGTCCAGACAAGTTCCTGCCAGAGGTGCGCTATTACGAGACCCAGGCCGAACCTGACGGCGGATACTGGTATGGGACCAAAGAGACCTATTTTGATCTCTTTGTTCCGACCTTTGTCAGGGCAGTAAGGGATGCCAACCCAAACGCCGTGATAGTAGGCCCGTCGCTCACGGGATACGGGATAGCCTGGGCTGTGATAAAGGAAATGGTTGATTCAGGGGTTGACACTCTGTTCATAACGGAGTTCTTCAACTCCCACCTGAGATACCAGGCTCTCTGGCCTGTTGGCTGGAACTACATCCGAAATCAGCTGAACAATAGCTACTCGGTGCGCTGGCGCATAGACTTCGTCAATTATTCCTTTGCTGACTCATCGCTCTATGACAAGCGCGGCTTCCACGACTACGAGAACTGGGAAACCAGCCCGATCCTGATAGATTACGAGAGGAGGTGGATGGTCAAACATGGCTACTCACGACCTAGCTGGTGGACGGAGCTGGGACACTTTGACAAGAGAGATTATTCGGCCGTCCCGGAGTCAGAGGCCGCGGCCAGGACATGGAAGAAGATGATAAACGCTTTCTCGTCTGGAGTGGAGTGGATGTGCTACGCGCCCATGTATAACTTTGATTCAGTGCCACCAATAATAGGGACGAGCTTCTATATTCCACTCTACGACGATGAGGATGACTTTGGACCGGATACCATCAAGCCACTTGAATCCAAGCACTCTTTCGCGTTCATAGCCAGCAAGATAAACGAGCAAACTGGCTTCAGGTTCACGAGTTCGGACACCATCTCCCGCTCGTATCTCTTCTGGTTCAGCTCTGACAGCCTGCCGAACTACACCCTGATGTCTGCCTGGGCGGATTCGGGGATAACGGACACTGTAAAGGTTCCGGTCCCGCCGGGAACCCAATCCGCAACCCTCTACGATTACCTGGGGAACCCTTCGGCCCTCTCTTTCTCTGACTCTGCCCAGCTTTTCCTTACCTGGCAACCGGTCATGGTGGAGTTTTACCACACCGCGGGGGTCTCCGAGGGCAAGGCAAAAAGGCCTCTCGGCGTTATTCTCGCGCCAAACCCCGGCAGGGACGGCATCGCGTTGGCCCTGGAACTCCCGGTGGCGTCGGAGGTCACTCTCAGGCTCTACGATCCAACTGGCAGGCTGGTTCTCCTCCTGGAAACTGGACAGCTTGGCCCAGGAGAGCACCGGGTCTTTATCCCGGCGAAAAGAGGCGTCTATTTCCTGGAGGCGGAATCCGGAGGCTCAAGGAGGATGACAAAGGCTGTCGTGGAATAAACTCTATTTTTGCGCTGGCACTTGGTATCTGTAGTAATCAATCTGTGTGCCCGGTAGCATTGCCAGACGAAGCAAAACAGCGACCGGCATCAAGGATGCCCTGTCCTCGCCCTTTTTTCTGGCAAGGGTTCCAACATATACCCCACGGTATATCAAGCCTATGGCGTGTGCCTCGCGCATATGAAGGTGTAGCAGGTAATTCCCGGAAATGTCGGCCTGGGTCTTCTTTACGAAGTCCTCAAGCGCATCTGGGTTGACCTGACCCGTGGCGTGTCGGAGGAAAGGAACCACCAGGCAAGCAGTTGTAAAAAGGTCGCACTTTATCTTCTCATACTGGACGCCAACCTGCTGGGCCAACCAGTCCAGGGCACTCTTACCGAGCAGGAAAGAGGATTCGCCAGTCAAAACGAAACCCGCAACATTTCTACCGCCAACGAGAAAGAAAGCTCCCCTGTGAGCGCCCACAAGGCGAAGGTAACCAGTGAATCTGCTATCGGATATTTCCTTTATTGCGTGGAGAATCCCTGGACCACCGGACGGCCCCTCAACCGCGCTGACCTGGCCGGGGGTGAGGTTGTATATTGCCTCAACGAGGCCGAAGGAGAGGCCGGTGGTTTCCTGCTCCTGGATTGATGGCAGGGAAAGCATCTCCGTTTCCCATGTCAAAAGGGTGCTGATGAGTTCCCTGGGCGGCAAATCAACATTCTTCTTGTGCGTGTCCTCAAGGGGAACCGGTTTGGAGGCGCAACGTCCGCCGCCCCACATCACAGCCCTTTTAAGCTCAGCGAAACCCATTCCCCAGGTGCTCTCAACCCAGTTCAGGACACCTTTCCTGAATATTGCTATCACAACCCCATATTCACCCATGAAGAGGTGCTTGGTGCTCTCCTGGTTCTTTATTGAGTTTATCAGGATGGCCATAAAATTAGGCATATCAGTTCCTGGCTCCTGGTTTTTGTTTTCCGGTCAAAGACATAGCTATCTCGTTTATCCAGGCCTTCCACATATCAGGGTTGAGCTTGTCCAATCGCGCTCCACCCTGGCCAACCTTCCTGTTCCCTCCGCCTTTACCGCCAGCAAGCGCCGCAGCATCACGAGCCAAAAGTCCGGCATCAACTTTCTCGGTGTCGCTCCTGGCAAATATGTAAAGACTCTCGTTTTGGAGACCAAAAAGGACAACAACGACCGGGTCGCGAACCCGATCCCGGACGCTGTCCGCTATCAATTTCAACATGTCCATGTCCGCGCCCGTAGCCAGGAGAAAGACAACCGATGTATCTGCTACCCTCCTGGTCTCGGCCATTGTGTCAATTCCCATAAACCGCAAATTCACCGGACGACCACCAACAATGTCCTCGTAAATCGTAGAGCCTATGTGGCGAGCGATCTGTTCCCTGATGGCCTGGAGGGTTTTCTCAAGCGAGGCAACCCGTTCCCGGGTATCCGCTATGGCTTTTATAAGCGAATGGCTGTTCCCTATCCCCATCTCTTCGCCTATGGCGGATATAATAGCGTGGTCTTCCCGCGCGAGACACCAGGCCTTCATTCCCACGAGCGCGGATATTCTCCTGACTCCGGCCGCGACCGCCTCCTCGGACACGATCCTGAAGAGGCCAGTCTCCGCGGTGGACGAAAGGTGCGTCCCCCCGCAGAGCTCGCGGGAAAAGCCTGGTATCTCAACAACCCTAACTACCCCGCCGTATTTCTCCTCAAAGAGGGCTATCGCCCCCTCCTGCCTCGCGGCCTCGTATTCCATGTGCCGGATTACAAGGGGAATGTTCTCAAGAACCTTCTCGTTGACCAGCCGTTCTATTTCTCCCAGTTCATCCGTGGCCAACGGTCGCGGGCAGGAAAAGTCAAACCTTAGCCTGTCCTCGTCAACAAGAGAACCCCTCTGTAGGGAAGATTCTCCGACTATCTCCCTTATGGCCGCGTGCAAAAGGTGAGTAGCGGTATGCGCGCGCGCTATGGCCTTTCGCCTTCTGGCATCAACCCTTGCAAATAACCTCGTGTCTGGGGAAATCAAACCCTTTGCTTTGCCAATGAGAACAGCAATGTCGCCGATCTTCTGAACATCTTCAACCCTGAACTCAAAGCCATCACCAACCACTAAGCCGCGGTCAGGAAGCTGACCGCCGGACTCAGCGTAAAAGGGGCTCTCGGCAAGTGCGAGAAAGTCGTTTTTCTCTCCCCCGGCAAAGGCGATCGGCCTGGTTTCTATCTCAAGCGCTTCGTAGCCCACAAATGATTGCGAGTTACCGGAGGAAAATTCCCATCGCGGCAGCTTCAGCTTGAACCCAGAAGACTCACGCGCTTTTGATTTCTGCTCTCCAAGGCTCTCGTGAAAACCCTGCCAATCAATCGTGAGTCCGGCCTGGCGCGCGTAATCCTCAACGAGATCAAGCGGAACACCGTAAGTATCGTAGAGGGTAAAGACATCCCTGCCGGAAACGACTCCGGAATCGGCTGACCTGTCAAGAACCTCCATTATGCGCGGCATGGCGCGGGTTATCCCCTTGAGAAATCTGTCCTCCTCTGTCCTGATTATTTCGGTTATCTCGGCGGATTTGTCCCTGACCGCGGGATAGGCATCGCCCATTAGATCAATTACCACCGGCACGAGCTTGAACAGGATGGGTTCGGAAACCCCTATCTTCTGCGCGAAGGAGTGGGCCCTCCTGAGTATTCGTCTGAGGACATAGCCCCTGCCGTAGTTTGATGGATAAATTCCATCCGCTATGCAAAAAACAAGCGCCCTCAGGTGGTCAGCCATTACTTGGTGAGGAGCCGAGCGCTCCACGCCGGTAATTTCCTCAACGGCCTGTATTATCGGCACGAAAAGGTCAGTCTCGTAGTTTGAACTGACGCCCTGAAGGACAGAGGCTATCCTCTCAAGTCCAGCTCCGGTATCTATGTTATTCCTGGGCAAAGGGGTGAGCGTTCCGGATTCATCCTTGAAGAACTGCATAAAAACCAGGTTCCAGAGCTCAAGGAAGCGATTGCCATCCTGGCCAGGGTCGGCCTGGGATGTGTCCGCGGCAATTCCAAAATCATAGTGGATCTCTGAACAATAGCCAACAGGCCCAACATCACCCATCTCCCAGAAGTTATCTTTCTCGCCAAGCCGAAAAATCCTTTCGGGAGGAAGCCCGACCTCGTCCCGCCATATATTATAAGCCTCGTCATCATCGCGGAAAACGGTCGCAACAAGCCTGTCAGCGGGAATGCCGTAGACGCGGGTTATCAATTCCCATGCCCAGGTTATGGCCTCGCGCTTGAAGTAGTCGCCGAAAGAGAAGTTACCGAGCATCTCAAAGAATGTGTGATGCCTTGGCGTGAAACCGACCTGATCCAAGTCATTTAGCTTGCCGCCGGCCCTCATGCACTTCTGAACCGAAACAGCTCTGGGGAACGGCGACTGCGCGAGTCCCATGAAATAGGACTTGAACTGGTTCATGCCAGCGTTGGTGAAAAGGAGGGTCTCATCAGGAGGCAAAAGAGAAGAAGAGGACACAACCTGATGCCCGCGCTCAGAGAAAAAGCGGATAAACTCAGCCCTGATCCTCTTCGCTGGCCAATTCACTCCTATATTTTAACGCGGCCAGGCAAGGAAAATCAAGGATCCGGTGGTTCACGACAATCAAGAATGGTCCCGAAAAATAGCGAACGATGGAAAACTTTCAGCGGTTCAAAAACCCAAGATAAATCAGCCTCACCTCTCCCCAGAGCCATATATCCGAGAGGTCGTCGTTGAAACGAACCAGGAGGGTTCCGCCCTTCGTCGTGACCTCTACCTCGCTGATGCCCGCCGTTACCGCGTGGACAAGGGCCGCGGCCACTGCGCCGGTCGCGCAGGAAAGTGGCTCGGAGGGGTATCCGTTCTCAAGGGTCCTGACGAATATCCTTCCCCGCCCCAGGGACTCCGCGAAGTTCATGTGGGCATCCGGAAGCTTGAAAAACCGGGACATCTCGTCCCTGACCTGGACTATGTCCTTATCAACGAGGTCAAATGTGAAAACAACAGCGTGCCTGACCCCGATATCAACCAGGGCCCACGGCCTTCCACCAAGGACATCCTGTGTTGATGGGGGGGTGAATCCCCTCAGTGCTCCGAGGCCAAGCCAGACACCGCGCCCCTCAAGCCTGGCAGTGTAAGTCCTCCCGCCGGCAGAGAAGCTCATCTCGTCGCGCTTAATCAGGCCTGCCAGCCTTGCGAAAAAGGGGAGGGCCCGGGCCGCGTTTCCGCAGAAGGGGACGGGATTACCCATGTAGTTATAGTAGGTAAAGGCGAAATCCGCGCTGTCCGAGGGTAGGGGAACTATGACCCCGTCAGCCCCTACTTGCTCTGGCCTGCAGTATTTCCTGGCGAAATCCGGGAGATCAAGGCTCCGCGCCTCGGCTGGCCAGAGGGCAATGAAGTGGTTTCCCGTGGCTGAAATCTTGGCGAATTTCATTCTGCCGGAAATTATAAGCTCCGGCTGGAACAGGGGGCAAAGCGGAGTTTAAAAGTGTGCCTTGAAACATTCTTCCGGTTCGCGGGGTCTATATGAGCATGACCGAAACAAAAACCGAAACCAGGGGTGGGACGAGGAATGTGGGAAACCTTATAATCTCAAAAGAAACCAAAGGAGGTCAGATCATGAAGAGGCTCCTTATCACAGCAATGGCAATGGTGGTGCCCCTCGCGGCGCAAAAGGCCAAGACCGGCACCAGGCCAGAAGGGGACAAGTCTCCCTTCACGGTGGCCGAACCCGATACCCAGAAGGCCTACATCCAACCAGTTGAAAACGGACTGATAAACTGGACGCAGGGCTACATCAGGGCAAGGGGCTACGCGGTGGTCTCCGAAAAAGAGGCCAACAAGCCCAAGGCCAGGCTCGGGGCGGAGCGTGCCGCGACCGTCATAGCGCAGAGGAATCTCCTGGAGATAGCCAAAGGCGTCCACATCAACTCCGAGACCGTGGTTGAGGACATGATGCTCTCATCCGATGTGATAGTCTCAAGGGTTGAAGGCGTGGTCAAGGGCGCGAAAATGGTCGGCCAGCCACACTGGCTACCCGACAATGTCGTCATGGTTGAGATGGAAATGCCCCTTTACGGGCAGAACAGCCTTCTTTCGGCCGTGGCTCCGAATAACCCGACAGCGAAACCTGACTCACAGGCCCTGAAGGTAATAGGGAATGTGCCATGCGTGGTGATAGACGGAAACGGCATGGTCCAACCGGGACTGATGCCCCGATTCTTTGACGAGAAAGGCAACCTGGTGCTTGATTTATCTCAGATCGTAGATCCCAAGAACCCCCAGGGGATAAAATATGTCAACAATCTGGGTGATGTCCTGCAGTGCGGCGACCAGGCCTGGGTAATAGAAGCCATAGGCGCGATCGGAAAAACGGATATGGTCGTGAGCGAGAAGTCAAAGGACAAGCTCGCGTGGCTGAAAAAGGCCGGCAAGTTCCTGTGGGAGGCCGGCAAAACCGTGCTAATGCTCTTCTAGGAGGACAAGATGACGGGAATTCTATTGCTGTTGACCCTTCCGGCCGGCGAGGTCAAGGACACATCCTCGGTTGAGGTTACCGCGGAGGGCGTCGCGGCTCTCGGTTCATCAGCTGACATAGCCAGGGACAACGCTATAAAGGACGCCCTCAGGAAGGCGGTTGAGCAGGGCGTCGGGGCATACATAGACTCCAAGACCGCGGTTGACAACTACGAGCTCCTCTACGACAAAATATACTCACACGCGCAGGGTTATGTCGCGTCATACACTATCGTCAGGGAAAAAACCGACAAGGACGCGGGACTATACAGGGTCTGGATAAAGGCAAGGGTCAAGACCGGGGACATCCAGAACGACCTGGTGGCAATGGGTATCCTGGTCTCGGAGGTAGGAAGGCCCCGGCTCGCCATTGTTGTTGACAACGAGGACCTGGCATACACCCTTGAGGACTACTTCCAGGAACAGGGCTTCCCCCTCGTCGATCTGTCAACGGTAAAGAAGGTCCTGAAGGCGGACGAGGTCAACCTCCTCATGGACGGGGACAAACGAACAGCGCAGAAGGTTGCGGCCCTGACCGGAGCCGAGATCCTGATAACCGGCCGTGCCGAGGTCATCTCCGAGATGAAGAAACTGCCCTACACGGACGAAAAAAAGGCCATATACACGGCTAAACTGCGCGTGAAGGCAGTTGAGGCGCTCACCGGCGAGGTAATAGCTGTTTCATCCCTTAAACGGTCATTGCCGTTCTCCGAGGAGGAGGTCATAAAGCTGGTTGGCGACTCTTCTGCGAAGGAACTATCCTCGGAGATAATCAAGAAGTGGACCCTACGGAAGAATGTGATACACATCGTCATCAAGGGCGCGACCGCCACGAAGGTTGGCAAGATAAAGAACGCGATCAAGGAGAACATCCGCGGGGTGTCCGAGGTCCTGGACAGGGGCATGATAGAGGGATACGCCATACTTGAGGTCATCGCTGAGACTAATCCCCAGGAAGTCCTGGATGCCATAAGGGAGAAAGAGAAAACCCTTGGCATACAGGTCACGGCATACGAGGGTCAGCGCATAGAAGCAAAGGCAAAATAATTTGCTGGCTCATAGCTAGAAACAAAGGGCCCCGGAAAACCGGGGCCTGTTTGGAGGTGAAAGCATGAAACGGGTGCTTGCGCTTTTGGGCCTCCTCGCTCTCTCCTGCGGTGAGTCCGAGGTGGACTATCCATTTTTCCGATACATCTTCTCGTCCCCGGAGGTAAATCCGGTCAACATAAGGTATCACAACGGCAGTATATATTTCCTGGACTCCGGCACTGGCCAGATATGGAGGGTTGATGCGGAGAAGGGAGGCGCGAGGAGGGTCGGCCCCTCCGGTTACCAGTTTGATGTTTCCGGCGCCGGGATAGCCGTCGTATCTTTTCAGGGCGAAAACAGACTTGACATATATGACCTTTCCGGGAATCTCAAGCATCCCGCGCTCCTGCACGGCCAGTATCCCATGAGGGCAAGATATGGTCCAGGAGGAGACCTGTATGTCGCTGTCTTGACAGGGGGTGACGCGGGGCCGCTCCTTAGACTGAACCCGGACTCCGTGACCACTGACACGGTTTTCCCGGAGGTGAAGGAGGAGTTCGCGGTCGGTGCGGATAAAGCGTTCTACTTCTCGCCGGACGAAGGCAGGGTATATGTGTGTGTCCTTGGCGATACTACAGCCACATCCTTCTGGACAGGAAAACCAGACATGCCGGATGTTTTCCTCCATAATGTTCGTCTTGACCTCGCGCCTGATGGCAGGAGACTACTAGTAAGCCCCCTGCTGATCCTTGACACCGAGACCGGCGTCCAGACCCCTCTCCACACCAATCCGTATGACAAGGGAACCGAGCTTGAGGGCGGGATAGCCTGGGAAACCAGTATGGAGGGAATCTATTTCAACGCGGCGGAGCTGGACACGGCTGGCGCGAACGCCAGCGAATACGACCACTACTGGGCCATCTGGTATTACGGGAATCCGGAGTAAAACCGAAAGATAAAATCCTACCTCATTATCAGACAAGAAAACCCCCGGCTTTTGGCCGGGGGCATTTTATCATCTATCCAGACCTAGAAATCGTAATCTCCGCCGCCTCCGGGCATAGGAGGGAGTTTCTCCTTTTCCTTCTTCTCCGTGATCAGGACATCGGTCGTCAGCAAGAGTCCAGCGATTGACGCGGCATTCTCAAGCGCGACGCGTTCAACCTTCGTGGGATCAACTATCCCGGCCTCAAACATATCCACATACTCGCCGGTCAGCGCGTTGAACCCCTTGGCATAGCCCTCACCCTTCTTCTTCGCGACCTTCTTAACCTCCTCAACCACGAGGCCGCCCTCGTATCCCGCGTTATAAGCTATCTGACGAAGGGGTTCCTCAAGGGCCCTCTTTACTATCCTGATCCCGTGGAGGGTATCAGGCTCATCCGCGACCTCTTTCTCCAGGTCTTCAAGCGCGCCTATTGTCCGGAGATACGCCACGCCGCCACCAGGGACAATTCCCTCCTCAACAGCGGCTTTTGTAGCGTGCATGGCATCCTCTATCCGGGCCTTGCGTTCCTTCATCTCGGTTTCGGTGTGCGCACCAGCGTAAATGACCGCCACGCCGCCTGCAAGCTTGGCCAGGCGCTCCTCCAGCTTCTCCCGGTCGTAGTCGGATTTGGTCTCCTCTATCTGGGCCTTTATTTGCTTCTTACGAGCCTCTATGGCCTCAGGAGAACCAGCGCCCTCAACGATGGTGGTGTCGTCCTTTGTGACAATTATTTTCTTCGCGCGGCCCAGGTCCTCGGTCTGCGCGTTCTCCAGCTTCATGCCAGCTTCCTCGGTGATGACCTTTCCACCAGTGAGAATGGCTATGTCCTCAAGCATAGCCTTGCGCCTGTCACCGTAGCCAGGAGCCTTAACCGCTACGACCTGAAGGCCTGACCTTATCCTGTTGTAGACCAGGGTCGCGAGGGCCTCTCCCTCAATATCCTCGGCTATAACCAAGAGAGGGTTGCCCATCTGAACGGCCTTTGTCAGGATCGGCCTGAACTCCTTGATGGAGGAGAGCTTCTTCTGGACAATCAGGATGTTGACATCCTCGTAGACCGCCTCCATCTTCTCCGCGTCCGTGATGAAATAGGGTGAGACATAGCCCCTATCAAACTGCATACCCTCAACCACCTTGACCTCTATCTCTGTCCCCCTGCCTTCCTCAACGGTTATGACTCCCTCGTCACCCACTTTTTCCATTGCCTCGGCTATCTTCTCGCCTATTTCCGGGTCATTGTTCGCGGAGATGGTGGCAACCTGCTTCTTCTCCTCGCGCTTTTCTACCTTCTTGGAGAGCTTTTTCAACTCTTCCACCACCGTGGCAACGGCCCTGTCTATGCCGCGCTTAACCATTATGGCGTTCGCGCCAGCAGAGACGGCCTTTATGCCCTCGCGGAATATGGCCTCCGCGAGCACGGTCGCGGTAGTTGTCCCATCGCCAGCCACATCGGAGGTCTTTGAGGCCACCTCACGGACAAGCTGCGCGCCCACATTTTCAGCGGGATCGGGCAGTTCTATCTCTTTGGCAACGGTGACGCCGTCCTTGGTGGTAAGGGGTGAACCGAACTTGCGCTCCAGTATGGCATTTCTGCCAGCAGGGCCCAGGGTGGCCCCCACCGCGGCCGAAAGGGCTTCAACGCCCGCGAGCAAAGCCTTTCTCGCATCCTCGTCGTATCTGATTTCCTTTGCAGACATCTCTGTTCCTCCTTATTTCTCCAGTATGGCCAGGATGTCATCCTCATCAACTATTAGGAGCTCCTCATCATCTATGACGATCTCGTTGCCAGCGTATTTCCTGAAGACAACGATGTCGCCCTTTTTTACATTCATAGGGATGAGCTTGCCATCGTCGTCCGTCCTGCCAGGCCCCACGGCAACGACCTCGCCTTTGATGGGTTTCTCCTTAGCGGTATCGGGGATGACGATGCCGCCCTCTGCTACCTCTTCTTCCTCTATCCGACGTATTATTACCCTATCGCGTAGAGGTTTGAGATTCATGTCTGTTCCTCCTTCATTTGTTCATGTCTTGTTGGTTTTTTATTTCCACTGGAAAGGGCGTGAGGCATTTCACTCTCCCTTGGAGATCTGCAACTTCCGCTCACGCCAAATCAACTTCTCACACAACAAACCCCTAACGCCTCACTATCCCTTCCTACAGGGCGAACGACCCTGTTCCCTGAGTGGGAATATTATAATGCAGGGGAACGCGCGGGATCAAGGCCTCGCTCAGCTCCAAAAATAAGATCACCGAAACGCGAACTGGTGTTTCAAAAATGTGATCACCGAACAGCTCTCTGTTTAAGATATGGAGGCATGAA
>FWWM01006814.1_pt1 | contig 18194 bp, 10 predicted proteins | sample 2228351 | NCBI WGS metagenome assembly FWWM01 (sample SAMEA103939774, study PRJEB20133) | metagenome
TCGATCAAGGCGCGCCGATAGAGCGCGATCGCCTGCTCGAAGCCGTCGGCGCGCCCTTCGCGAAGCGCCTGATTGGCGTCGAGCACCACGTGGTAAAGGCAGACCGCGGGATCGTAGATTTGGCTGACGAGCGTATAAGGAGCTCCATCCTGCGAAGCCCAGGTCTCCGTCCAGGCGCGTTGCGGACCAGCCCCCACCGATCCAATGACGCCTCCATAGGCGACGATCGCACGGCCAGCGCCGACAACATCCTCCTGCAGACGGATGACGGCGTTGGCCATGGTGAGTTCGCCGTCGATCCAGTCTTCCCATCCCGTCCCTGTCCATGACAAAACGTGGACCGTTGTAAAGCAGGTGTGGGCGCCGCAGGCAACGGAGTTCCAGGCGACATCGGGACGATCATCCGCATTGATGTCGCCGACCTCCAGGAGTTGGATTGAGTCAGCGGGGTCTGTCTGAAAATCGACAACCCATTCAGGCGCCCGTCGCAAGATGAACAGGCTCTGTTGGGACGAGCGGCCATCCGCCTCGGGCAGATTCGTCAGGATGATGAGGGCTTCGGGAGAGCTGTCGCCGGTCAGCGATAGAAGGCGCAACACATCGGACGACGGCGCGAGCAAGCCGCAGGCGGACAGCCATTCCTCGAATGTCGCCAGATCGCTGGCGGCCGCCAATCGATCGAGGAGCGCAGCGCCATAAGCGGTTGGCTCCTGGGGGCAGGCAGCTTCGGGAGGCGCCGCAGCGGAAGCCCTGGATGGCTGAGAAGGAAGGGGTTGCAACGTCATCGCGCGGCCGGGGATCCACAGGCGTTCGCCACGATAAAGCCAGCCGGAGCGGCGGACCGCCTGGGGGTTGGCCTGTTGGAGAGCGCGGATGCTCATGCCGAAGCGGCGCGCGAGCGTCGTCCATGAGTCCCCCGCCTGCACCGTGTACCAGGCTCCTGTCTGCGCCCCTGGCCGCGGGATCCACAGACGCTCACCTGGATAGAGCCACAGGTTGCGGTGGATCGCGTGGGGATTGGCGCGTTGCAGGGTCGCCGCGGGGATGGCGGTGCGCGCTGCAATGGAGGCCCATGAATCGCCGCGCCGAACAGTATACCAGTATCCCCCAGCATCCTGGGCGCCCACCGAGGCAACCAACAGCAAGGTCAACAACCAAGCGAGAGCCGCCATCCCCACCCAACGAGCCATGCGACCCTTCCGGCCTGCCATCGCGACCTCCTCCTTGCGGATATGACGATCGACCTGGAGAAGACATCGGGCCAGGCGATTATACATCAGATCGCGACAGCTTCCAACAGCTTGCAGGCTTTGCGACGCCCTGCTTTCCAGGCGCGGAGGGTTTCTCTAACGAAAAGCGCGATGGAAGGGATCGACGCAGAAGCAAAGGATCCCCGCCCTGCATTACGCCGCAGGGTCCCTGATAGCCTATTGTCCTTTCGGGTGCGAGCGGCGTACATTGCGGTGTGGCGGTATTATGGATGGCATCTATTGGTTGCGTGATCCGATCTGTACGGGTCGATAGCGCGAGAAGGCGATTCCCATCATGAGCCCGCGCATCCTTGTGATCGACTCTGATAACGATACGCGCCTGTTTCTGAAGCTAACCCTGCAACCCTATGGGCATCAGATCATCGATGCGACCGACGCGGCGCAAGGGTTGAGCATCGCGCGGGCCGAGAATCCGGATTTGGTGATCCTGGAGCCAGCGATCGGGGGCGGAGCCGGATTCGATCTATGCCGACGCCTGCGCATGCTGCCTGGAAGCCGCCCTTGTCCGATCCTGATCCTCTCCCAAATGCGCGGCCGTGAGGAGGTCGTGCGCGGCCTGGAAGCAGGCGCGAACGACTATCTCGTCAAACCAGCCAATGCGATAGAACTGGCGGCCCGCGTCCACACTTTGTTAGGGTATCGGCAGGCGCTTACCCCGACCGTGATCCTGGTGGCGGGGGCCAAAGGCGGGGTGGGGGCGACAACGTTCGCCGTCAACCTGGGGATCGCGCTGGCCAGCCTGGAGCAAGGTCGCGTCGCCCTCATCGACACCGAGATCCCGGGAGGGGACCCTGCAGTCCATCTGGGGGTGAATCCCCAGCACACCTTGCTTGACCTTATCAGCTACGGCGCGCATGTGGACGCGGAGTTGGTGGAGGCGGTGGCCTGCCGACACAGCTCTGGATTGCTGTTGCTGGCCGCACCCACAGAAGAGGTGGATCAGCCGATCGCCCCAGACTACCTGGCGCCGATCATCCAGGCGATGACCGGACGACAGAGCCACGTGATCCTGGATTACTCGCTATCGGGGGCAGCATCATTTGCCAGCCTGGCTCGTTTGGCCGATCATATCCTTGTCGTCAGCACGCCGGAGCTGCCAGCTTTGATCAAGGCCGACGCAGCCCTGGCGGCAGCCCAGCGCTACAGGGAGCGCAATGGGCAGTTGCGTCTGATCCTGAATCAGGCAGGTCGCGAGGGAGGGGCGCCGGCCGAGGATCTGCCTGGTTCGCTAAACACGTACCCGATCACGCAGCTACCATACGATCCGGCCAGGATCTTGCCGGCGATCAACGCCGGAGATCCTCTGGTGTTGCGCCTGCCCAACCAGCCGTGGGCGCGTGAGGTCATGCGACTGGCGCGCTTTCTGCATGATCCAGAGGAAGCGACGGACGCAGAATCGAAAGCGACCGCACGCGTGCGGACGCTGCTCCTGCGCATGCGGTCGTTGGGGACGCGCGCGTAAGCACCTGTTGACCACAAGGTGAGGTAAACGAAGGCGTCATGACAGAACGCGACTCCAAGATCATCACCACTTTTTCACAGCGTCGGGCGATCGAACAGGCGATCAAGGCGTTAGGCGAGACGACGACAGAGGAGGAGCTTGACCAGCGCGTAGCCGAGATCGCCAATTCAGGGGAAGGGGTCCTGCCAGCGCTCATCAACCAGTTGGACACGAGCAACGCTCAGATACGCGGCGGGTTGGGAAGGCTGGCGCAACGGCTGCCGCGCGACCAGATCGCAGCCGCGCTGCGGAGAGCGGCAGGCGACCGCACGCGGCCGGAGCGAGCGCGCCTGACCGCGATCATGATCCTGGAGAGGTTCTTGAATGAGCCGGTGGGACCGGACTTGTTGAAGGGATTGCCGAGCGCCGATCAATTGGCGGTCACGGCGCTCGAGGAGGCCCTGGCCGACATCGGAGAAGACCCTGGCATCTTGATGGAGTATGTCGCCCAACTGGAGGCCGAGCCGCTCGAAGTGATCGAGATGACGGCGCGGGCGACAGCTCATGTGCGGTCGCCAGGGGTCGTAGAGCTGCTGCGACTTCTGGCGACCCACCCTCAACCATCGGTGGCGCGCCTCGCGCTCCAGCAATTGGGCAAGATCCGCAGCGGGGAGGCGGCAGCCGCTTTGCAGAGTTTGCTGCCGAATGTGCCGGAAGCGTTGCGCCCGCTGGCTGAGCGCAGTTGGCGTAAGCTGAGCCTGAGCGGCGTAAACGCTACACCGCCAACGGTAGTCGCTCGACGGGTCCTGATCAGCCCGATCGATAGCGAAGGAGGGCAGACGCTGCTGTTCCTATGCCCGTTCGCGGATCGTCTGGACGTCCTCCTCATCAGCATCCTGACCCACGATCAGGAGGGCATCCTCGACATCTTCGCGTCGGCTGTTCCTGCATTTCAGTTGCCTGCGCCTCGGTCCCTGGGATATACACACACTATCCATGCCTCCCGAGCGCCTGGGATGCTCTTCTATCAGGAGGCTTCGCTCGAGGCCGGGCTTGCGCTTCTGGCAGAAGCGGTGAGGGTCCATCTGCGGCACAGTAAAGCGCTTCCTCTCGTTTACCGTTGCTATAGCCGCCATCTTTGGACGGAACCCTGGGATCAGGGAAGAACCCAAGAAGCGCAAGCGGGAGGAGACGACGGATCATGGCAGCCAGGCGACTCGGTCAGGTTACTCGATCATCCGGCTTTTCAGCAATGGCGAGCCGACCCGTCGCGCCTGGAAGGGCATCGGGGCGCCCCTGCGTTGGGCGAGGAGGAAACCATCCGCAGGTGGGCGCGCATCATTTTTGATGATCACACGCTATCCGCCCTGGCGGGACGCTTGCGACGTATGGGGCTATGGCTGGAGGCCGCTGGCGAGGAGGAAACGGCGCGCCTGGCGCGCTGGACGGCTGCTCATCTACACACGGTCGCTCCGGAGGAGCATCCCTTTCTGTTGCGTTTGATCGAACTCGGGCTTTCCTGGGGAAGACAAATCACAGGCGAATGAGAATCGGCTGAGGCGTGTTTCTCCCCATTCGCCTGCGCGATCCAGAGACAGGCATCCGCACGTAGCTGCTCAGTTGTTGAGGTCGCCTGGACGTATGCCGAACCGGTAGCCGATGCCAGGCGTGGTCACGATCGCCTGCTCGCCCAGCTTGGCGCGCAGGCGGCCTACATAGATGTGGACGTAATGATGCTTGCCCTCGTATTCAGGCCCCCAGATGCGCGCCAGCAGGTCATCATGTGAGAGCACCCGCGGCGAGTTGCTAGCCAACTCATACAGGAGATTGTACTCGATCGGAGTCAGATGGATCATCTCCTGCTTCCATTCGACCGTACGCGTCTCACTGTCGATCTTGAGAGGGCCCAAGGTGATATCGCGATCGGACCGCCGCTGCTCGACAGTGGCGGGGAGCGCGCGACGCAGCACCGCCCGAATGCGTGCGAGAAGCTCGGGGACGCCGAAAGGCTTCGTCAGATAATCATCAGCGCCAAGTTGCAGGGCCTTGACCTTGCCTTCCTCGTCGCCGCGCGCGCTGAGGACGATGATCGGGACGACCGAGGTCTCGCGAATCTGGCGGCACACCGACCAACCGTCGAGATTAGGCATCACCAGATCGAGGATGATCAGATCAGGTTGATGTTCGGCGAAGATCTGCAACGCTTCGACCCCATCGTGGGCCTGCAGGACGCGGAATCCACGGCTCTCCAGATTCACTGCCAGGAACTGCAGCAAATTGGGATCGTCGTCCACAGTGAGGATCGTCATCTCGCTCATCCGCTTTCCTCGCTATCGATATGATCGGTGACGGGCAGAGTGAAACGAAACGTGCTTCCTTGCCCGACCGTACTTTCCACCCAGATCCTTCCGCCGTGCGCCTCGATGATTCCGCGACAGATCGCCAGCCCTAATCCTGCTCCGGGTCGCGGCGGCTGCGTGCGGATGCGGAAGAATCGCTCGAACACGCGCTCCTGGAACTCAGGGGCGATACCGCATCCCTGATCGCGAACGGACACGGTCACCCACGAAGGATCCGCCTGCGCCCCTATTATAATCGAGGTTTTCGCTGGCGCATACTTCGTCGCGTTCTCGACCAGGTTACTGAGGACCTGTCCAACGCGTTGAGGATCTGCGCGCACCAACGGCAGATCGGCAGGAATGTCGATGATCAAGACATGCCTGTGGGCGAGCATGTGGAGCCGGTTCGAGACGAGAGCGATGATGTCAGCCAACTGACAGGCGGTTGGCTGAATCTCCAGGACGCCGCCTTCCAGGCGCGAGAAGTCAAGCAATCGCTCGACCATATCGGCCAGATGATCGCTCTCCTGGTCGATGATCGAGAGAAACTCGCGCTGAGTGTGGGGCGGCCATTCCACATCCTCTTGGAGAAGGGTCGAACAGAATCCCTTGATGGAGGCAAGAGGGGTACGCAATTCGTGTGCGATGGTGGAAAGGAGCTCTGCCTTGGTGCGATCTGCCTCTTGCGCCTGTTCCAGCGCCGCCTCGAGATCCGCGGTGCGCGCGGCGACTTGAGCCTCCAGCTCGCGGGAACGGGACTCCAGGAGGCGCAACAACTGCACGTTAGCGACGGCGACCGCGGCCTGATTGGCCAGACAGGCGAGGACATCGCGCTCGGCCTGGGAAAAGGAGCGTCCTGCGGCCTCATGACAGCCCAGGAGCCCCAGGGTCTGATCCCCCATCTTGAGAGGCAACAACAACAGCGGACGCGTAGCCGGCGACTGGGCATCAGTGGGTAGCGGCTCGTCCGGCCACACAGTCACGGCGGGACGCCCCGTCTCCCAGGCTTCTCGGATCCACTCCTGGTCGCGCCGGTAGCGGAGCTGAGCCAGCGGCGTCGGGCAACCATAGCCATGCGTTGCGACCGCTACCATCTCGTCGGCGGGGGGATCGTACAGAAAAAGGACCGAAGCGGGCGCGCGCGCCAACTCGCAGGCAGAACGAACGACCTGGGCGGCGAGTTGGTCGATGGTACGCGCAGCGTTGATCTGAGCGCCAACCAGAGCGACCGCCTGGAGTTGACGGGCTTTCCATTCAAGCTCGCGGTTCAGTTGGGCGTTTTGGGCGGCAATGGCGGCCAGGCGATGGACCTGTTCCTGGATGCGGGCGTAAAGAGCTGCATGATCGATGGCGACGCCGATCTGCTGTCCGATGGCGGCGAGTATCGAGAGATCCTTCGGCTGGAACCGGCGCGCAGAGAGATACGCCAACCCGATCGTGCCGATCGCGCGATCGCGAGCGATCAGGGGGGCGATGATCGCCGAACGCGGAGCCAGGCTGCGCAGGGAAGGAGAGATTATAGCGCGAGCATATTCGCCCAGATCATCGAGCAACAACGGTTCGCCGCTCCGCAGCACACGGATCTGAGGGCTGCTGATTCGATCCAATGGGATGGTCTGGAAGGTGCTGGCGAAGGCTGAGGGGGTGCCGATATAGCTCAACAGGCGCAACATCCCGGCCGGCTCATCGGCAACGAACACGCCGCCTGCTTCAGCATCAAAAAGACGGACCACTTCTTCCAGGATCGTGCGGGACAGAGCACCCGCATCCAGAGAAGACGCGGAGATCTTCGACGTCTGCAAAAGCGCCGATAAAGCGCCCAGATCAAATTGAGGTAAGGTCTGCGGCCAATACGGATCCATAGGCTTTGTGCAGGAAGGGCCACGCGCGGTCCGAACAGCGATCTGACGGAGATGGCTCTCTTGGAGCGATCCATTTCGCCGACTGGCTGCTACGGACTGCACCGCCCTTCTCCAGACAAGCTATTAACAGCTTCTTAAGCGATGCTAGCGATTCTCCAACTGGATTCTTAATTATAACACACTTCAAAGGACTGTGGCGAAAATCGCTTGGAAAGATCGCGCCGATGACAGCGACGCTGATGAGAACAGTCAGAGGCGGCTGTCAGTTTATGGGAGAGTAGGGAACCAACGAGTTCGGTCGGGGAGCGACCGGCGGATACGCTCGCGGGGACCTCGATGTCCGGAGTGCGTCCTGCAAGCGCATCCGCCGATCATCGCCGTGAGGCGCAGATCAGAGGCGGTTGGCTCGACGAACCAGGAGGCTCAAGTCGCTGAGGAGACGTTGCAGGGTTTCGGTCTCTTTTATGTCCAGAGACACGGTGAAAACGCCTTGCTCCTCCCATGCCGTCCGATACACCACCCCTGTGCGCGTCAGCCTGCGCAGGCGCGCTGGACGCAGCGTGCGCACGGCCGTGAACAGCAGCCGCCCTGCCCCATCGACCGCCAGGGACCAGGGGCCGCCCTTGTCGGCGCGGCTGGCGAACACTTCTCCTTCGCCGATGGTCACATCCCAGCCGGACTGTCGCAGGATGTGGGCGACACGGTCCAGGTCGACAACGCTCATGGCACGATCTCGATTTGCGATGGGTCCTCGACGACGATCTCCGGCCACTCGCGGTACTTCTCGATCACCCCATGCACGCGAATGGTCTTCCCCTTGAAAAAGCGATCGGGCGTATCCGGCCAGCGATCCCACAGGCGCGGGAAGAGGATCACTTTGAAGTTGCGACTGCGGTTCTCATCGCCCATCAACCAGATTACCCGTCCCGAATTGTAGGTGGCCTGGACGGTCAGTTGCACCGTGGTCTCCTCGTAGAAGTGCTCGGCCGCCTGGGTGTGGTCGATGTATCCGGCAGCCGGAGGCGTCGATTGAGGGAAAGCCTCCGCGCGCGTCTGCTCCCAATCCGTTGCGAACTGCTGGACCAGCGTCGCAACCACAGAGGTGTCATCGAGGAGGATGCTCAGCTCACGATTGAAGTCGAGCGAGTTGGTCGTCAGGTTGAACGACCCCACCAACGCCCGCGCGTCGTCGGCGATGATCAGCTTGGCATGGATGTATGGGTCACTCAAGTAGCCGATCTGGGCGCCCGCCTGGCGCAGGCGCGCGCGGCCTGGCTCGTCGGCGTCGTCAGAGAGGGGATGCTGCGGCGTGCTGATGCAGCGCACGCGTACGCCGCGCTGGATCGCCCGCATCAGATGGTCGATCACCTCAGCATCCTGCATGTTCTGGTGCTCGATATCGAGAGAGACCCGCGCCTCGTCGATGAAGGCGAGCAATCTGGCGCGCGCGGCGTCCGGCGCCCAAACCAGCCTGGGATTGGTATGTTGCACACCCTGGCGCGCCCAATCGGCGTCAAAGGTGGCAATGATCTCAGCCACATCTTCGGGGTGCGCGGTGCTGATGAGATACTCGCGGTTCGAGTTGAACGCCGACGCTGTCAAATTGCCCGTCATGATCAGGGCGTAGGCGTCGTCCACGACGATCGTCTTTTGATGCAGGAAACGGAAAGTGCGCGGCTCCCAACGCACCTCGACGCCCGCCGCCTTGAGCTGGTTAGCTACCTCGGCATTCTGGGCGCCGCCGCCTTGGGGGTTCATCTCCAGCAGCAGGCGAGTTTGCACGCCGCGCGCGGCCGTCGCCTGGATCGCCTGGATGATCTCTTCGTGGGTGATCTGATACATGGCGATGCGCAGCGCAGAACGAGCCTCCGCCAGGGCGGTCAGCACAGGCGCCGGGCCATCTTCTGGCTCGATGAACAGCTCATAGAGGGGACGATCGGGCGCCGCCGTGGGAGTAGCCGGAGGCGCCACAGTCTGCTGAAGCGCCTCCGTCGGCGTCGCGCTGGGCTGCGCAACGACCGTCGATGGAGCGACAGGCGTCGGCGTCGCCCGACAGGCAACCAGCCACCAGGCGAGCGCGAACACGAGCAGCAGCGAAACACGGCGAGGCATAGACGATTCTCCTTGGCAGTGATCTCAACCTGAACCCGAAGATAGCGTCCTTCTATCGCAAAGGACTCACGACGATCAGGCGTCGATCAGATGCCAATGGTAGCCTCTATGGCTGCGCGCCCTGATCTGTCTCCTGGCTGGACAGCGAGGTAAACCCCTTTTGAAAAGCGCGGAAGAACTCGATCGGCACGGGGAAGATGATCGTCGAGTTCTTCTCGACAGCGATCTCGGTCAGCGTCTGCAAATAGCGCAACTGGATCGCCGACGGCTCGCGCGCGATCACCTGCGCGGCCTGGGCCAATTGCTGCGAGGCCTGCAACTCGCCTTCGGCATGGATGATCTTGGCGCGCTTCTCGCGCTCGGCCTCCGCCTGGCGGGCCATAGCGCGTTGCATCGTCTGCGGCAGCTCCACATCTTTGACTTCGACGATGCTCACCTTGACGCCCCACGGCTCCGTGGCCTCGTCGATGATCCGCTGCAGCTTCTGATTGACCTCCTCGCGGTGCGCCAGCAGCTCGTCCAACTCCGACTGCCCTAACACGTTGCGCAGGGTGGTCTGCGCGATGTTCCAGGTGGCGCGTCGGTAGTCTTCGATGTTGACCACCGCAGCGGCCGGGTCGACGACGCGAAAATAAACGACCGCATTGACCTTGACCGTCACGTTGTCGCGGGTGATGGCTTCCTGGGCCGGGACGTCCAGCGTGACCACGCGCAGGTCCACTTTCACCATGCGATCGAGGATCGGGATGATCAGGAAGAGACCAGGCCCTCTGGCTCCCACCAATCGTCCCAACCGGAAAATCACGCCGCGCTCGTACTCCTGGACGATCTTGACGGCCGAGCTGATGAGGCCGAGCAAGATGATGATGAAGATGCCGAACGTGGATAGCAGGCCGAGCAAAGCTTCCATCGCAAATACCTCCTCACGTATAAGAGAAGACGACCCAATACTCCCGTAACCGCTCTCGGGGACAGCGATCCTTAAGATTATAGAGGAGACCTCCGGCTCTGGCAATCGAAAGGCTACATTGATCACAGCCGTTCGATCGAGCCGAGGAAGATGGTATCATCGCGAGTGGGCAGACTGCTTGCGGTGACCGGCAGCCTGGGGACGCCTGGCCCTCCCGACTCGTACAGGCCGACGCGCACGTCGTAGCGGCCAGGCGGCAAATCGGGAGGCAGGGACAGCCTGAACGTGGAGAGGCTGCGATCGCCCGGTTGCCAGTGTTGAGTAGGGAAGCGCCCTTCCGCAGGCGGCAGGTCGGCCCCAGCTACCTGGCGGCCGGCAGCGTCGAGCAGATGGACGAAGGCGGTATAATCGGCGACGGGCGACGCGAGCGCCTCCCAAAGCAACGTCACCTCGAGCGTCGACGCCTCCGCCGTTAGCTGCGTCGGGAAAGCATAGCCCAGCAGACGCAAGGTCCCCCCATAGACGCCATCGCTGGTCTGGAGGGACAGGGCCTGGGGATCCAGGCGTGCAGATGGAACGATCGTCACGTCGCCGACGATGCCAGCGACCGGCTCCCCGGCGGCCGTGCGCGCCGTCAAGGGTGCATAGGTCTGGGGGTCGAGAAAGGCGACGTACACCTGCGCCAGAAGCGGCGAACGCTCACTGATCGCGCCGGTGATAGACACCAGGTAATGATCAGGGTAGATGGCGCCCGGCCGCCACAGGGTCGTCGGATTGCGTCCCCAGCCAGCGTGGGTGGTCACGTTGCCGATGGTGCGCCTCTGATCATCGAGCAATTGCACGGACAGGGGATAATCGGCGCGCAAGGGTCGATCGCTGCGCTCGTAGAGGGTGATCGGCGCCGCCTGGTCCGGCTGGAAACGCTGGCGAGGGATTTCGACCGCCAACAACTGGATTGAGGCGCCGTCAGCATCATAGACAAGGTTCACCGCCTGCGCGGCAGCCGGGATGGCCGTCGTTGGCGCTGGCGCGTGGTAGCTGGCCGGCAGCAAGACGAGCAAGGCGTAGACGGAGCATCCCACCAATCCGATCGGCAGGGCGCCCATCAGCGTCCAGCGGACGCGTTCCGGCAGGGGCCGCAGCACGCGATTGAGGCCCATCGCCAGCAGAATCGAGAACGCGCCGAGGGCAGGGAAGAGCAGCCGCCCCTGGGTGCTGATCGCGAAGGTCGTCCAGTAGAGCATGAGGCCCACGAGCATCACAGCCCAGGTCAAGAGCAGAAAGGACACCCGCCATTCGGCCGCGCGCAGGACCTGTCCGCCACGACGACGCCCGATCTCGAACAGCTCCCAGACGAGGCCGATGAGCGCCAACGCCGAAATCCCATCGAGCACACGGTAGATCCATCCTGGCAAGAGGATGCTGAACCAGCCGAACAACGCCCAGAACGAATAACGCAGCCCGCGCAGTTCCCCCCACAACCCACGCCAGGTCTGCGCCGTCTCGCGCAGGCCGCCGATCGTCAGCAGCCGCTCGACGGCCAGCCATTCACCATACAGGACATGGTTGCGCCAGTACCACCAGCCGGCGATCGCGAGCGCTGGCGCGGCCAGGGCGATCGCGCCGGACACGAAGAGGCGCCAGTCGCGTCGCGGCCAGGCCGTTGCAACCAGGAGCGCTGCCGCCAGGACCGATACGCCCAGCCCGGGCAGCTTGCTCAGCGCGGCCAGTCCGGCGAGGAGGCCCGCCCCCGCCCATTCCCAAAGGGCGATCGGTCGCTCCCCGGCCCGCGCGGCCAGACGAGCCAACCAGTAGATCGCGGCTGTGCTGGTCACGATGACCATGCTGTCGTTGGAGACCGCTGCGCTGATGAACGCGAACTGAGGGATGCTGGCGGCCAGGAAAGACGCCAGCAGCGGCAAAGCGCGATCGGCTGGCCAGACCAATCGCGCCGTGCGATAGATCAGATATACTGTGAGGACCCCCAACGTTAACGAAACCCAGCGGCCGACGAGCATTGCCAGATAGACGCCGCGCCATGGCGGGCGCTGCGCGCTGTAGAGCATGCGGTTCTTGTTGCCGGGGTAAAGTGGGTTCCCCATGTTGGCATGGGGATTCGGCCGATTGAGGGAAGCGAAGTCGCTCTGATCGATGGCGGCAGTCAAACGTCCCACCAGGAAGTAGTAGAGGGGAGGCTGCGTCCCCTCGTGCGCCCAGGCCTCGCCCGCCTGCACGGTCTGCACAGGCAGGCCATGCCCCTGAGACAAATGGCGGGCGAAGGCGTAGTGGTGGACCTCGTCCGGCGTCTCGAAGGGGGGGACGGTCAGGCTATACCAGAAGCTCACGCCCGCGAAAAGGGCCAGCACGACCCCAATCGCCCACCAGCGAGCGAGCAGAGGCGTCCGGTCAGGAGAGGCAGGGTCGCGAGAGAGGAGGTGCTGGTTCATCGCAGGCGGTGAGAGATGGGAGGATCCCTGAAAGGCACGGATTTATGGCGCGATCGCTATGATCAGCGTCTGTCCATCAGCGGCGACTTCGGCAGACCCGGGATCGGTCACTGGCAGCTTCGTCAGCGTCTCGGCGTCGTAGATCTGCACGCGCAGATGGCAGCACTGAGGGATGAGGGGGGGATCGATCGACGCGACGACGCCGCTGTATTCGATCACGGTGGCGTCAGGCGGCCACTGAGGAGTCGGCAACGTGCCATCGTATGGCTCGCGCTCGGCGACGCCGTGGACCTCAGATCGGCCATCGGCGGCGAGAGAAGCGAACTCCAGGATGTACTTGTACCGACGATCCAGGGGAGCGATCGCCTGCCAATAGAGGGTGATGGGCAGGTTCGCGCCCGCTGGCAGCGGGCGCCCCAGGTCGAACCCACGCAGGCGGATCCGATCGCCGAAGACGCCATCCACGGCGTGGGAGACAGCGACCGATCCTTGCATATCGATGGGCGATCGAGGCAGGAAGAGATGAAGCTCCAGGAAAGCGTTGGGGCTGCGGAAGCCCCGTTCCTGCACGCGCACCGCGTGCGCCAGTAGCCACTTCTGGACCTTACGTTTGGGGTCACTGAAAGGGACCATGCCCGAATCCACCAGCCAGATGCGGCGATGTTGGGCCAGGAGCTCTTCTAAATACCGTTGCGTCTGATCCCAATCGCTGAACAAGGGGACGCTCTGCCAGCGCGTCCCGTATCCCTCGCGGCGCGCATGCTCAACTGCGTCGACGGGCAGGTAATAGCGGTAGAGGCGCAACATTTCTGGCGGATCGAGGAGCAACAGATCGCCCGGCTGCAGCTCGTTGCGCAGATAAAGGCCCAGGCTAGTGAAATCGTCTTTGGCGTATTGGGGGAGGGTGAAGTAGCCAATGGCGCTATAGCCCATGGCGGCCAGCAACAAACATCCTACACCGACGGCAATCTCCCTGCGCCAGCGTCCTATCGCTCCCAGCCCTGCTCCCACCAGGGCCAGGAAGGCGCCGCTGATCAGGCTCAGGTGGCGGGCATTCATATAGGCTGGCTGGATCATCTCGATGGCCATCAGCAGCGTCACGGGGATGACGAGCATCGCCGGCAGCAGCCAACCGCCGCGGATGAACGAACCTCGCGAACGGCATCCCCAGGCGAGGCCCCCCAACGCCACGACGCCGAAGATAGCGTCCACCCATTTCACCTGCGCGATGTCAACGCTTAACCCCAGGCTGAACGCGTTGAGCAAATCAGGCAACAGCACGCGCAGCGAGACCGGGCTGAAGTTCGAGCCGCCGCCGCCACCGCGCAAAATCACCCATGCCGCCAGGGCAGCGACGACTGCGCCGAGCGTGAGCAGGATCGCCGCCCCCATCCCCCCACGGCGACGGCTGCTCGCGCCCTGGTAGACCAGAAGCGCGTGGACGGGAATCAGGAGCACCGACAGGTAATGGGTCCCCAACAGCAAAAAGCTGGCCAGAACATATCCCCACAGCCAGCGACGACGAACGGCGGAACCGACGGGTGCATCGCTCCAGCGCACGAGGAGATAGACGCTGAGCAGGGCAAGCCAGGCCAGGAGGGTATACATGCGAGCTTCCTGACCGTACCATAGATAGAAGGGGCTGGCCGCCGCCAGAAGAGCTGACCACCACGCAGCGCTGCGCGTAGAGACGCCCCGACGAGAGAGGCGGGAAACCAGCGACCACGCTGTCGGCGCCAACAACGTCGCTGCCAGTATGGAAGGAAAACGCAATACGTGCTCGCTGTCTCCAGCGAGGCGGACGAAGAGGCCCAGGACAGCGAAGAAGACGAAAGGATGCTGGTCGATCGTGGTGATCTCGTGGACGTTATCGCTTAAGACCAGCCGGCCGAGCAGCAAATCCTCCCAAGCCGATTCAGCTCGCTGCAGGCTCAGGCTCTCATCCCACCACAAATCCTTGGCCTCCACCCCCCAGCACAACCGCGCGAACGCCAGCAGGATCACGGCGAGGAGCAGCCACCGCGTGCGGTGGAGACGGATCGGCCACCCGAATCGGCGGGAGAAAGATCGTGCCATAACGCGATTGTACTTCACGCGCGAACGGCGCGCAAGCAGATTCGCGATCCCATGCTATAATCTCCCTGCGAGGCTTTCCCATGTTCGCCCAGGTGGTTGTCAATACCAACCTAGCCCAGGAACGCGAGGATCCAACCTCCGGCATCTTCACATATGGCGTGCCAGAGGCGCTGCGCGCGATCCTCCAGCCGGGCCATCTCGTGTGGGTTCCTTTCGGGTCCCGCCGTTTGCAGGGGATCGTTTGGGCGCTCACGGATGCAGCCCCGCCTTTCCCCACGCGGCCGATCGAGAGCCTGGCGCGCGCCCAGCCCGTCGTGACCTGCCAGCAACTCGCCCTGGCGCGGTGGCTGAGCGAATACTACCTGACCCCTCTTGTGGACTGTTTGCGCCTGATGCTCCCTTCGGGCGTGGCGCGGCGCGTCGACATCCTCCTGGAGCTGGCCAGCGAACCGCCTTTCCCGACCGATCTCACCCCCGAACAAGCGAAATTGCTGGCCTTGCTGCTGCGCGGCCCTCTCACCCGCCGTCGGCTGCGTAAAGTGGCGCCGGAGCTGGCGAAGCGTTCGCTCATCGAACCGCTGCTCCGCCGCGGCCTCGTCGTCAGCGGCCAGGCTGTCATCGAGGCGCCCGCGCGCCCGCGCATGGTTCGGCGCGCGCGACTGCTGGCCGACCCCGCTGACAGCGCGCGCGCCCTGCTTGCGCTCGGACGCGCCTCCCGTCAGGCTGACGTATTGGGCTGGTTGCTGGATACCTCCGATCCCCTCCCTGCACTCTCCGATATCGCAGTGGGCGGCGATGTTCAGAACGCGGTCCATGCGCTCGCCGAGCGGGGCTGGATCACTGTGAACCCTGGCAGGCGGCTCTTGCTGATCCCCGATCCGACGGCCGCGCGCGCCGCTTTGACGACGACGCTGGCGCGCGCGCCGACGCAAGCCGCCGCGCTGGAGGCGTTGCTGGCCGCGACGCCCCCCGTAATAGAGGAAGACTTTCGTCAGCGCCACAAGGTCGGCGGCGAGACCCTGCGCGCGCTGGAGCAACGCGGTCTGGTGCGCCGCGTGACCGAGCCAACGACCGTCCTGCTCGCCATCAGCCGCGAGGAGGCTTACGATGCCATCATCGCCCTGCGCGGCCTCGACCTCCATCGGCGCACGCTGGAGGTCCTGCGCGAGGCGGGAGGCGCAGCCTGGGTCGGCTATCTGTATGCGGAGGCCGGCTGCGATCGCGAGACCCTGCGCGATCTGGAGAAAGCTGGCCTGGTCGCGCTCGAAGCCGCCGAGATCGAACGCAGTCCGCTGGGCGCTCCGCCGGCGCTGGCGCCGCATCCCACCTTAACCAGCGACCAGCAGGCGGCCTGGGAGACGTTGCGCGCCGGGCTACGCGTCGCCTGGCAAGAGGGATCAGCGGCGCCTTCCTCCACCGACGCAACGCCCAAGTTGAGCGACCTCAGCGAAGAGGAGGGACAAGGGGCTGCGGCGTCCGCCTCTTGTCTGCCGCCGACGTATCTGCTCCACGGGGTCACAGGCTCCGGCAAGACCGAACTGTATCTCCTGGCGATCGAAGAGGCGCTGGCCCATGGCCGCCAGGCCATCGTCCTCGTCCCCGAGATCGCCCTCACGCCGCAGTCGGCCCAGCGGTTTGCGGCGCGCTTTCCCGGCCGCGTCGCGGTCTGGCACAGCGCCCTCTCGCACGGGGAGCGTTTCGATCAGTGGCGTCGCATCCGCGAGGGCGATGTAGGGGTCGTCGTTGGCTCGCGCTCGGCGCTCTTCACGCCTCTGCCGCGCCTGGGGTTGATCATCCTCGATGAAGAGCACGAGCCGGCTTACAAACAGGAGTCGGCGCCGCGCTATCATGCGCGCGAGGTGGCCGCCGAGCTGGGACGGCTGGCGGGCGCGCCCGTGATCCTGGGCAGCGCAACCCCTGCCCTGGAGACCTATTGGCGAGCGCGCCAGGGACAGATTCGGCTGATCACCCTATCGCGCCGCGTGGCGGCCCACCAGGCGGCCGGACGGCGCCCCTCAGAGGCGCCCCCCGCGCAGGAGCCTGCCATCGCCGGCGCATATGCTGACCTGCCACGCGTCGAAGTGGTCGATTTACGCCATGAGCTGCGCGCAGGCAATCGCTCGATCTTCAGCCGCAAGCTACAGGAGGCGCTGGCGCTGGTCTTGGAGCGCGGCCAGCAGGCGATCCTGTTCCTGAACCGTCGCGGCGCCGCGACATTCGTCATGTGTCGCGACTGCGGCTTCGTCCTGCGCTGCCCCCGCTGCGATGTGCCGTTGATCTATCACATGGCCGCGAGCGAGGATGAGGACGCTGGTCTATTGATTTGCCATCATTGCGGCCGGCAAAGCTCTCCTCCGCGCACCTGCCCTCAGTGCGATAGCCGCCGCATCCGCTATTTCGGGGCTGGCACGCAGAAAGTGGCGGAAGAGGCGGCGCGCCTCTTCCCGCAGGCGCGCATCGCGCGCTGGGATCGCGACACGGCCACCACACGCCGCGCCCATGAGCGCATCCTGGCCCAGTTCGTCGAGCACAAGGCCGACTTCCTGGTGGGCACGCAGATGGTGGCCAAGGGGCTGGACCTGCCGCTCGTGACGTTGGTCGGCGTGATCGCCGCCGATGTGGGGCTATTTCTGCCCGACTTCCGCGCCGCCGAGCGTACATTCCAACTGTTGGCGCAGGTGGCGGGGCGCGCCGGACGCAGCCCGCTGGGGGGACGCGTCATCGTTCAGACGTACGCGCCTGAGCATTACGCGATCCGGGCGGCGGCTCGCCACGACTTCGTTGGTTTCTATACCCAGGAGATCCGCTTCCGCCAGGAACAAGGATATCCGCCGTTCGCGCGCCTGGCGCGGCTGATCTACAGCGACCATGACTTCCACGGCGCGCAAGTCGAAGCTGAGCGCGTGGCTGGCATCCTGCGTTCACGCCTGGCGGCAGCCGCTGGTCAGGACGAGGGCGTTCCCGATGGTCTGATCGGTCCTGCGCCGTGCTTTTTCGCTCGCCAGCGCGGCCGCTATCGCTGGCAGATCATCGTGCGCAGCGCCGATCCCTCTGCGATCTTGGGCGGCCTCGACCTCTCTCCCGCCTGGCGCATCGACATCGACCCGATCAGTTTGCTGTAAAATGCGCCAATCCTCACAGACGAGACGCTCCTCCCTCAGCGATACTTAAGGTATAATCAGGTGTGTACCTGACTGGTCATCAGAGTTGGGAGGACACTGTGGGCACCGGATGGACTAAGAATGGCTTTGTGTATCTGCTGATCCTGGTGGCAGCGGCGGCGCTGTTTTTCAGCATTTTTCCCCAGGGCGACCAGGCGCAGACGATCGACATCACGACCGTCGCGAAATGGGTCCAGCGCGGCGAGGTGGAATCGATCCGCGTGCGCGGCGACGAGCTATTGGTGAAGCGTCGCGACAGCGCGCAGATCGTGGTCTCGCGCAAAGAACCCGGCGAGAGCCTGGCCAAAACCCTGCTGGGGTTGGGGGTCTCATCCGAGCAGTTAGCCGCTCTCGACTACAACGTCGAGTCCGCCGGACAGCTTGGCAACTGGCTGGCGTTGGCGGGCAGCCTCTTGCCCTTGATCTTCGTCGGCGCGCTCTTCTTCTTCCTGCTGCGCCAGGCGCAAGGCTCGAACAGCCAGGCGATCGCCTTCGGCAAGAGTCGGGCGCGCATGTTCACGGGGGACAAGCCGACGGTGACCTTCGCCGACGTGGCCGGCGCCGATGAGGCCAAA
>FWWM01009336.1_pt1 | contig 18183 bp, 18 predicted proteins | sample 2228351 | NCBI WGS metagenome assembly FWWM01 (sample SAMEA103939774, study PRJEB20133) | metagenome
TCAATTTGTAAAGTACTAAGAACTTTTGACTACCTACTTAGTAGCGCAAAACGACAAGAAATACCATTATTAAACAAGCTCTTAGAGATTTTGAACGCCAGCGAATTTCTGGCCAATGTTTTCAAAAGCACGGTGCGCGCTTCGGGTGAGAAACTGTTGGTCACTACTTGATGACTCGTCCGAGGTGCTGAAGGGCCGTGGTAGCAATGGCTGGCGTCTTCCTTCGGGCGCGCCACTCGGCCTGCAGGTGGGCGATAGGGGAGCAGATACACGCGGGTTGCGTACGCAGACCTGTGCGGTATCAGGTGGAACGACCACAAGGAGAAGAAATCAGCGTCCATCTGCGTGCATCTGCGTCCGCAAGGCCAGACGGTCTCCAGCGCATGGTCCAGGTCGGCGCCGATGACCTGGGCCGTTTTGTTTGGTCGGGTGGGGTGGTGGGAGTATAATGTGATTTAGTAATCGTGTGATTGCTGGTCTGACAACCTGCCCGGCATCGCCTTCATGCCCAAGGCGTCGTGGGGCCGCTGCACGTGCTGACCTACCTGCATCTTCATACAAAAATGTCTCATGACTGATCATCGCTCGTTATTGTCGCATTTCAGCCGCCATCTGCGGAACCGCCACTTGGCGTTGCTCGATCTGTTCTTGCTGCCGGTGGCCGCGTTGATGGCGTTCGCGTTGCGCCTGGACAGTGCACAGATGTAGACGTACCTCGACGGCCTCGTGCTCTATATGGTGCTGGCGCCGGTGATCAAGATGCCCCTGTTCGGCCTGCTGGGCGTCTATGCCCGTTACTGGCGTTACGCCAGCGTGAATGAGCTGATGCTTTTGGCCGGCGCAGCCGTGGTCGGCGGAGCGGTGCAGGGCGTGCTGTTCTTCGCCGGTAGTCTCTTGTTGCCGGAACTGATGCCGGCGGTGCCCCGTTCGATCCCGTTGATTGACATCCTGGTCACCGGCATCCTCATCGCCGGGCCGCGTTTTGCGGTGCGTCTTTGGGGCCAGTACGCGCAGCGCCTGAGCAAGGCGAGCGGCGCATCGGTCGCGCCGGCACACGTGTTGATCATGGGCGCGGGTGAGGCCGGTGTGATGGTGCTGCGAGAGTTGCAGTCCAACCCCCAGGCCGGCCTGCTGCCGGTGGGCTTCGTGGACGATGACCCGGAAAAACATGGCATGTGGATCCAAAACGTCCGCGTGCTGGGCGGCCGGGAGCGCATTCCAGAGCTGGTGCGCGAACAGCACGTGGAACAGGTGATCATCGCCATGCCCAGTGCGCCCGGCAAGGCGGTCCGCGAGATCGTGACGATCTGTGAATCGGCCGGCGCGCGCGCCCGCATCATCCCCGGCATGTATGAGCTGCTCTCCGGCCAGGTGAGCTTGAACCAGATTCGCGATGTGCAGATCGAGGACCTATTGCGCCGTGAGCCGGTCAGAATTGATGCCGTTGCCGTCACCGAACTGTTGCGAGGCAAACGGGTGCTGGTCACAGGCGGCGGCGGCTCCATCGGCTCGGAGCTGTGCCGGCAGATCCTGTGCTGCGAACCGGCCCGACTGATCGCGCTCGGGCATGGCGAGAATTCGATCTTCGAGATCGTGGAAGAGCTGCGCACCGCCTATCCGCATGATGCGTCCAGGATCGTTCCCGTCATCGCCGGCATCCGTTTCCCCGAGCGCATTCGCTGCGTGTTCGAGGAGCAGCGGCCGGAGATCGTCTTCCACGCGGCCGCGCACAAGCATGTGCCCTTGATGGAGGAGAACCCGGGCGAGGCGATCACCAACAACGTGATGGGTACCCGCATCGTGGTGAATGCGGCGCTGGCGACCGGTGTGGAACGGTTTGTCCTGATCTCGACCGACAAAGCGGTCAACCCCACCAACATCATGGGTGCTTCCAAACGGGCGGCCGAACTCCTCGTGTATCAGGCGGCCCGGCGTTCGGGCAAGCCCTATGTCGCGGTGCGCTTCGGCAACGTGTTGGGCTCGCGCGGCAGCGTCCTCCACACCTTCCGTCGCCAGATCGCGGCCGGCGGACCGGTGACGGTGACCCATCCCGAGATGCGGCGCTACTTCATGACCATACCGGAAGCCGTGCAACTGGTGCTGCAGGCGGCTGTGCTGGGCCGCGGGGGCGAGGTGTTCGTGCTCGACATGGGCGAGCCGGTCAAGATCGTGGACCTGGCGCGCGATCTCATCGAGCTCTCTGGCCTGAAGGTTGGCCGAGACATAGATATCCGGTTCGTTGGCTTGCGGCCGGGCGAGAAGTTGTTCGAGGAGCTGTTCGTGGCAGGCGAATCTTATATGCGCACCGCGCATCACAAGATCTTTGTCGCCAACAACGGCGCGGACGATGCCGATTGCTATCAGGACCTCGATGAACACATTGACTGCCTGGTCGCTGCGGCAGAATGCGGCGATCGTGCGGCCATCGTTCGAGCCCTGCAGAGGGTTGTGCCCGAGTATCGGCCCCCAGAAGCTGGCTAGCGCGCATTTGGGAGAGACGGAGAGTGCGGCAAAGGATGCAAGCGCGGCCCGCTGACATCTATCAGCGGGCCGTTGCGTTTATGTGGGCTTTGCGTGTTGCCGTGAGACCGCTCTGGCCGAATGGCTGGCGGTTCAGCCCCTGGACACGGACCTGATCCGCTGGCTGCAGGTTCAAGGCCTGGCGCCCTACGCGGTCTACCCGCCGCGACCCATTTGTTCGACTCTCTGCCCTCAGACGCGCGCGCCATGGCCGAATCGGCATTGCGTAGCCGCGAGCTGGCCGGGGTGCTGGCGGCGCTGGCCGCGGCGAGGATTAGGCCCGCGCTGGTCAAGGGCGCTGCTCTGGCGCACACCGTCTATCCCGATCCCGTCTGTCGTCCCATGGGCGATCTCGACCTCTGGGTGCAGAGCGGAGAGATCGCTGCGGCTCAGGCCGCGCTCGAAGAGCTGGGTTACGTGCAGCGCATCAAGCCCGGGCGGCCGGTTGCACTGCAGGCCCATCGGCAGGGCGAGATTCAGTTGGTGGGGCAGGCGCCGGGCCAGGGATTGGTGGAGCTGCACTGGGGCATCTTCGCCGGCGAGTGGTTGCAGCGCGCCGCCGCCGTCCCCATCGAGGCAGTGGCCGCGCGTCTGCAGCCGGCTTTTATCTTGGGATATCCCGTTTACACGCTGGCGCCCGGGCAACTGAAAAGAGCAGCCTCGCAATTTGCCCGTTTGCTTCACATTAGTGTAAAATAGCACCGAGCAGAGGGTCGGGGGAGACCTTTCTGTCGGCGCAAGCCGCAGCGCGGTGAAGTTGCAACTTCACCGCGCTGTTTCTTTTTGTGGGGCAAGCGCGATTCCCGATTTGTGCCGAATCGGTCGAGGGTACGCCGGCGCGCCGGCTCATTAAACACGAATGTCGGGGACGGCTGGCATCCCCGACATTCGTGCGCAAAGGAGGAGGAAGAATCTAGGCACTAGCATATCCGCATTCGCCCGTTCTACCAGTGAGCGGGCTTACTATTTCTCTCAAAAAGCCCGAAGAAATGACCTCTGCCTATTTGACCGTCACCAGATCCTTGAGTTTTTCGAACGTCGCCTGGCCGATCCCTTTGACGCGCAGCAGGTCTTCCACTGCGCCGTAGGGCCGTCCTTCGATGATGCGTTGTGCAAGAGATGGCCCCACGCCCGGCAGTGTGTCCAGTTCTTCGAGCGAGGCCGTGTTGAGATTGACCAGTCTTATGGCACCCGCAGCCTGTCCGCTGCGAGTCACGCTCTGGGGTACTGGCGCATTGATCGGCGTCGGCACAGATTGCCCCAGCCGCGGCACATACACCTGGATACCATCCTGCAACACCACCGCTTTGTTGACGCGGTCTAAATCGGCGTCCGCGGTAGCGCCGCCTGCCGCGGCGATGGCATCTGCTACCAGACTGCCGGCCGACAACGTATAGACCCCCGGCACGTTGACCGCGCCGGCAACATCCACACGCAGCTGGCCGGGGGTGGGGCTGGCCGTCGGCGCGGCAGTGGGCGGCGGCAGGATCTCAATCGGCTCGCCGGAGGGCTGTCGGGCCAGGAACAGAGCCACGCCCAGGATCGTCGCCCAGATCAACGAAAGGCCGATGTAGCCGCGCAGGCCATGCAGCACCCTCATCCTCTCTCCTCCTTGTGCTGCGTCCCGATGGATCAGCGTGTTCCTGGCCCGTAATCAGGCGGTCGGCGCAGACGGCTCCTCCGGCGCCGGCGCCGCAGGTCGAGCCGCGGCAATATCCACGCTCAGCGGTATGCCGCTGAGCGCGCGCAGCAGTTCGATAGGCAGCGGGAAGATGATCGTCGAGTTCTTATCGGCCGCGATCTCGGTGAGCGTCTGCAGGTAGCGCAGCTGCAGCGCGGCCGGCGACTGGCTCATGATCTGCGCCGCGCTGGTCAGGCGCTGCGATGCGGCATATTCGCCTTCCGCGTTGATGATCTTGGCACGGCGCTCGCGCTCGGCCTGCGCCTGGATCGCCATGGCCCGCTTCATGTTCTCGGGCAGCTCGACATCTTTCACCTCGACGATGCTCACCTTCACGCCCCACGGCTCGGTCTGTTCGTCAATGATCTGCTGCAGTTTCTGATTGATGACGTCTCGATGCGTCAGCAAATCATCCAGCTCGGACTGGCCCAGGACGGAGCGCAGGCTGGTCTGTGAGATCTGATAGGTGGCGCGGCGGTAATCCTCGACCGCCACGATGGCGCGCGTCGGGTCTACCACGCGGAAGTAGGCCACGGCGTTGACTTTGACCGTGACATTGTCTTTCGTGATCACCTCCTGCGCGGGCACATCCAGGGTGACCACGCGCAGGTCTACCCGCACCATCCGATCAATGATCGGGATGATGAAGAAGAGGCCCGGGCCTTTGGCACCTACCAGGCGGCCGAGACGAAAGATGACCCCACGTTCGTACTCCTGAACGATCTTGATGGCCGAACTGGCCACCGCGAAGATCGCCAGCAAGAGCAACGCGAGATTCAGCAAAGATCCGAAGAACGCGCCCATGGTTGATCCTCCATTCTAATCCAGATGATGTGCCGTCCAACACGGGAAAGTATGCCCGAAAAAGATCAACTTGTCCAGTATTGGCGGAGAACGGTAGCAAGATCAATAGCTTGCAAACGGCCAGGTTGGAGGCCGCTGATTCATGGGCGGACTTTGCTGCCCGTCTCGCTTACCAGCCGAAGCGCTCTTCGCGCCACGGGTCGCCCTCCATGTGATAGCCATTGCGTTCCCAGAAGCCAGGCCGATCGCCGGCCATGAATTCGATGCCGCGCAGCCATTTGGCGCTCTTCCAGAAATACTTCTTGGGCACGAGCTGGCGCAGCGGATAACCGTTATCTGGCTCCAGCGGTTTGCCGTCGTAGGCAAAGGCCAGCATTGTGTCGTCGTCGTCCAGCACATCCAGGGCCACATTGGTCGTGAAGCCGTATTCGCAATGCGCCATTACGTGCGTGGCTTCGGGCTTCACTTTGATCAATTTGATGAATTCGCGCCAGGGGATGCCGGTCCACGTCGTGTCCAGTTTGCTCCAGCGGGTGACGCAATGGATGTCTACGGTTTGAGTCTTCTGCGGCAGCTTCATCAGCTCGTCCCACGTGAACCGCAACGGTTCTTCGACCAGGCCGAAGACGCGTAGATCCCAGTCATCCAGACTACTGTAGATCGGCGTCGCGCCGTAGTGCAAGACAGGAAACTTCTCCGTCACGAACTGCCCAGGCGGCACCCGATCGCTGCGGCCAGGCCCCGGCACGTTTCTGACGCGCTTCAGGCGTTCGACCCGTTTCAAAGGGTTTTCGAAATGCATACTTGTCTCCCGCAAAAGAATCCTATGTCTGTTTTTGATTGTACATGTCTCTTCACGGCGGATAAGTAAGCCGGGTAACGGTTGACCTCAGGTGCGCGCGACGCAACGCGCTCAAAACGGCGGGGGCGGCACATCTACCGGCACGCCACCGTTGCGCAGCGACTGTGCTGCGCAGACGCCGGCGGCCACGCTCATCCGGCCGGCCAGCGGTGGTGCCAGCGGCTCTTTTCCGTCCAGGCAGACCTCCACGAAATCGCGACAGATCACCGGGTCCGCGCCGCCGTGGCCCCCCACCGCGGGTTTGATTTCATAAACACGGTCGGCCAGCGCGCGCCAGCTGCGCGAGGCACGTGTCTTCACCCACACTTTCATCTCTGGCTCTGAGTTCTCGATCCGGCCTTCCGTGCCGATGATGGTGTAGTTGCGGTGGTAATCGGGCGTGAAGTGGCATTGGAGATAAGACGCCTTGATGCCACCCTCCAGCTCCATGATCATCACCTGATTGTCCTCCACATCCACTTCCTGGCGGAAACAGCACTGGATGCGGCGGGAGCGTGAAACCTCGGTGCAGACGTCGCGCTCGCTGCAGGTCGGGCAGGTCAGGTCGTTCGGCTTGTCGCCGCCGAAGAAGTCCAGGCCGCCGAAGGCAGCTGTGCGTCGGGTGTAGCGGCCGGTGAGCCAGTGGATCATGTCCAGGTCGTGCGAGCCTTTCTGGAGCAGCAGTGACGTGGTGTTTTTGCGCAGCGCGTGCCAGTCGTGGTAGTAAAAATCGCTGCCGAAGCCGACGAAGTGGCGCACCCACGCAGCCTTGATCTCCCCGATCGCGCCCGCATCAAGGATCTCCTTCATGACGCGGAAGATGTTCATGTAGCGCATGTTGAAGCCGACCATCAGCCGCACGCCGGCCCGTCGCCAGGCCTGCAGGATATGATCACAGCCTTCGATCGTGATGGCCAGCGGCTTCTCGCAGAAGACGTGTTTGCCGGCCTCCAGCGCCGCGACGGCCTGCTCCTCGTGGCAGTAGTCGGGCGAGGTGATGGCGACCGCGTCCACATCGGGCCGGACGATCAGCTCGCGATAGTCCAGCGTGGTGAAAGGATTTCCGCCATGTTCCTGTCGGAAAGCTGCCAGGTGCTCCGGAACAATGTCGGCCGCGGCGACGACCACAGAACGGCCCTGGGGATCGTGCCAGTGTCGCCACAGAGCGCCGCGGCCACTGATGCCGATCATGCCGATGCGCAGTTGTGTGATGGACATGGTATGCCTCGCTGCAGTGATGGAGATGGAGAGATTGCGGCCGATGCGCCCGGTTGTGGGCACGCCCGGCCTGTCCTGGCTGACAGGTCAGGCAGGCCGGCCCAGGCAGACATTATGGCGATCAGACACCACTAATTGCCGGTGAGCCGGGCGCACCCGATCACGTCGGCGTCGTAGGTCATTGTCACACTTTCCCCCGGTTGCAGGACGAGGAAATCGTCCTGCCAGTCGCCGTATACCAGCCGCCTGATGAGCACCAGGTCGCCGGCCAGGCGGTCGAATGCCCAGCCGCGCCGCGCCGCTTCGGCCTGAGCTCTGGCTTCGACGGCTGAGCCGTCGGCGACACCCATGTCGATGTAGGCCGCGCGCTTGTAGTGTTGCTGCCACGCCCCCAGTACTTCCATCAGGTAATCGGCGTTATCCCGGCCATATCTGGCGACGAATTCCTCGTAGGTCTTGTCGAGGCCGGTGCTGCTGCTGGCGCCCAGTGCGAGCGCGCTGCTCGTTCCGTCGCTGCGCTCGCTCCGTTCGATGTAGTCCTGGACATACCAGTAGGTGCCGGGATGGTTCTCGAACTGTTCCTGGTAGCGTTCCCGGCTGCCCAGGAACAGGGTGATGCAATCATGGGCGCGCGGGATGACGAGCGGGATGTTGACCGCGGTCAGGCCCGCGGTCGCCTGTCCGCATAGGCCGTAGCCCATGACGACATAGTCGTATTTGGCCGCGGCGGCCGTGCTGATGTGACGTTGCAGCCGCTCGCGCAGGTCGGCAGGTTTGTCGTGCAAGCCTTTCTCGAACAACACGATGTCCACGATGTGTGGCGCGCGCGCCGCACACAGGTAGAGCGGTCGGGCGAGGACTTCGCATGAGAGACAGAGCAGACGCATGGAGGATCTCCTGGCCGCAATATGGTGCCGCACGCCCCGAGCGCCTGGCAGATCGCTTTCGGCGTGGGCCGACCGAATCGCTATTGTAGCACGGTCATGCGCCGACGGCAAAGCGGCCGCCAGGCCACGGCGACCCCAAACAATGGAAAACGCGGTTTGGCGATCGTTCGGGTTTATGCTAAACTCTCTCTGATGTGAGCGGAGCCGCGACACAGCATGTATCCCGATATCGCAACGCTGCAACGGAGGTTTTCGTGACTCAGAAGACCAAAATCGGCGGCATCATCCAGAATGATCAACTGGCCAGCATCAGCGTTCTGGCCGTTAAGGATCGGCCGGGGATCGCGGCGGCCGTGCTCGATGCCCTGGGCCAGCGCAACATCAACGTGCAGTTCGTCGTTCAGATGATTGATCAGCTCGATCAGGCGCAGATGGTGCTCTGCGTGGATCGGGTGGATCTAAAGGCCAGCCTGGACGCGATCGAGGCCATCCGGTCGGAACTCCAGCCCGCCGCAGTGACCGCGCGGGCCGATGTCGCTTCGGTTGCGATTTTCGGGCCGGATTTTCGGGAACGACCCGGCATCGCCGGCCAGATGTTTCGTGCCCTGGCCGGGCAAGGGGTGAACATCCTGGCCATCAGCACCTCGATCTCCACCATCAACTGCATCATCGAATTATCCCGGCTGTCTGATGCGCTGAAGGCGATCAGCCAACAATTCGATCTGCCGTGATGTCGCGGCCGACGCTCGCCACCGACGCTCGTGACGCTATCGTGCTTCGGCGCGTTCGCTTGCTCTGGCCTCTGCTGGCGTGGCTCCTGGCGTTCGTGCTGATCGGCGCGTCGATGCCGGTCGGCGGCCGTGCCGGGAGCAATGAATCGGCCGGCGCGCCGCCGCGCGGCGACGGCGCCGCGGGTCCCATCGCATCGCCCGTTTGTCTCGATCGCACGACAACCCCGCGTCTCATCCCGCCGGCAGACAGCGTCACGCTGCCCATCCTGATGTATCACCACGTCAGACAGCTCTCCCCCAATGCCAGTGCCACCTGGCGCAACCTCACGGTCAGCCCGGAAGCGTTCGAGGCACAGCTCCGTCATCTGGCCGAGCAGGGCTATCACACGATCTACTTCTCCGAGCTGATCGCCTATTTCGACGCCGGTGTGCCGCTGCCGGAGAAGCCGGTCATCCTGACCTTCGATGACGGCTGGATCGAGCACTACACCGTCGTGTATCCGCTCTTGCGCAAATACTGCATGGTGGGCACCTTCTTCCCGCCGGTCAATTGGGTGCAGAACGGCAACGGCAAGCTGGTGATCTCGTGGCCGATGATCGAGGAGATGAGTCGGGCCGGCATGGAGTTCGGCAGCCACACGCTCAACCACTATCTGCTCACCGGGCAGACCGAGAAGGAGATCATGGAGCAGTTGATCGGCTCAAAAGCGGCGCTGGAGCAACATACGGTCAGGCCGGTGGTCGTGTTAGCCTATCCCGGCGGGGGATACAATGCGCTGGCGATGTCGCTGGTGCCCAAAGCGGGCTACGACGCGGCTGTGGGCATCATGGCCGGCACCGAGCAAACGCGGGATGATCTGTTCCTGTTGCACCGGATCACGGTGCCCTACGGCGATGACTTGAAGACATTCGCGGCTCGTATCCGCAGCAAGCGACCGCCGCCTTTTCTGCCCGGCTCCTCGCTTTGGCCCGATCCGCGCAGCGAGCTGGCCGACCGATAGCACCGCGGGCTCATCCGGCCGGCTACGGCTGATTGGGTTTCGAGAAGTAAATGATGATGGTGAGGTGCGTGCCTACTCCGACCGTGGACTCCAGTTTCATGACGTCGGCGCACGATTTGATGTTCGGCAAGCCCATGCCGGCACCAAAGCCCATCTCCCGCACCCAGTCGGGCGCTGTAGACCAGCCGGGCTTCATCGCCAGCTCGATATCGGGGATGCCGGGGCCGCGATCCATGGCCTCGATCTTGATGCGGTCGCGGCGCACTTCGGCGACGATCTCTCCTCCGTCATCGCTGTACACCACGATATTGATTTCTGCTTCATAGGTGGCGACGGCTACCCGGCGGATGATGGCCGGATGGATGCCCAGACGGCTGAGGGTGCGCTTCAAGCCGCTGGAGGCTTCGCCGGCGTGGCTGAAATCGCGCGGTTTGACGCGATAGCCCAGCACCAGCGCCATTTCGTCCGCGATGATGTCCTCGAAGATGTGGCTGGCGCGATAGCGATGGATTTCCTCTTCTCGATAGTTGATCTCCAGGCGTCGCAGCATGGCGCGCACGATGTCGCCCTGGGTGATGATGCCGACGAGATTGCCGGCCCGATCAATCACCGGGAAACGGCCATATTTGAGCTCGCTGAAGCGCGAGACTGCATGGACCAACGGCTCGTCCGCGTAGAGGATCACCGGCTTGGGGTGCATGCGCTCGCGCACGGTGGCGTGCAATTCGCCCGCGGCCAGGGCCTTGATGAGATCCTCGATCGTGACGATGCCGATCATCTTGCCGTTTTCCACCACCGGCGTGCCAGAGATGCGATTGGCGCGCAAGATCTCGCGAAAGTCGGCCATCGTCGCCTCTGGAGATACCGTCAGGACGCGGCGAGTCATCGCGTCTTCGACCTTCAGCTCGTAGGTCAATTCCTGGAGTTTGGTGATCTCCTTGCGCTCTGTCGGCGAGTCCATAGGGCGGGTGTTACTCCCTTCCCTCGAAAGCCTCATGCCAGTGGCGGATGGTCAGCTCGAACAGGCCGTGCGCGGGCAGCCCGGCCAGATAGAGGCGACCGCAAGTCTCGAACATGGTATATTTGGAGGCCAGCAGCGGAATTCTTTTTTGCTCGGCGAGCGCGATGGTTTCCGGCGGGGGGATTTTGCCGCGCACGAAGACGATGGCCGCCGTGCCGGCCATCTCGGCGGTGCGGACGACCTGAGGATTGGTCAGGCCGGTCATCAGGAGCATGCCTTCCTGGGCAAACGCCAGGACATCGCTCATCAGATCTGCGCCGCCGCCCGAGGTCACCTCGATGTCGAGGTCCACGTCGCGCGAAATAACTTTGCCCTCGATGATTTGAAGGACCTGTCGAAGCTTCATCGGTTCGCTTTCTCCTGCACCGGCCCTCAGCCAGGCCCGGTGCATCATGGCTGAGCTGTTGAGATTTGTGCTGCGACTGTCGCAACTGCGTCCGATACCGCCGCGGCAACCATCGGGGTGAGGGTCTCGCCGAAGGTCAGCACGTCGGCCACCTCGATGGCGATGATGGTGATGGCATCATCGGCCGGCAGAGCCAGGCCCATTGCCCGACCCCAGGCCAGCGCGCCCCGGAACGAGAGGTCATGGGTAGACCCGGCATGCAACGAAGTGCGCAAATCATGCGGTGACAGCGTGTAGATCTGTCCTGGCGTGCCATCCGGCGTCTGAATGGCATCCACCAGGATCAGCCTGTCGTAGCCGGTGATGGCCTCCAGCAGCCGCAGGCCGCCGACATTGGCTTCCTGGAAGTCCACATCGGCAGTCGTCGCTTGCAAGGCAACCGCGCGCACGACGTAGATGCCGACGCCGTCGTCGCTGAGGATGGGATTGCCCAGGCCGAGGACAAGGGTTTTCACCGGCTACTGCGCGTGCTTCAACGTTGTCCGGCTAGAAGCGGCGCAACCTGGCGTGCGCCGCGCCGCAGATCGGGCATTTCTCCGGCGGCTCGCCTTCACCGGTGAAGCCGCACACGTCGCACACCCACACGACGCCCAGCTCGGCGTCTTTGCCTGCGGCGACGGCCTCTTTGGCCCGCGCATATAAATCGGCGTGCACCTTTTCGGCGGCCAAGGCGTCTTCCATGCTGCCCAGCGCACGTTTCTCTTCCTGCGTTTTTGCCACTTCGATATAGGCCGGATACATCTCGGAGATCTCAAAAGTCTCACCGGCCAGGGCCGCTTCCAGGTTGGTCAGGGTCTTGCCGATGCCGCCGAGTGCACGCAAGTGATTGGTGGCGTGCATCTGTTCGGCAAAGGCCGCGGCGCGGAAGAGACGGGCGACATTGGGGAGTTTCTCGCGCTCGGCCATCTCCGCGAAGGCCAGGTATTTCACGTGCGCCTGGCTTTCGCCGGCAAACGCCGCATCCAGGTTCGCTTTCGTCATTGCTTTCATCGGGACACCTCCTCGTTGCAAGGCGGGATAGTGTGTGCCAAATCGCACAAAGACCATATCACAGCGCCGCGATTTTGTCAAAAAACCTGCCCGGCCGCAGAGTCGTCAATGGACCAGGATTTTGCTCAGGAACTGTCTGGTGCGTTCGTTTTTGGGCGCAGTGAAGAGGTCGTGCGGCGTGGTGTCTTCGATCACCTGGCCGGCGTCCATGAAGATCATCCGTTTGGCCGCTGCCCGCGCGAAACCCATCTCGTGGGTCACGCAGGCCATCGTCATGCCGGTTTGCGCCAGATCGAGCATCACGTCCAGCACCTCCTTGATCATTTCGGGGTCGAGCGCGCTGGTCGGCTCGTCGAACAGCATGATCTTGGGGTCCATGGCCAGGGCGCGCGCGATCGCCACGCGCTGTTGCTGGCCGCCGGAGAGCTGGCCGGGGAAGGCGTGCGCCTTTTCGGGAATGCCCACGCGTTCCAGGAGCTCGTAGGCTTTTTTCTCGGCCACGGCCTGATCGCGCTTGCGCACCACGCGCTGGGCCAGGCAGATGTTTTCCAGCACGCTCAGATGGGGAAAGAGGTTGAACTGCTGAAACACCATGCCGATCTCGGCCCGCACCGCGTTGATGTCGGTCGTCTTGGCGGTCAGGTCCACGCCGTCCACCAGGATGTGGCCCGAATTGACCGTCTCCAGGTGATTGATGCAGCGCAGCAGCGTGGATTTGCCGGAGCCGCTCGGCCCGATGATGACCACAACCTCGCCGCGGCGGATATTCAGGTTGACGCCGTTCAGCGCGTGGATGCGGCCAAACCATTTGTGGACGTTTTTGATCTCGATGATATTGTCGGCCATAGGCCCTCCTGCGCCGGCCATTAGCGCTTTTCCACGGCCAGCTTGCGCTCGATCGCCGTGCTGAGACGGGTGAAAAGCAGGGTCAGGATCAGATAGGTGATGGCGACCGCAGCATAGGTGTCGAAGCTGGCGAAGGTGCGGCCTACCCATTCCCGGCCGCGGCGGGTCAGATCGGCCAGGCCGAGGATCGAGACCAGCGAGCTGTCTTTGAGCAGGGTGACGAATTCGTTGCTGACCGGAGGCAAGATGACGCGCACGGCTTGCGGCAGGATGATGTAGCGCATAGCCTGGATATAGCTCATGCCGAGCGAACGGGCTGCCTCCATCTGGCCTTTGGCGATGGATTGGATGCCGGCCCGGAAGATCTCGGTCATGTAGGCGCCGTAGGCGAAGGTGAAAGCGATGACGGCGGCGGTGAAGTCCGGGATCTTGAGCTGTAACAGGCCGGGCAGGCCGAAATAGATCCACAACAACCAGACCAGCACCGGCACTCCGCGCACGATCTCCACGTACAGCGAGGAAATCCACTGGAGGACGGGATTGCTCGTCACGCGGAAAACACCCATGATCATGCCGACGAGCAGAATGAAGATGAAAGAGATCACCGTCAATTTGAGGGTCATGAAGACCCCATCCCCCTCGGTGAAGGAGCCCCAGATGAAACGGAAAATCGGGCCGAAGCGTTGGGGAAGGCCGAAGTAGAGCAGCGCGACCAGGGCGATGGCACCGATCAAGAGCAACCACATGTGGTCGAGCCGTCGCCAACGGCTGAGGGTTTTCGGCTGAAAGCCGCCGACGCCCATGCCGCTCAAACTGGGAGGGTGGGCCGATTCCGGCCGGGTTGTCATGCAGGACCTCCTGGATGCATATGGGGGATAGATGAAAACGACAGCGGCGAGGCACTCCTGCTCGAGTCCGCTGTCAATCGGTTGCGCTCACCCGAACGGCGGCCCGATGTGCTGTCGTGTGGAGGAGCGAGGTCACCTCGCCCCTCCACCTGCCTCTGCATCTGCGTAGCGAGCCTGGAAACGGCCACCTTTACCGAGCCGGGCGGAGCATCGCCCTCAGACGGCCTCAGGGCGCCTTGCCGATCCACTTCTCGTAGATCTTCTGGTACTCACCGCTTGCCTTGATGTTCTTCAGGCCGGCGTTGAACAGCGGCAGCAGCTTCTTGGGATCCCCTTTTTGTACGGTCAGGCCATACGTCTCATCGGTGACGATCTCGCTGGCGATCTTGAGCTTGCCCTTGAACTGCTCGGATTGCAGCGCGTAGTTGGCCGCTACCGGCGTGTCCACGACGACCGCATCCACGTTCTTGTTCACCAGATCGAGCATGGCCAGATCGGGCGTGTCGAATTGCTTGATCCTGGCACCTTCGATCTTGCGCACCGCAATGGCACCGGTGGTCTCGATCTGCACGCCGACCGTCTTGCCGACCAGGTCTTTCTCGGTCTTGATGGTGTTGTCATCGGTGCGCACGACGATGCCCTGATTGGCATTGAAGTACGGCTCGGAGAAGTCGTACTTCTGCTTGCGCTCATCGGTGATGGTCACCGACGAAAGAATAGCGTCATATTGGCCGGCTTCCAGTCCGGCGAAGATGCCATCCCACGCGGTATTCTTGATCTCCACTTCGAACTTCTGATCTTTGGCGATCGCATTGATCAGGTCAATGTCGAAGCCGACGATCTTCTTCGCCTCATCCACGAACTCCATCGGCGGGAACGAGGCATCACTGGCGATCACGAACTTCTTGGCGGCCGGGGCGCCCTGCGCACAGCCTGTCAGCAGCGTGATCACCATCACGATGGCCGTGAACGCGCTGAACAACTTCCATTGCTTCATGTGGGTCTCCTCCTGAGATTGAATGCAAACGAACAGACAGACGATGAGTGGAGAGTATTATAGTCCCAGCCCCAGGAATGTCAAACGCCGCCTCTGCGACCGATCATCTGCCCGGAATTTGACAGGGGACGCGGCTGCGGATAAAATCAGGGTGAAGCTGTCAACGGGGCAACACAGGTTGCCCCGTTTTCGCGTGACCCCCACGAGGGACAATTCGCACAGCACGGAGGTAATGCCCGCGGCGACGGCGCCGAGGTATCGTCGGCCATTTCGGCGCAACTATCCTGCATTCGGAGGAACACCATGACTGACCGATCACTTCTCATCGCGCGCGCCCCGGAGCGTTGGCTCCTGTGGGCGCTTTGTTTTTTCGAGACAGTGATGTGAGAGAGCCGCAAGGCTCTCTTTTTTTGCCCTGCGCCAGGCGCAGCAAGGAGGAGGGATGCGATTACCGGGATTGATAGACGTACACGTGCACATGCGGGAGCCGGGCGGCACGCACAAGGAGGATTGGGATAGCGGCACGGCCGCCGCGCTGGCCGGTGGCTTCACGGCTGTGCTTGCCATGCCGAACACGCAGCCACCGATCACCACCGCGGAGGCGCTGGCGGCCAGCCTCGACGCCGCGCGCGCGAAAGCGCGCTGCGATTACGGGCAATATCTCGGGGCCGGGCCGGACAACGTCGCCGCCGCGGCAGCCCTGGCCGGCCGTGTGCCCGGCCTGAAGATGTACCTGGATCAGACCTACGGCCCACTGCGGCTCGACGACATGACGCTGTGGATGGCGCATTGCGCGCACTGGCCGCGGCATCTGCCTATCGTTGCCCACGCCGAGGGCCGCACCCTGGCCGCGATCATTCTGGTGGCCGCGCTCTACGATCGGCCGATGCACCTGGCGCACGTCTCGCGGCGCGAGGAGATCTTGCTGATCCGCGCTGCGAAGGCTCGCGGCCTGCCGGTGACCTGCGAGGTGACCCCGCATCACCTGTTCCTCTCGGATCAAGACCTGTCCGGCCTGGGCCCTGGCCGCAGCGAGGTGCGGCCGCGGCTGGCGACCCCCGCCGACCGGCAGGCCCTGTGGGACAATCTGGAGGTCATTGACTGCTTCGCCACCGACCACGCGCCGCACACAGCAGTGGAGAAAGACGGTCTCAACCCGCCCCCCGGCTTCCCCGGCCTGGAAACCGCCCTGCCCCTCCTGCTCACCGCTGTGGCCGAAGGCCGCCTCACCGCCGATGACCTGATCGCACGGCTGGTCACCAACCCGCGACGCATCTTCGGTCTGCCCGTTCAGCCCGACACCTGGATCGAGGTGGACGAGACGGCGACATGGGAGATCCGCGGGGCCGAGCTGCGCAGCCGTTGTGGTTGGACACCTTTCGAGGGCCGCCAGGTACGCGGCCGGGTGCGCCGCGTCATCTTGCGCGGCCAGGAAGCCTATTGCGACGGCCAGGTGCTGGCCCGGCCCGGCACAGGCAAACACCTCTATGAAGGAGCATGAAAAACGATGGCTACTTACGTTCCACCTTTGCGACAAAATAGTCCTTACTTGCCTTTCGGCGACAAACAGGATGCCCCCTTCTACGGCAAGGACATCCTCTCGGTCAAGCAGTTCGATCGCAAGAGCCTGGAATACATCTTCGGCGTGGCCCACGAGATGGAAGAGATGGTGCGTCGCGTGGGCAGCTTCGACCTGCTGAAGGGCAAGATCCTGGCAAACCTGTTCTACGAGCCCTCGACCCGCACCTCATCCTCCTTCACCGCGGCGATGGAGCGGCTGGGCGGCAGCGTCATTCCGATCAACGAGGTGCGCTACTCCTCGGTCTCGAAAGGCGAGTCGCTACCCGACACGGTGCGCACCCTCGAATCATATGCCGATGTGATCGTGTTGCGCCATCCGGAGACCGGTTCGGCCGCGCTGGCGGCGCACTATGCTCGCAAGCCGGTCATCAACGCGGGCGACGGCATCGGCGAACACCCGACGCAGGCGCTGCTCGACCTCTTCACCATCCGCGAGGAGCTGGGCCAGGTGGACGGCCTGACCGTCACGATGCTGGGCGACCTGAAGTATGGCCGCACCGTGCATTCTCTCGCCCGGCTGCTGACGCTGTACGACGTGCGCCTGAACTATGTCTCGCCCGACATCCTGCGCATGCCACCGGAGATCATCGAGGAGATCAGGGCGACCGGCACGCCGCAGGCCGAGTACGCCAGCCTGGAGGCCGTGTTGCCCGACACCGACGTCCTCTATGTGACGCGCGTTCAAAAGGAGCGTTTCAGCGACCCGCAGGAGTACGAGCAGGTCAAAGACGCGTATGTGATCACGCCGGAGACCATGCAGATGGCGAAAGAGCGCATGATCCTCATGCACCCGCTGCCGCGCGTCGGCGAGATCAGCATGGACGTGGACGACGACCCGCGCGCGGCCTACTTCCGCCAGATGGAATACGGCCTCTACACGCGCATGGCCCTGCTCGCAGCGGTGCTGGGAAAGGCGTGAATCCGATGGCCGGCTTCTTCACCCGTCTGGCCGATCGCTGTCGGCAGCTGGATTCGCTCCTCTGCGTCGGCCTGGACCCGCATCCGGCCGATCTGGCCGAGCCGACCGTGGCCGCAGCGCGCGCCTTCTGCCTGCGCCTGATCGAGGCTACCGCGGACGTGGCTGCAGCCTACAAGCCGAACGCCGCCTTTTTCGAGGCGCTGGGGCCGGCAGGCTGGGCCCTGCTTCAGGAGGTGATCGCGGCGATGCCCCCCGGGGCACCGGTCATCCTGGATGCCAAACGCGGGGACATCGCGTCCACGGCCGAGGCGTATGCGCGCGCGGCTTTCGCATGCCTGCGCGTCGATGCGATCACGCTGAACCCCTATCTGGGTCGCGACAGTCTGGCCCCCTTCCTGGCCGACCCGCAGCGTGGTGTCTTTCTGCTGTGCAAGACCTCCAATCCGGGTGCGGCCGACCTGCAGGATTTATTGCTGGCCGGGCCGCCGACGGAACCGTTGTGGGAGCGAGTGGTCGCGCTGGCCGATGCCTGGAACGCATGGGACAACCTGGGCCTGGTGGTGGGTGCCACCTATCCTGACGCCCTGGCCCGTGCCCGCGCACTGGCACCCGATCTGTGGATCCTGGCGCCCGGCGTCGGCGCGCAGGGCGGTGACCTGGGAGCCGCCCTGCGCGCCGGGCTGCGACCAGACGGGCTGGGGCTGCTGATGCCGGTCAGCCGGGCCATCTCGCGCGCGGCCGACCCGCGACGCGCTGCGCACGATCTGGCCGCAGCGATCCGTCGCGAGGCGCGGCAGCCCCAACCGGCATCCCGCCCCCGCGCGCGCGATCCGCGCGCTGCGCTGGCCGACGCCCTGCTGGAAGCCGGCTGCGTGCGCTTCGGCCAGTTCAC
>FWWM01009344.1_pt1 | contig 18168 bp, 17 predicted proteins | sample 2228351 | NCBI WGS metagenome assembly FWWM01 (sample SAMEA103939774, study PRJEB20133) | metagenome
GCGACGCGGCTGGTTCGAGGGCTGTGGTACAGCACCAGCGACGCCCGCACCGCGACCCCCATCTGGAGCGGCGCGGTGCTGGCCGGCACCTTCGTCTCGCTGTTCGGCTTTGCCGTGTGGGCGCTCGCCGGGATTCGCCGCACCCTCCCGCGGCTGTGGCACGACCTATCGGAGTTCTCCTCCTCCCTCGGCCTGGGCGTCAACGGTGCGGTACTGGCCGTCTTCCTCCTCGCCCTGCCGCTGGTGGCCGCCGGCGACCCCGCCTGGCTGCTGCTCTGGATCTTCGCCCTCGCCTGGGCCTACTTTGGCAGCATCGACAAGGTGGCGGGGATCGTCGGCCTGGTGCTCGTGGCCGCCGCGCCGCTCCTCGTCAGCCTCGCCTGGCGCGGGATGACGCAGCGAGCGGACCCCATCACCAGAGCCGCCGCCGTCCTCCGCGAAGCTCGTTACGATCCGCTGGCCGTCCACGAACTGGCCGGGGTCGCCGAGGTGTTCGGCGATGACCCGGCGTTCCTCCGCCTCGAGGGCGATCTCTACCGCCAGTTCGGTCTCCTCGACGAGGCCGCCCTCGCCTACCAGGAGGGGCTGCGCAAGGCTCCCGACGACGCCGCGCTGGCCATCGCCCTCGGGGTCGTGCGCTACCAGGAGGGCGACTACAACGCTGCCCTCCAGGCCTTCCAGACCGCCCGCGACGCCGGCGCCGACCCGGTCATCGCCAACTTCAACCTGTCGCTGGCCCTGGCCCAAACCTACCACTTCCGGGAGAGTGCCGAGGCCATGGCCGCCGCCCGCAGCGCCGACGCCCGACGGCTGCAGGCCCTCACGGGAGGCAACGACCACGACGTCATCGCCGTGCCGTTCAACGAGGCCGATGTCCGCGCCCTGCTGCGCAGCAAGGACCCGGTCCTGTTGCTCAACCGGGGGATCGTCGCGCAGACCGGCATCCAGCGGGGCGAGCTGCTCCACCCCATGGCCCTGGCAGGCTTCGTGTCCCTGCTGGTGGCCGTGCTGCACTTCGCGATCCGCGACCGCTTCACCGGTTTCGCCAGCACCTGTGCCAAGTGCGGCCGGACCTTCTGTCGTCGCTGCAAGCTGGCCCAGGAGAGCCAGAGCTACTGCACCCAGTGCATCAACATCTTCTTGAAGAAGGACATGGTCGCCATCGACGCGCAGCTCGCCAAGCGACGGCAGCTGGCCCGCCGGCAGGTGGCCCAGGCCGTCGAGCGGCGCGTGCTCGACCTCTTGGTCCCGGGGGTCGGCCTGTGGTGGTCGGGACGCCGCAGCGCCGGCTTGATCGTTGCCGTCGTCGCCCTGGCCGGTGCTGGGACGGCCCTGGTGTGGGTGCCGCGACTGCTCGGTCCGTTTGCCGCCTTTTTCCCGGTCTGGCCGCTCGAACTCGTGGCGGCGGCCATGTGGCTGGCCGCGGCCGTTGCCGCCCAGCTCCTGGTCGTGGCGCGGAGGTAGGCGATGGCTCTTGAAGGGACGCTGCGCGACTTCTCTCTGGCCGACATCTTCCAGCTCATCGGCCTGCAGCGAAAGACAGGCGTCCTGACCCTCCGCTCCACGGAAGATGTGGTGACCATTGCGTTCCTCGAGGGACGGGTGGTGGCGGCCGACTCCCTCCACAAGCGGCTGGAGGATCGCCTCGGGCAAGTCCTCCTCCGCACCGGGGTCATCTCCCAGGAGCAGCTCGACGCGGCCTTGCGGGAACAGATGGAAACTTTGGAACGGCTGGGCCGCATCATGTTGAAGAACGGCCTCGTGACGCGCGACGAGATGCGCCGGGCCGTCGAGAAGCAGATCCTCCAGGTGGTCTTCCGGGTCTTTCGCTGGAAGGACGGGGACTACCACTTTTCCCAGGAAACCAGCATCGACTACGACGCCGAGCTCGTCGTGCCCATCAGCGCCGAGAGCATCCTCATGGAAGGGGCGCGGATGCTCGACGAGTGGCCCATCATCGAAAAGCGCATCTCCCATCGTGGCGCCCTCTACGTACCCACCGCCGCGGCCCGCAACGTCGAGGTGGCGTCCGCCGAGGAGCTGGAGGAGCTCGAAAGCTTCGAGTTCGAGGCCGAACCGCCGCCACCCTCGGGCAAGCTGCGCATCACGCCCGTGGAACGCGACGTGCTGGCATTGCTCGACGGGCTGTCGACCGTCGACGACCTGCTCCGCAAGAGCCCGCACGGCGAGTTCGAGACGTGCAAGGCCCTCTACACCCTCCTCAGCCGGTCCCTCATCCGCGAGGCCACCCGCGAAGAGTTCACGAGAGCCCTGCGCCACGCCGCCACCCCGACGCCGCCGCAGCCCACCCCCGTCCGTCTGCCCTGGCTGGCCCTGCTGGTGGTACCCATCCTTCTGGCCGGCCTCCTCCTCGCCCACCGCAACCCTTTCAACCCGCTGCTCGGGCCGTCGCCCACCCTCTTCTCCCGCCTCGACAGTGCCGCCTCCGCAGCACGGCTGTGGGGGGTGTGGCAGGTCCTGCACGCCCGCGCCACCCTAGTCGGCAGCTTCCCCGTGACCCTCAACGACCTGGTGCAGGAGCGCCTGCTGCCGGAGTTCGCCCTCAAGGACCCGTGGCGACGACCCTACCGCTATGCCCTCCACGAGCACTCGGTCCTCGTGGCAGGCTCGGGCCCCACGGGTTCGCCCGACCCCGCCCTCATCCTGGTCCAGCACCTCAGCCGCGAAGACGAGGGGTCTCCTGCCGACCGCCGGGCCATCCTCCTGACACCTTGACAATATCGCACTCAGGTTCTATAATGATTCCTGGTTGTAGGATCTGAGGAGGGCACCATCAATGTCAAAGATCGTTGGCATCGACCTTGGAACCACGAACTCGGTGATCGCCATCATGGAAGGGGGCAAGCCCACCGTCATCGCCAACCAGGAGGGCTCACGCACCACCCCATCCGTCGTGGCCTTTGCGAAGAACGGCGAACGGCTGGTCGGGCAGGTTGCCAAGCGCCAGGCCATCACCAACCCGGAGCGCACCATCTTTTCCATCAAGCGGTTCATGGGGCGGCGCTACGGCGAAGTGACCCAGGAGATCAAGATGTTCCCGTTCCACGTCAAGCGGGGGGAGAACGACACCGCCCGCGTGGAGGTGGACGGCAAGCTCTACTCGCCCCCCGAGATCTCCGCCATGGTCTTGCAGAAACTGAAGGCTGCCGCCGAGGACTACCTCGGCGAGAAGGTCGAGAAGGCGGTCATCACCGTCCCCGCCTACTTCAACGACGCCCAGCGGCAGGCCACCAAGGACGCCGGGCAAATCGCCGGCCTTGAGGTGGTGCGCCTGGTCAACGAGCCGACCGCTGCGGCCCTCGCCTACGGTCTCGACAAGAAGCGCAACGAGGTCATCGCTGTCTACGACTTCGGCGGGGGCACCTTCGACATCTCCATCCTCGAGGTGGGCGAAGGGGTGGTGGAGGTGAAATCCACCAACGGCGACACGCACCTGGGCGGCGACGACATCGACCAGCGCCTCATCGAGTGGCTGGTCGACGAGTTCCGCAAGGACCAGGGGATCGACCTGTCCAAGGACCGGATGGCGCTCCAGCGCCTCAAGGAGGCGGCGGAGAAGGCCAAGTGCGAGCTCTCGTCGGTGGCCGAGACGGAGATCAACCTCCCCTTCATCACGGCCGACGCGTCCGGCCCTCGCCACCTCACCATGAAGCTGACGCGGGCCAAGTTCGAGCAGCTCGTCGAGGACATCATCCAGCGGACCGTCGAGCCGTGCCGCCAGGCGCTCAAGGACGCCGGCCTGGAGCCCAAGGACGTGGACGAGGTCGTACTGGTCGGTGGCTCGACCCGCATCCCACGGGTCGTCAAGCTGGTGAGCGAGTTCTTTGGCAAGGAACCGCACAAGGGGGTCAACCCCGACTAGGTGGTGGCGGTGGGCGCCGCCATCCAGGCCGGAGTCCTCGCTGGCGAGGTCCGCGACCTCCTGCTGCTGGACGTGACGCCCCTCTCCCTCGGCGTCGAGACGCTGGGCGGCATCACCGACGTGGTCATTCCGCGCAACACCACCATCCCCACCCGCAAGAGCAAGATCTACTCCACCGCCGACGACAACCAGACCCAGGTCGAGATCCACGTCCTGCAAGGGGAGCGTCCCATGGCCCGGGACAACCGCACCCTCGGACGTTTCCACCTGATCGGCATCCCCCCGGCGCCGCGCGGCATCCCGCAGATCGAGGTGACCTTCGACATCGACGCCAACGGCATCCTGCACGTCTCGGCCCGCGACCTCGGCACCGGCAAGGAGCAGAAGATCCAGATCACCTCGTCCTCCGGCCTCACCCAGGAGGAGATCGAAAAGATGGTGCGCGAGGCCGACCAGCACGCCGAGGAGGACCGCCAGCGCAAGGAAGAGGCGGAATCCCGCAACCGGCTCGACTCCCTGATCTACTCCACCGACAAGCTGCTCAAGGAGAACCAGGACAAGCTGCCGGAGGCCCAGAGCAAGGAGATCCAGAACGCCCTGGACGAGGGGCGGCGGGCCCTCGAGCAGTCCAACAAGGCGGCCATGGACGCCGCGTACGAGCGCCTCACCCGGGCCTCCCACAAGCTGGCCGAGGAGATCTACCGCCGGACCGGCGCGTCCCCTGCCGACGCCGGCGCGCCCCCCACCTCGGAGCCGAGCGGCACCCCCGCCGAAGGCGAGGTGGTGGACGCCGAGTACGTCGACGTCGAGTCGCGGCCGTCCAACTGATTGCGGAGGGACCGGGAATGGGTGCGAGCCTCGACTGGCGGCTCCTCCGCGAGGTCCTGGAGCTTCGCAACCGGTTCCACCGGGCCCTCGAAGCGGCCCTGGCGGCGCACGTGCCCCCGCGCATGAGCGCCCCGGCCACGGAACCGCCCCTCGACGTCTGGGAGAACGACGACGAGATCGTCGTCGAGGTCGAGCTGCCCGGCGTCACGCCGGACCGCCTCGACCTCCGCCTGGCGGGGGACGCCCTGGTCGTGAGCGGCAGCTACCCTCCCCACACCAGCGAGGATGGCACCCTGCAGCGCTGCGAGCGACCGCGCGGCGGCTTCCAGCGCGTGGTCCGCCTGAGCGGCGGGATCACGGGGGCCCCCGAGGCGTCCCTCGCCCGCGGCGTGCTCACGGTGCGCCTCGCCAAGGCGCGGGAAGGGCGCCGCATCGTTCCCATCACCACGGAGGCACCGTGAACAAGGGAGGCAAGCGCTACCACATGATCTCCTGGGTGGCGAGCCGCTACGGCGTCCACCCACAGACCCTCCGTCTGTACGAGCGGGAAGGGCTTCTCAGACCCACCCGCAGCGCTGGTAACACGCGCCTCTACGACGACGTCGCCTGCCAACGCCTGGAGTTCATCCTCACCCTGACCCGCGACCTGGGAGTGAATTTGGCCGGCGTTGAGGTTATCCTCAACATGAAGGATCAAATCGACGCCCTCACGGCGGAGCTCGAGCGGCTCATGGCAGCCATGGAACGCGAGAGGGCACGGCGTGGCCAGGTTCCACGGGAAAGCGCGTTGGTACCGCGGCCACAGGGAGGGCTGGTCCGGGCCGAGGACGAATGACCGACGAGCAGCGTCAACGAGATCCGGAGGCCGCGCTGCTGCGCCGCTACTTGCAGGAGATCGGCCGTTTCCCCAAACTCACCCCCGAGGAAGAGCGCGAGCTCGGCCGGCGGGTCAAGGAGCACCAGGACCCGGAAGCGCTGCGTCGGCTGGTGGAGGCCAACCTCCGCTTCGTCGTGGCCTACGCCAAGCGTTTTCGCCACTCGCGAGTCTCCCTCCTCGACCTCATCAACGAGGGCAACATCGGCCTCATCCAGGCGGCCAAGAAGTTCGACCCCGACCGCAACGTCAAGTTCATCACCTATGCCGTCTGGTGGATCCGCCAGGCGATCCTCCACGCCCTCTCCGAGTACGGCACCACCTTTCGCCTCCCCCAGAAGCAGGCCAACGTCCTCTACCGCCTCGAACGCTCCCGGCAAGCCCTCGGCCGCGAGCTGGAGCGGACGCCCACCGACGCCGAGCTGGCCGACGAGCTCGGGCTCCTGCCCGAGGACGTGCGCGTCCTCCTGGCGTCCAATCAGAACATCCTCTCCCTCAACCAGCCCGTCGACCAGGACGGCGACGCCGAGTTCGGCGATCTCCTGGAGCAGTACGTCATCCCCGGCACCGACGAGGAGCTGCTCCGCCAGTCCTTCCAGGAAACGCTCCACCGCGCCCTCGGCGAGCTGTCGGAGAAGGAGCGGCAGATCCTCGCGCTCCGCTACGGCCTCGACGACGACCAGCCCAGAACGCTGCGCGAGATCGGCGAGCGGCTCGGCATCTCCCGCGAACGGGTACGGCAGATCGAGAACCAGGCCTTGACCAAGCTGCGCCGCAGTTCCCAGGCGCGGGCCCTCGTCGGCTACCTCAACTGACGGCGCCGCCTACTTCTGCCGGAGGTTGCCGGGCAGCTCCTCTGTGGCGAGTCGCAGGGCCCGCTCCAGCTCTTCGCCGGTGGAGGCCCGCAAGACCGCGGCGACCGTCGCACGGTTGCGGCAGATCCACGACAGACGGGCCAGCCAGCGCAGGTGGGCCATGTCCTTGCGCAGCGCCAGCAGGAAAAAGAGGTGGGTCGGCCGGTCGTCCGGCGACCCGAAGGGGATCCCCTTGCTCGACCGGGCGAGGAACAGGAACTGCCTCGGGAACCGCTCGGCCGCCCGGTGGCGGGCGTGCAAGAAGGCCACGCCGTTGGGCATGGCCGTCGGAACCATCCGCTCCCGCTCGGTCAGCGCCGCCTCCAGCCAGCGGGCGTCGGTGACCAGCCCCATGTCGGCGACCCGGGCGACGATCTCGCTGATCACTCCTTCGCGAGTGGTGGCCGCGAGTTCCGGAATGGTGTGGCTCGCGTGAAACAGCTCGGACAGCGCGGGATCCGAGGATTCCTCGATGGGTTGGCTCTGTGGGTCCGGCACGGCACTCCTCCCCGGCAAGCGTTCGACGCCGGTATTGTAGCCGATGCGGCCGGCGCGCTCAGGAGGCACACCGGCGCACGGCCTCGAAGGCAGCGCGAACGTCCGCCTCGCTGGTACCCAGGTTGCCGACGGCGAGGCGCAAGCAGTAACGCCCGGCAAGCTTGGTGTGGGACAGGTAGACCCTTCCTTCGCGGTTGACCGCCTCGAGGACGCGAGCGTTGAGGCGTTCCAGGGCGGCCTCGTCGTCCGTCCCCGGGGGGTGGACGCGAAAACAGACGACGGACAAGGGTACCGGCGCCAGTCGCTCCAGCTCGGGGGCCTCGTCCACCCACGAGGCGAAGCGCTGCGCCAGCCGCACGTGCTCGCGGATCCGCGCGGCGAGCCCCCGCACCCCGAAGTAGCGGAAGACGAACCAGAGCTTCAGGGCGCGGAAGCGGCGGCCGAGCTGGAAGGAGTAGTCCATGAGATCGGTGACGCCGGCCGCATCGGTGCGCAGGTACTCGGGAACCAGGGAGAGGGCCGCTCGGAACGTCTCGGGGCGGGCAGTGAAGAGGGCCGAGCAGTCGATGGGGGTGAACAGCCACTTGTGCGGATTGACGACCAGCGAGTCGGCCGCCTCGCACCCTGCGAGCACCCACCGGAACTCCTCCGCCACCGCGGCGCTGCCGGCGTACGCTGCGTCCACGTGCAACCACACCCCGGCCTCCCGGGCCACGGCCGCGATGGCCGGCACGGGGTCCACCGCCGTGGCCGAGGTGGTTCCCACCGTGGCCACGACGGCAAAAGGCCGTCGCCCTGCTGCACGATCCTCGCGGATGGCCTCCGCCAGGAGCTCGGGCCGCATGCGGTACTCGGCGTCGGTGGGCACCCGCCGCACGCCCTCGCGACCGACCCCGAGGACGATCCCGGCCTTCTCCACCGAGGAGTGAGCCTCCGTCGAGCAGTAGAGGACGAGGGGCGGGCTACCGGCCAGCCCCTGCTCGCGGCTTGCTGGCAGCGCCGCGTGGCGTGCGGCGGCGAGGGCGACCAGGGTCGAGGTGGAAGCCGTGTCGGCGAGCATGCCGAACCAGTCGGTGGGCAAGCCGAGGGCCTCGGCGTACCAGCGCAACACCACCTGCTCGAGCTCGGTGAGGGCCGGGCAGGTCTTCCACAACATGCCGTTACTGTCGAGGGCCGCCGCCACCAGTTCGCCGAGGATGCCGGGGCCGGAACCGGTGATCCCGAAGTAGGCGAGGAAGCCCGGGTGGTTCCAGTGGGTGACGGCGGGCAGGATGAGCCGATCGAGATCGGCGAGCCAGAGCCCGTACTCCTCGCCGTCCATGGGCGGATGGGGCGGCAGCGCCGCAGCCAGGGCACCCGGCGCGACGTGGGACAGGACCGGAAAGGAGCGGATGGCACGGCGGTAGGACACCACCCACGAAGAAAACGCCTCGAGCCCACGCGCCAGTTCCGCTTCCGACATGTCGCCGAGCCCCGGCGGAGCTCCCTCGCGGCGCATCGTACCCACCTCCCCGTGCCACTGTAGCGGTCCAGCGCGCCCATGGGAAGGCGCCCTGCCGCGTCCGGCCGCGGCCCGGCTGGTGTATCCTTGCGCCCCTGGCGGGATCTGTCTCGCAAGGGGAGAATCCGTGGAACCCTCGACCGTCCTGGATCGCATCGGCAACACCCCGCTGCTCCGCGTCCGGCGCCTGGCCGGCCCGGAGATGGCGGCCCTCTACCTCAAGATGGAGGCCTGGAACCCGTCCGGCTCCCTCAAGGACCGCATCGTCAAGTACATCATCGAGGAAGCCGAGGCCAGCGGGGTGCTGCGACCGCACCACATCATCACCGACGCCTCCTCGGGCAACACCGGCATTGCCGTGGGCATGGTGGCCGCCGTCAAGGGCTACCGGTCGCGGATCTTCATGCCCGAGACCAAGTCCATCGAGCGCCGCAAGATCATGCGCCTGTGGGGCACCGAGATCGTCCTGACGAGCGGCGAGGATGAGAACTCGCACATCTGGGCGGTGGAAGAGGCGGCCAAGGACACCGACACCTACTTCTACCTCAACCAGAACGGCAACCCAGGCAACTGGCAGGCCCACTACTGGGGCACGGGCAAGGAGATCGCCGAGCAGACGGACGGGCAGGTGGACTGCTTCGTGGCAGGCGCCGGCACCGGTGGCACGGTCATCGGCGTGGCCCGCTACCTGCGCGACGCCGGCCTCGCGACGCGGGTGGTGGCGGTGGAACCCGACAACGCCCACTCGAAGATCGAAGGGCTCCTCTTTTTCGACGGTTCCTACGTCCCGCCCATCTGGGATGCCGCCCTCATCGACGAGGAGGTGCTGGTGCCTGACGCGGTGGCCTTCGAGACGGCCCGCCAGCTCGCCCGCAGCGAAGGGATCTTCTGCGGTCCCTCCACCGGGGCGATCGTATCCGTGGCCCTCGCCAAGGCCCGGGAGCTCGGGCCGGGCAGGACGGTGGTCGCCGTCGCCTGCGACCGCGGCGAGCGCTACCTGTCCACCGCGCTGGTGCCGGATACGTAGGGAGGTCGCGGCTGCGCCGCCACCCCCGGACGCACCCTGGCTACACCTTCGACTTGCGGAACTTGATGGAGCAGCCGATGGCCTTGGTCTCCTTGATGGGGACCTCGCCCCCGGCCAGCACCGCCGCCACCGCCTCGCGGAGGAAGTGCCTGGTCACCTTCTCCGCCTCCTGGGCGTTGTCGTCGATGGCGCCGTGGTAGACCAGCGCCCCCGCCGCATCGAAGAGGAACACCTCCGGGGTCCGCGTCGCGCCGAAGGCGCGCGCCACGTCCGAGGTGGCATCCACCACGTAGGGGAAACCGTAGCCCTTTTCCTTGGCCCGCTGCTGCATGGCCGGCATGGCGTCCTCGGGGTACGCCTCCGGATCGTTGGCGTTGATGACGATGACGCCGATCCCCCGCGCCACCGCCTCGTTGCCGATGGCGACCATGCGGTGCTCCCAGGCCTTCACGTAGGGGCAGTGGTTGCAGGAAAAGATCACCAACGTGCCCTTGGGGCCCGCCACGTCGGCAATGGAAAGCTGCCGACCGTCCACGTTTTCCATGGCCACCGTGGCCATGGGCGCTCGCCCACCCAGCGCGACCCCGGCGAGCACCGGAGCCGCCCCGGCGAGCAGCACCGCCATTCCGCTCAGAAGCCACACGCTCTTCATGGAGATCCCTCCCATTAGCTCGAACGCTCCTCGTCCAGGATGCGCGACAGCGCGTCGCGGAGCGTCTCGTAGTGCACCTGCCCCTCGACGAACCAGCGCAGCTCGCCGCCGTCGCCGAAGATGAAGGTGGCGGGTAGCGCGCCGCTCCACTGGGGCGACAAGGCGTCGATGAACTCCATGTCCGGGCCGTCCTTGAGGTAGCTCGGAAAGTCCACCCCCTGCCCAGCCAGGAAGCGCACCACCTCGGCACGCCGGTCGGGGAAGTCAGCCGAGATGAGCACCAGCCTGACCCCCCGGGCCCGGTACTCGCGGGCCACGCGCAGGAGGTCGGGAAACTCCTCCCGGCAGGGCAGGCACCAGGTCGCCCACACGTTCACCACCGTGGCCGGGGCGCGGCGTGCACGGAGCTCCTCTGTCAACGAAGCGACCGAGAGGTTCTCGAGGTGCACGACTGCTGGTTCCCCTGCGGCCTGCCCGGACGGCTGTCCGCGCTCGCCACAACTCGCCAAGGCAACCGCCACAGCGAGGGCGAAGACGAGGCGCGAGCAAGACACCGCCAGGCCCTCGAACGACTACTTGACGCGGCAGGTGGAGATGCCGAACGGCAGGTACGCCGGGCACCAGCCCACGAGCGCCGTCACCAGCGGCACGAGTCCCACCGCCCCCCAGTAGCTCTTGAACACCACGCCGGCGGCCAGGATGGCCACGCCGAGAAGCGCGCGAAGCACACGATCCACACCGCCTACGTTCTTCTTCATTTTGCCCTCCATCCCCACTCGTTCCGGGACGTCGCCCGCTTCCGCGGCTGCGACGAGACCCCCGTCGCTCACCCTACAACGGCACGGCGCGCGAGCTATTCCCGGCGACCTCACCCGGCGGCCGAGGGCGCTGCGCCGAAGAGGGGTGCGAGCTCCTCCTCCGTGGGCTTGCGCGTCAGGAGCGAGACGACGACGAGCAGCCCCACGGAGATCATGAAGGCCGGGTAGATGCTCGGGATCCCCCAGGGGTCGGCGCCAAAGTAGCTGCCTTCCTTGGCGGCCACCATCGCCGACGGCGCCAGGCGCGGCAACACGAGCTCGAAGAATACCGTTGCGAGGGTGCCGCCGACGATGGACGCCAACCCCCCTTCGCGCGTGGCGCGTTTCCAGGTGAGGGCTGCAAAGAGCGCCGGGGTCACGGCGACGCCGTAGATGGTGTAGGCGAAGTACGCGTACTGGAGCACCGAGATCTCGAGCTTCAGCACGGTCGGGATGAAGATCATCAGGAAGGCGCACAGCCCCATGGCGACGATGAAGACCTTCTGGATGGCCACCGCCCTGGCCGGGTCGGTGTCGGGCCGCAGCATCTTCTGGTAGATGTCGCGCATGACGTTGGAGGAGGAGGAGAGCAGGTAGTTCATGCCCGTCGACAGCACCACGGCGCAGGCAGCCCCGAGGAGCAGCACCCCCACGGGCGGCGGGACCATGTGACGGGCGGCGTTGAGGACCAGGGAGCGGGGATCCCAGCCGGTGCCGTGCTCCAGGTTGTAGGAGCCGGCGAAAACGGCGATGGCGATGACCACCGTCTCGACGACGATGGTGCCGACGATCCAGATGGCCACGGCCTGTTTCGCCTCCCGCGGCGAGCGCGCGGCGTAGAACTTCTGATACATGGACTGCACACCCATGAGCAGCAACAAGGTCGAGAGGAAGTACGACAACCCCTTCAACGGTGGATACTTGCCGAAGTCCGGCGAAAAGACCTCGAAATGGCCGGCGGGCAACACCTGGTGAATCTGCGCCCACCCGCCCGCCGCGACGATGACGAAGGGGAGCGCCAGGCAGCTCGCCAGCACGATGATGATCCCGTTGGGAAGATCGGTGTGCGCCACCGCCACCATGCCGCCGATGGCCACGAAGAGGATGACGAAGCCGGCGGCAATGGTCTGGCCGACCTCGAGCGACACCCGGCCGTCGGTGACCACGTTGAGGATGTAGCCGCCGGCCCGGAACTGGTACGCCACGATGGTGGTGAAGGCGATGATCAGGGCAATGGCCCCGAAGAGCCGGGCGAAGCGACCGTAGCGCACCTCCAGGATGTCGCCAATGGTGTACTGACCGAAGGTGCGGATCTTTCCGGCCACGAAGTAGATGATGGCGATGCCCAGAAACGCCCCGGCCGGCTGCCAGATGGCGCTCCAGCCGGCGTAAAAGGCGTACTCGGCCCCGGCGATGAAGGTCCCCGAGCCGATCCAGGTGCACACGAGGGTGAAGACCATCTTGGTGAGGGAGAGGGAACGCCCCGCCACCATGAAGTCGTCCTGGGTCTTCACCCGCCGCGCCCGGTAGAAGTTGAAGGCGGTGAGCACCAGCAAGTATCCGAGAATCACCCACAAGTAGGAACTCATGCACCCTCCCTGCCCATCATGCACACCCGCGCCTCACGACGCTCGAGAGGCGGCAGATCCCTCGCCGAGAAGGCTCTTCGGACGCAGGCTCCCTCACGGCCCCTCGTCGGAGGTGGGGGGAGCGAGCCCCGCGAGGGCCGGCTCCACCGCGTCCTCACCCAGCTCCAGCTGACGCGCCTCGGCAGCGGCCAGGAGCTCCCGCGCCTGGTCCTCGAACTCGGCGGGGACCAGGATGGCCACCTCGCCCAAGCCGTCCAGGGTGAGGCCGTACACCGACCCGAGGGCCTCCCCCGCCGAGCGAGCCGGAATCCCGTTGGCTCGCAGCGCCGCCAGGATCGGCTCGGCGTTGATCGAGCCATGGACCCGGACGAGCTCCACCTCCCCTTCGGCCTTCTGGATCATGCCCCTCACTCCACGTCCATGAGGATCAGCTCACGCTGCATCGGCCCCGCCACCTCGACGCTGCCGGCCGGCGTGATGAACACGTTGATCTCCGAGCGCACCGCCATCTCCCCCTCGAGGTAGATGCCCGGCTCGATGGAGAAGCAGATCCCTCGCACCAGGAGCCGCTCGTCCTTGGTCTCCAGGTTGTCGATGTTGACCCCGTTGCCGTGCACCTCCTCGCCGATGGAGTGGCCGGTGCGGTGGACGAAGTACTCGCCGTACCCAGCCCGCTCCACCACCGCCCGGCAGACGTCGTCCACCTCGAACCCGTGCACCGGCACACCGGAGGCAACCCGCGAGCGGACGAACTCCAGGGCCGCATCGCGGGCGTCGCGGACGACCTCGAAGATCTCCACGTACTTGCTCGGCGGATTGCGGCCGACAAAGCCGCACCAGGTGATGTCGTAGAAGATGGCGCGAGGCCTCGCAAGCTTGGCCCACAGGTCGATGAGGAGGGTGTCCCCCGCCTGGATGGGCCGGGCGTTCTCCGGGGTCGGCTCGAAATGGGGGTCGGCGGGCTGCTCGTTGGTGCCGACGATGGGGTACTCGCCCATGCAGTCGAGCCCCTCCTCGCCGAAGCGGCGGACGATGAACTGCTGCACGTCGTAGGGGGTCAGCCGCCGGCCCGCCCTGAGCTCGCTGCCCACCAGGGCGAAGGCCTCGTCCTTGATGCGCTGCACCCGCGCGCCCGCCTCCACGTGGCTCTCGTACGCCTCCTGGTCGAGGACCGCCTCGAAGGTCTGCACCAGGCCGGCCGAGGACACCACCTCGTAGCCGAACGAGCGCACCAGGTCGATGGTGCCGCCATCGACGATGGACACGTACGGAATGTTGCCGAGGGGGGAAAACTGCATGGCCACCGTTCGTGCCTCACCCAAGGCGTCCTTGAGGGCGGCGTGCAGCTCGCGCCACGATCGGTACGGGCGCTTCTCGCCGGGGAGGGCGTCGAGCTTGCCGGCCTCCACCTTCGACACCAGCTTCACCGGCTCGCCCACCGCCGGAATCCAGTAGAACCACCTCCGGGTCGTGAACTTGCCAAAATCGAGACCGAGGATGCGGTAGGCGAGGGGGTCGCGGTTGCGAAAGTCGTACAACAACCACCCGTCGCAACCTGCTGCCTTGAGTTCCGCCTGGATGCGTGCAATGTCGGGCATGGGTGTCCTCCCGCGTGGCGCACACGGTCGCACAACGGTGCTGCCAAGTCAATTGCCTGCGGCTGGCTGGCTCTGCGCCTCGGCAGCCGGAGGGATGTGGGCGCACACGTGCTCGGCCAGCGCCGCGATGGTCAGGGAGGGGTTCACCCCCAGATTGGCGCTGACGATGGAGCCGTCGGTAACGAAGAGGCCGGGCTGGCCGAACACCCGACCGCGGGAGTCGACGACCCCTTCGTCGGGGCCGCGGCCCATGGGACACCCACCCAGGATGTGCGCCGTGGTCGGCACGTCCAGGAGCACCTCGTTGAGGGCGCTCTGCGGCACGGCGTCGAGCTCCGCCGCCAGCTCCCGCGCCACTTGGTTGGCAATGGGGATGTAGCTGGGCAGGCGTACCTGACCGACGAGGGGCTCGGAGGTGAGGGTGGGCCGGAACGGCCAGCACCAGCGCCGCCGCTGCACGAGCCGGGTCCGGTTGTCCTGGGTCTGCATCACCAGCAAGACCACCGAGCGTTCGGCCTTGCCCCAGGGTCTCGTCGCTCGCAGGAAACCGACGGGGTGGCGCACCACCTGGCCGAGCCAGCGCAGCGGCCGCGGCAGCGCCCCGCCGCCGTCCGTGAGCAACGTGCCCAAGAGCAGCATCACATCGGCACCACGGGTGAAGCGCACCGCCTCCATGGCCGTGCTCTCGTCCATCTGGACCGCGGCGGCGATGGCCACGCCCTGCCAGAGATCGGCGCGGTGGCGGGCGGTGATGCCCAGGAGCGCCTCCGAGTTGGTGCGGGTGATGTCCCCGAGGCGCGGCGACAGGCCGGTCAGGCTGCCCCGGCGCTGGCTGTCCATGAGCAACGAGACGGTGCCCAGGGTACCGCCCGCCAGCACCACACGACGCGCCCGCAGCACGCCTCGCGCCGGCGCCACGCGCTCGGTGACGCGCCGGAAGTGCACCTGCCACCGCCCGTCTCCCAGGCGCTCGAGGAGTTCCGCCTGGGTCTCGGGGAGGATGCGTGCCCCACCCCGTTCGGCGAGGTACAGGTAGTTCTTGTCGAGGGTGTTCTTGGCGCCGTCCCGGCAGCCGGTCATGCAGGCGCCGCACCAGGTGCACCCCACCCGGGACGGGCCAGCGCCGCCAAAGTAGGGGTCCGGCACCTCGACCCCCGGCTCGCCGAAGAACACACCCACCTCGGTGGGACGGAAGGTGGCCTCCCGCCCTCGCCGTGCCGCCACCCGGCGCAGTGCCTCGTCCGCCACCCCGAGGCGGGGAGTGGTGGTGGCGCCCAGCATCCGCTGGACCGTTCGGTAGTGGGCCGGCATCACCTCGCGCCAGGCCTCGAGCCCCTTCCACATGGGGTCGTCCCACACCGTGTCCGGAGGCACCAGCAGGGTGTTGGCGTAGACCAGGCTGCCGCCACCCACCCCCACCCCTCGCAGCACCAGTACGTCCCGCAACAGGTGCAGGGCCCAGATGCCGTAGCAGCCGAGCCACGGGAACCAGAACGACTTGGGAATGTTCCAGTTGGTCGCCGCGAACTGCGCCGGGGTCCAGCGCTTGCCCTTCTCCAGCACGACCACGCGGTACCCCTTTTCGGTGAGGCGCAGCGCCGCCACCGACCCCCCGAACCCCGAACCCACCACGATCACGTCCGCGTCCAGGTCGCTCATGACGTTCCCCCGCCTCGGTCCGGACCTCGGTGCACTCTACGTTGGCCCGCCCGGCGGGTCAACGCTGGCTCCGGCACCAACGCCCGGCTCACCAGCGGATGGCCACCTGCACCCCCCAGCCGTTCGGAATCGCCAGGGGGGCCACGGTCACCACCGCGCCGGGAGTCCCCTCCTGCCACCGCCGCTGCGCCACCCAGCGCCCGACACCAGCACCGAGCAACGCGCCGGCCAGCACGTCGGAGGCCCAGTGGCGGTCCAGATTGAGCCGCTCCCAGGCGATGGCCCCGGCATAGCTCCAGGCCAGCACGTCCACCCAGACCCGGTCACTGTGGGCCGCCACCACCGACGCGATGGCAAAGGCCTGGGTGGCCTCCCCCGAGGGGAACGACTGGTACGCCGAGAAGGGGTCGAACCGGAACGCCCCCACCTCCTCGCCCGGCCGGGCTCGCCCCACCGCACGTTTGAGCACGGGCGTGATCACGCCCGCCGCGAAGAGCGTCGTCTCGAAGGCGTCCTCCCCCATGGCCACGAGCTGCGCCTCGCCGGTGAGGGTTCCCGCCGTCCACAGGGCAGCGATGAGCGCCAGGGCACCGGCGCGGTGGCCGAGGGGTCGGATCGCCTGCGCCAGCCGGTCGGCGCCGCCACTGCGGTGGCGCTGCACGACCTCGCGGATCTCCTCGTCCACGAGGACGGTCCCGGCCACCGCCGCTGCGGCGAGGCCGAACGTCCGCCATCGAGGGACGCCCCCACCCACTTTGAGCCGCCCGAGGGCCACCGCATCCTCGGCAAGGCGAAGCAAAAACGGCGGCCGTCCCCCTTGCGGTGATCCCGCCGCCCCGCCGCCACCGACCCCTTGCGCGGCGGCCACCCGGCCCACGAGCAGGGCGAGAAGGCACGCAAGGTAGCTGCGCCACCGGCAACGCCCTCGGAGGGTCCGCACGGACGCGATTATGCCTACTCCTTCGCCCCGCGCAAGCTGTCACCCCGAGGCGCGCCGCGCCCACCCCTGTCACCCTGAGCGTAGCGAAGGGTCTCGACGCACCCGCGAGGTGGCCGCCTCGGGCAGCGCGATGCACGCACACGAAAGCGCCCCGGCGCAAGGCCGGGGCGCTCGTTGTGAACGTGCAGAGGAGCTAGAAGCGAACGCCCATGGAGATGCGGAAGGTGCGCGGCCGCTGGTACGAACCGGGAAGGGTGGGCTGGCCGAAGTTGGGTCCCTTCACCCAGTGCACCCCTTCCTGCGGGGTCTCGGTGAACGGATCGAAGGAGCGCAGCGACGTGTTCTGCGCCCGCGTCTGGATGGTGGTGTCCACGGCCACCACCCCCTGCTTGTTGAACACGTTGAGCACCTCGGGCTGGACGAACAGCTCGAAGGAACGGCCGAACTTGAAGGAGTAGTTGATCCCCAGATCGGTTCTCTGGATGTCGTCGGTCTTGTAGGTGTCGCGCCCCTCGAACCAGTAGGTCTGGGTGGTCGGCGGGTTGATGTAGCCGTAGGTGTTGGGCACGTACGGGGTGTTGGGCGACACGTTGCGGTTGATGAGCGAGATGGTGCCCACCGAGCCGTAGTAGGTGCCGGAGAGGTACTGGTGCAGGAGCGAGACGCCCAAGTAATGGTGGCGCGTGGAAACGATGTCGAAGGTGGCGAAGAGACGGGCGCGGTGCCGCTGGTCCACCGCCAGCGGGCCGTAGTTGAGATACCAGGAGAGGTCGCGGTACTCGGGGTACATGAGCACCGCCGAACGCACGGGACCGCTGGCCGCGGTCTCGCCGTCCCAGTTCCCTTCGGCCTTAGAGTAGGTGTAGTTGCCGCCGAACTGGACGCGGTCCAGCCGGTACTGACCCTGGATCTGGAGGCCGTTGTACTTGCGCTTGAGGTAGGTGTCCTCGTTGACCACCATACCCAGGTCGGCGCGGGAGATGCCGTTGGGCAGCAGCACCGTACCGGTGGTGGTATCGGTCCGCTGGGCGTAGAAATCGCCGTACTTGCGGTGAATGAGGTCAGCGCGCACGAGACCGCGGGTGCCGAGGCGCTTGCTCACGCCCACCATGAACTCGTCCACGTCGGGCGACTTCAGGGTGTCGCCAATGACGACGCTGCCGCCAGGGATGGACGGGTTAGAGCGGTAGGTGGTGTTGCTGGTACCGCCGATGGAGGCGAACCACTGCCAAAACTGACGGAGCACCTCGTCGGTGGGCAGACAGGCGGAGGGGTTGGCGGCGGAGCAGTCGGCGTTAATGGCCGGGCCGGTGTACCACCAGGTGTAGGTGGCCGGGTTGCCGGCGGCCGACGAGGCGTCCCCCTGGCTGTTGGCAATGGCCATGACGTACTTGCCGTAGGAGGCGCTCACCACCAGGTTGCCGTTGGCTGCGGGATCCCAGGAGATGCCGAGCCGCGGGGAGATCTT
>FWWM01003417.1_pt1 | contig 18166 bp, 8 predicted proteins | sample 2228351 | NCBI WGS metagenome assembly FWWM01 (sample SAMEA103939774, study PRJEB20133) | metagenome
AACATGGGGTGTCTCCGGGAGGGCCGCCCCCTCCCTGGCCCTCCCCCGCTGGGGGAGGGAACCGGGCGCCTCCCCACAGGGAGGGGCATGGGGAAACCCGGTTTCCCCGTATGTTCACCTCAATCGCTCGTTTGACACATGCGCCTGCCCTTGGGTAGAATGGCGGAGGCAGGGAAGGTTGTCCTGGGATTCACAAAACGAAGAACGTTGCTGGCCTGGTGTCGGCTGTGAGCCGGGCGCCGGTATTAGTGTGTTGTTTTTCACTGACCACCTGTAGTAGCGGGCACAGAGGGGAGCCGGTGATGCCAGCGAAGGCGAAGCAGCAGCCCACGGCGAAGGTGGCGCGAGCCGAGGAGATCGCGCTGAACGGCCTGGCGGCGGTTGGCGAGGGGCGCCGCCGGGTGGTGATCGAGCGGGTGACGCCGGAGATCGATGCGGGGCGCTATCCGATCAAGCGAGTGGTTGGCGATACGGTGGTGGTGGAGTGTGACGCGTTTGCCGACGGGCACGAGGAGATCGCCTGCGCCATACGCTACCGTGGTCCTTCGGATACGCAGTGGCGCGAGGCGCCGATGCAGTTTCTGGTTAACGATCGCTGGCGCGGGCAATTCACGGTTACCGAGATGGGGCGCTACACCTACACGGTGGTCGGCTGGGTGGATCGTTTCGCCACCTGGGAGCGCCAGTTGCACAAGCGGGTCGAGGCGCGCCAGGATGTGCGTGTGGATCTGCTGATCGGCGCCGATCTGGTGCGTGAGGCGGCCGAGGCGGCCCCCGAGGCTGATGCGGCGGTGCTGCGCGGGTATGAGCAGGCGATGCGCCATGGTGACGCTGAGGCAGCGTTTATGCCCGACCTGGCCGCGCGCATGGCCGCCCATCTGCCGCCGCGCTTTGTGAGCGTGTATGAACGGGAGTTGCAGGTCGAGGTCAACCGGCAACTGGCCCGCTTTTCGGCCTGGTACGAACTGTTCCCGCGCTCGGCTTCGCCCGAACCGGGCCGTCACGGCACCTTCCGCGATGTGATCGCCCGCCTGCCCTATGTGGCCGAACTGGGCTTTGATGTGCTTTACCTGCCGCCCATCCACCCGATTGGCCGGCAGTTCCGCAAGGGCAAGAACAACAGTATCACCGCCCAGCCTGGCGAGCCTGGCAGCCCCTGGGCCATTGGCAGCGAGGAGGGCGGGCACAAGAGCGTCCATCCTGAACTGGGCACGCTGGAGGACTTCCGCGCCCTGGTTGCGGCGGCGCGCGCCTATGGGATCGAAGTGGCCCTCGATATTGCCTTTCAGTGCTCGCCCGACCATCCCTATGTCAGGGAGCATCCGCAGTGGTTCCGCGCCCGCCCCGATGGCACCATTCAGTATGCCGAGAATCCGCCGAAGAAGTACCAGGATATCTATCCGTTCGATTTTGAAACCGAGGACTGGCAGGCCCTCTGGCGGGAGTTGAAGAGCATCTTTGAGTTCTGGATCGCCCAGGGTGTCACGGTCTTCCGGGTGGACAATCCCCACACCAAGAGCTTTCGCTTCTGGGAGTGGTGCATCGGCGAGTTGAAGCGCGATCATCCCGAGTTGATTCTGCTCTCCGAAGCCTTTACCCGCCCCAAGGTGATGTACAACCTGGCCAAACTCGGGTTTACTCAGAGTTATACCTATTACACCTGGCGCACCGCCAAGTGGGAGATTACCGAGTACCTCCAGGAATTGACCCGCACCGAGGCGCGCGAGTTTTTCTGCCCGAACTTCTGGCCCAACACGCCCGATATTCTGACGCCCCAGTTTTACCCCGGTTACCGCTCGGTCTTTCTGACCCGCGCCGCGATGGCCGCAACGCTCACCGCGAGCTGGGGGATGTATGGCCCACTATACGAGTTAATGCACCATGTGCCGGTGCAGGGGCGGGAGGAGTATATCGACTCCGAGAAGTACGAGATCCACTTCTGGCGGCTGGATCAACCGCACAGCCTGCGCCATTTTATCGCCCGGCTCAACCGCATCCGCCGCGAGAACCCGGCGCTGCAGCGGAATGAGTGGCTGCGCTTCCATCGCGTGGATAGCAACTTCGTTGAGAATGAGCAGCTTCTGGCCTACAGCAAGGTGACGCCCGACTTGCAGAACATTGTGCTGGTCGTGGTGAACCTTGACCCGGTTAACACCCAGAGCGGGTATGTGCAGGTGCCCACTGCGGAGTGGGGGCTTGAGGGCGACTATCAGGCCCACGATCTGCTCAGCGATGCGCGCTACCTGTGGCACGGCGATTTTAACTACGTCGAACTGAACCCGCAGGTGATGCCGGTGCATATCTTTCGCATTCGTCGCCGGGAACGCGATCTTACCGGTTTTGAGTATTTTGCGTGATGTGTGCTACGATGATCGGGAAACCGGGCTTCCCCACCCCCCTACCCGCAGGGGGAACCGGCGCCCCGGCCTGCCGGAGGGGAGGGTTCGGGGGGGCGTTAGCCCTCCCGAGAAAACCCTTGACATACTTCTTCGCAGGAGACCATGACCACAATGCAGCAGCCTCGGCGGACGCGGCGCCAGCCGCAGATCGTCGCAAGTGACCCCCTCTGGTACAAAGACGCGATTATCTACGAAGTGCACGTGCGCGCCTTCGCCGATAGTGATGGCGACGGGATCGGCGACTTTAAAGGCCTGACCGGCAAGCTCGGCTATCTCCAGGATCTCGGCGTCACCGCGATCTGGCTCTTGCCATTCTACCCTTCACCACTCAAAGACGATGGTTACGATATCGCCGATTACACCGCCGTCAACCCCGCTTACGGCGATCTCGCTGACGTGCGCGCGTTCATCCGTGAGGCCCACCGGCGTAACCTCAAGGTGATCACCGAACTGGTCTGCAACCATACCTCTGACCAGCATCCCTGGTTCCAACGCGCTCGCCGAGCCAGGCCGGGTTCTTCCTACCGCAATTTCTATGTCTGGAGCGATGATCCCGGGAAGTACAAAGACGCGCGTATCATTTTCAAAGATTTCGAGACCAGCAACTGGACCTGGGATCCCGTTGCCGGGGCCTACTACTGGCACCGCTTTTACTCGCACCAACCCGATCTGAACTTCGAAAATCCTGCCGTTCACCGAGCGATTATGAAAGTGCTGGAGTTCTGGCTGGATATGGGCGTTGATGGCATGCGCCTCGACGCTATTCCCTACCTCTATGAAGAGGAAGGCACCAATTGCGAAAATCTGCCGCAAACCCATGCCTTTCTGAAACACCTGCGCGCCCATATGGACGCGAAGTATCCCGGGCGTATGTTCCTTGCCGAGGCCAACCAGTGGCCTGAGGATCTGGTCGCGTACTTCGGTGATGGCGATGAGTGCCATATGGCCTTTCACTTCGCGGTGATGCCGCGTCTGTACATGGCCGTCTACCAGGAGGATCGCTTCCCGATTGTTGATATCATGCGCCAGACGCCTGCCATTCCCGACGGTTGCCAGTGGGCAGTGTTCCTGCGCAATCACGATGAGTTGACCCTGGAAATGGTCACCGACGAAGAGCGCGACTACATGTACCGCACCTATGCCCGCGATCCCCAGGCCCGCATCAACCTGGGCATCCGGCGACGCCTGGCGCCGCTGCTTGGCAACCATCGCCGCAAAATCGAGTTGATGAACGGCCTGCTCTTCTCTTTGCCCGGCACTCCAGTGCTCTACTATGGCGACGAGATTGGCATGGGCGATAACATCTACCTTGGCGACCGCAATGGCGTGCGCACCCCGATGCAGTGGACCGGCGACCGCAACGCGGGTTTTTCCCGCGCTAACCCGCAGCGCATCTACCTCCCGGTGATCACTGACCCGGAGTATCACTATGAGATGGTCAACGTCGAGAATCAGTTGGCGAACCAGCACTCCCTCCTGTGGTGGATGCGCCGCCTGATCGCGCTGCGGAAACGCTACAGGGCCTTTGGTCGTGGCTCGCTGGAGTTTCTACAGCCCGAGAACCGTAAGGTGCTCTGCTTTGTGCGCCGTTATGAGGAGGAAATCATTCTGGTGATCGCGAATCTGTCGCGCTTTGTGCAGGGGGTGGAACTCGATCTGAGCGAGTTTCGCGGGATGAACCCGGTGGAAATGTTCGGACAGGTGGAGTTTCCGGTGGTGGGCGATGCGCCTTACTTCATCACTCTCGGGCCGCACAGTTTTTACTGGTTCCGTATGATGCCGCAGCGGGTCGAGGGTTTGCGCCCCGCTGGCGCGTTCGCCGAGAGCGAAGAGCTACTGCTCATCACCATCCAGGCCGGTTCGTGGGACGCAATTTTCTACGATGGGCGCCAGACCGCTCTGGAGCAGGCGCTACCGGCCTATCTGCGCCCGCGGCGCTGGTTCGGGGCCAAGTCGCGTTCCATCAAGTCGGTGACCATGACGGATGCGGCGCCGCTCCTCTATGCCGACGGGCTGGCCTACCTGGCGCTGGTCAGCGTTCAGTACGCCGAGGGCGCTCCCGAAACCTACTTTGTGCCGATGGCTTACGCTATCGGTGAACGGGCACAGAGCCTGCTTAGCGATGCGCGACACACGGTGATCGCCCGACTGGCGATCAATGCTGATACCGAGCCGGGAATTGTCTTCGACCCCCTGATTGATCGAGGATTTGCCCGCGCCCTGCTCGATGTGGTGGTGTCGCGGCGGCGCTTGCGCAGCATCAACGGCGGCGAAGTGGAGGGTAGTCCGGCCCGCGCTCTGCGCGCCCTGCTGGCCCGCGCCGAGAGCCTGGAGCCGCGTATCGTCACCGCCGAGCAGAGTAACAGTTCGCTTATCTTCGGCGGGACGTTGATCTTGAAGATCTTTCGCAAGGTGGAGCCGGGGATCAACCCCGACCTGGAGATCGGGCGCTACCTCACTGAGGAACGGGCATTTCCCCACACCCCCCCGACTGCCGGCGCGCTGGAGTACGTTCGTAGCGGCGAGGAGCCGACGAGCCTGGCCATTCTCCAGGGCTATGTGACCAATGAGGGCGATGCCTGGGAGTACACCCTCGATGTCGCTGGTCGCGCGTATGACGATATGCGTACCCGCGCCGATCTCCACCTGCCCGAGACAGCAGCGACGGCGGCGGCCTTGCTGGCTGCCGCCGCGACCGAGCCGGGGCCGCTGGCTGAAGAGGTGGCCGGCGCCTACCTGGAGCAGGCACGGCTGCTCGGCGAACGCACAGCCGACCTGCACCTGGCCCTGGCTGCCGGCGCCGGGCCGGCCTTCGCTCCCGAGCCGTTCTCCCTGCTCTACCAGCGCTCGCTCTACCAGAGTATGCGTAGCCTGACCTCCCGGACCTTTCAGGGTCTGCGGAAGATCGTTCCGGACCTGCCGGCTCCGCTGCGCGCCCGGGCTGAGGCGGCCCTGGCGTTGGAAGAGGCCCTGCTGGCCCGCTTTCGGCGCATTACTGTTGCTAAAATCGAAGCGGTGTTGACGCGCATCCATGGCGACTTCCACCTCGGTCAGGTGCTGTTCACCGGTAACGATTTTGTGCTGATCGACTTCGAGGGTGAACCGGTGCGCCCGATTGGCGAGCGGCGCATCAAACGTTCTCCGCTCCGCGATGTTGCGGGTATGCTGCGCTCGTTTGAGTATGCCGCCTATGCAACGCTGTTCAACCGCACCAACCACGCTCCGCAGGAGAGCGAAGCGGGCGCGATGATGCGCCGCTGGGCCGATGGCTGGTCTTTCTGGGTGAGTGCCGCCTACCTCGGCGGCTACTTGCGCCGAGCTGCGGGGGCGCCGTTCATCCCCGCCGCCCCTGTCGATCTGGAGGCCCTGCTTGAAGTGTTTATGCTCGAGAAACTGATCTACGAGATTGGCTACGAGATGAACAACCGCCCGACCTGGCTCAGCATTCCCCTCAGCGGTCTGTTGCGCCAGTGCCCGACCGGTGCCGATGACCCGCGTCTTTAGTGATAAGGAACCATAATGTCGGAAGAGACTACCCGCCCCGCGCGTCGTACCCGTAAAGCCGCCGTCAGGAATGGCGCGGCGACAGCGCCCGAAAGCGAGCCAACCACCGAGCAATCTGCCGTCCCTGCCGGGACCGACCAGGCCACCGCCTCCGTCGAGGCGCCGACCGATACGGTCGTGGCGGTGATCCCCCCGGCGCCGCCGTACCCGCTTCCCTTCCTCACCGACGATGACCTCTACCTCTTCGGCGAAGGCACCCACTTCCGCATCTACGAAAAACTGGGCGCGCACATCGCCACCCTGAACGGCGAACAGGGCGCCTACTTCGCGGTCTGGGCGCCGAATGCCGAGTACGTGGCAGTGATCGGCGACTGGAACGGTTGGGACCCCGGGAAGAATGCGATGCGCTGCCGGGGGAACTCGGGCATCTGGGAGACCTTTGTGCCCGGTGTGGGTAAAGGCGCGCACTACAAGTTCCACATCGCCTCGCGCTACTATGGCTACCGCGAGGACAAGACCGACCCCTTCGGCTTCTTCTTCGAGGTCTCGCCGCGCACAGCGGCGATTGTCTGGGACCAGGAGTATGAGTGGGGCGACGGGGCCTGGATGCAGACGCGCGGAAAGCTCCAGGGCGTCAGCGCGCCGATGTCGATCTACGAGGTGCATCTTGGTTCCTGGATGCGCGTGCCGGAAGAGGGCGGACGTTCCTTGAGCTACCGGGAGATCGCCCCCCGCCTGGCTGAGCACGTCAAGCGTGCGGGCTTCACCCATATCGAGCTGCTCCCGGTCACTGAACATCCCTTTTACGGGTCGTGGGGCTACCAGTCTACCGGCTACTTCGCGCCCACCAGCCGCTACGGGCCGCCGGAGGACTTTAAGTACTTCGTGGATTACCTGCACCAGCAGGGGATCGGCATTATTCTCGACTGGGTGCCCTCGCACTTCCCTACCGATGGCTTCGCCCTGAGCTATTTCGACGGCACCCATCTGTTCGAACATGCCGATCCGCGCAAGGGCTACCATCCTGACTGGGGCAGCTACATCTTCAATTACGGTCGCAACGAAGTGCGGAGCTTTCTGATCAGCTCGGCGCTCTTCTGGCTCGACAAGTACCATATTGATGGCCTGCGGGTTGATGCCGTGGCCAGTATGCTGTACCTGGATTACTCGCGCCGGCCCGGTGAGTGGATCCCCAACCAGTACGGCGGCAATGAGAACATCGAGGCGATCATGTTCCTCCGCCAGTTCAACACCGAGGTGTATAAGAACTACCCCACGGCGCAGACCTTTGCCGAAGAGAGCACGGCCTGGCCGATGGTCTCGCGGCCGGTGTATGTGGGCGGGCTGGGCTTTGGCTTCAAGTGGGACATGGGCTGGATGAACGACACGCTCAAGTACTTCCGTCGTGACCCCATCCACCGCCGTTACCACCACAACGAGTTGACCTTCCGCGGCCTGTACATGTTCACTGAGAACTACGTGCTCTCACTCTCCCACGATGAAGTGGTGCACGGGAAAGGCTCGCTGCTCGACAAAATGTCCGGCGATGTCTGGCAGAAGTTCGCCAACCTGCGCCTGCTCTACAGCTACCAGTACGGTCAGCCGGGCAAGAAACTGATCTTCATGGGCGGCGAGTTCGGCCAGTGGCGCGAATGGAAACACGACGAGAGTCTCGACTGGCACCTGTTGATGTTCCCCTCGCACCAGGGCGTTTTGCAACTCGTGGCCGACCTGAATCGACTGTATGTGAACGAGCCGGCGCTGCACGAACTCGACTGTGAGCCGGCGGGCTTCGAGTGGATCGACGCCAACGATGCCGAGAACAGCACCTACTCGTTCATGCGCCGGGCGCGTTCCACTGGCGATCTGATCCTGGTGGTGATGAACTGCACGCCGGTGCCCCGGCGCAACTTTCGCATCGGCGTGCCTCGTGGCGGCTGGTGGAAGGAGATCTTCAACAGTGATGCCACCGAGTACTGGGGCAGCGGGATCGGCAATGCCGGCGGAGTGATGGCCGAGGAGCATATGTCGCACGGGCGGCCCTACTCGCTCGTGCTCGACCTGCCGCCGCTGGGAGCGCTGTACTTCAAGAGCGAGGGCTGAGGGCGCGGCGCTCACGGCGGACATGCTCGCGCCCGGGGTCTCGGGTGCGCCTGGAAGGGTCCGGGAGGGCTCACGCTCCCGGACCCTCCTGTTTAGCAACCTGCCGGATGCGCCGCGACGAGGACAAAACAGGGTTTGCCAGCAGTAGCGTGACATTGGCGTTCCGCCCGTGTCAGCGTTCGCGCGCGGGCGGAACGCCCGCGCGCCCAGGAGCAGGGTGAGCACCCATCACGCCTCAGGTTTTGAGCGAGTTTTCAAAGCCTGGTACAATCAACCACACGTATTCTGCGAGGAGGAGCTAGAGGGGGCAACCCTTCTGAAAGAAGTATGGCGGAGCGCTACATCTGCATCCACGGGCACTTTTACCAGCCGCCGCGTGAGAACCCGTGGCTCGAAGCAATTGAGCAGCAGGACTCGGCCTATCCGTACCACGACTGGAACGAACGCATCAATGCCGAATGTTACGAACAGAACGCCGCCTCGCGAATTCTCGATGACCAGGGCCAGATCGTCAAGATTGTCAACAACTACAGCCGGATCAGCTTCAACTTCGGCCCCACGCTGCTGAGCTGGCTCGCCGAGAAGGCCCCTGCGGTGTACGAGGGTATTCTCGCCGCCGATGAAGAGAGCGCGCGCCTGTTCGGACGCGGCTCGGCCATGGCCCAGTGCTACAACCACATCATTATGCCCCTGGCCTCGCGCCGCGACAAAATCACCCAGGTGCTGTGGGGCATTCGTGACTTTGAACATCGTTTCGGGCGACGACCCGACGGTATGTGGCTCCCCGAGACCGCCGTGGATCTCGAAACCCTGGAGATCATGGCCGAGCACGGCATTCGCTTCACCATCCTCGAGCCGCACCAGGTGAACTATATGCGCCGCCTGGGCGATACGGTCTGGACCGATGTGCGCGGCGGGCGCATTGACCCGACCCGGCCCTACCTGGTGCAATTGCCCAATCAGCGCTCGATTGCGGTCTTCATCTACGATGGCCCGGTGTCACGGGCGGTGGCCTTCGAGCGCTTGCTGGTCAACGGAGCGACCTTTGCCGCGCGCATTGCCGGGATCTTCAACGAATACCGGCCCTGGCCGCAGATTGCCCACATCGCCACCGATGGGGAAACCTACGGCCATCACCATCGTCACGGCGACATGGCCCTGGCCTACGCCCTCCAGCACATCGAGGAGCGGGGCCTGGCGAAGCTGACGAACTACGCCAGTTACCTCATGAGGCACCCGCCGACGCACGAGGTGCAGATCGTCGAGCGCACTGCCTGGAGTTGCGTGCACGGGGTGGGCCGCTGGAGCACCGACTGCGGCTGCAACACCGGCAGCAATCCTGGCTGGCGGCAGCACTGGCGCGAACCGCTGCGCGCCGCTCTCGACTGGTTGCGCGACACCCTGGCGCCCCGATTCGAGTTGCAGGGCCGCCGCTTATTCAAAGACCCCTGGGAGGCGCGTAACGACTACATCGAGGTGATCCTCGACCGCTCCGATGAGGTGGTGAACCGCTTTCTCACGCGCCACGGGCGCGGCCCGCTTGACAGCGGCCAGTGCATTGCGGCGCTCAAGCTCATGGAGTTGCAGCGGCAACTGCTGCTGATGTACACCTCCTGCGGCTGGTTTTTCGACGATCTGGGCGGCATCGAAACGATCCAGGTGATCCGCTATGCCGGGCGCGCGGTGCAACTGGCCCGCGAGTTGCTTGGTGAGGATCTGGAGGGACCGTTTCTGGAGCGCCTGGCTCGCGCGCGCAGCAACAACCCGGCCATCGGTGACGGGCGGGCGATCTACGAGCGCTGTGTGCGCCCCGCGGTGGTCGATCTGCGGAAGGTCGGCGCGCACTACGCGATGTCGTCGCTGTTTGAGAGCTTCGAGGAGCGGGAGCAGATCTACTGCTACGAGGTGGATCGCGAGGATTACCACCTGCTCCCCGCGGGCAAAAACCGCCTGGCCCTCGGGCGTATGCGGATCACCTCAACCATTACCCGCGAGTCGGCCCGCCTGATCTTCGGCATGCTGCACCTGGGCGACCACAACATCTCCGGCGGCGTGCGCGAGTACCAGGACGAAGCCACGTACCAGGCCCTGGTGCATGAGAGCACCGAACTGTTCCAGCGGGCCGATATTCCCGGCACCATTCGCCTGGTGGACCGTAACTTCGCCCAGGAGGCCTACTCGCTCAAACTGCTCTTCGGTGACGAGCAGCGCAAGATCCTCAACAAGATCCTGACCTCCAGCCTGGCCGAGGCCGAGGCAGCCTACCGGCAGATCTATGAGTATCATGCTCCACTCATGCGTTTTCTGGCCAGTATCAGCATGCCTGTGCCTCGTGAATTTCAGATCGCCGCGGAGTTCGCGATCAACACCCAGTTGCGCCGCCTGCTCGGGGCCGACAATCTCGATCTCGACGCCATCCAGGCCCTGCATCGCGAAGCGGTGCGTTCAGGGGTCACCCTTGACACTGCCGGGCTGGCCTATACCCTGGGTCGAACGATTGATCGCATTACAGAGCAATTCAATGCCTTCCCCGAGTCGATTGAACTCCTCCAGCAACTCGACGAGGCAGTAGCGCTGACCCGCTCGCTGCCCTTCGAGGTTGATGTCTGGAAAACCCAGAACGTGTACTACCGCCTGCTGCGCAGCGTGTATGTTGAGTTCCAGCGTGAAGCAGCCCAGGGCTACCTGGATGCGCGGCAATGGGTCGCCGCATTTACCAATCTGGGGCGTCGGCTTCGCTTTCGGATGCCATGAGGTACCGTATGGCAATCCCCAGTCAGAAACCGCTTTCAGCGCCCACGCGCCCCATCCGGCGGCACACGCCCCGCGCCACGTATCGGTTGCAGTTCAATGCCGCGTTTACCCTCGAGGATGCCGTCGGGCTTGTCGCGTACCTCGATATGCTCGGCGTGAGCGATATCTATGCCTCGCCCCTCTTCACTGCGCGCGCCGGCAGCCTCCACGGTTACGATATCACCGACCATAGCACTATCAACCCGGAGATAGGCGGTGAAGCGGCCCTGGATCGTCTGCATGATGCGCTTAGCGCCCGTGGTATGGGCCTGCTGCTCGATGTCGTGCCCAACCATATGGGTATTGGCGACCTGCGTAACGTCTGGTGGACGGATGTGCTCGAGAATGGTCCCAGTTCGATCTACGCGCCATACTTCGATATTGACTGGGATCCCGTACCGGCGCAACTGCACAATAAAGTGCTGCTGCCGGTGCTCAGCGATCAGTACGGCAATGTACTGGAACGGGGCGAGCTGCGCCTGCACTTCGAGGAGGGCGCTTTTACGCTGCGCTACTGGCAGCATATTTTCCCTATCGCTCCGCGAAGCTACTACCATCTGCTGGCCCATCGCCTCGACGACCTGATCGCTGAGCATGGTCAGGATCACCCTGATGTGCTGGAGTTACAGAGTATCCTCACGGCGATCTCCTATCTGCCGCCTCTGAGCGAAACTGCGCGCGAGCGGGTGCTGGAGCGCAACCGTGAGAAGGAAATCATCAAGCGGCGACTCAAGGAGCTGACGGAACGCAGCCCCTCTGTGGCCGCCGCAATTGCGGCAACGGTTGAGCGGTACAACGGCGTGGTCGGTGATCCGGCCAGTTTCGACCTGCTCGACGAGTTGATCGCTCGACAACCGTATCGTCTGGCCTTCTGGCGAGTCGCCACCGAGGAGATTAACTACCGGCGCTTCTTCGACATTAACGATCTTGCTGCCATTCGCGTCGAGTTGCCTGAAGTGCTCCAGGCCACCCATCGGCTCGTCTTGCGCTTGCTGGTCGCCGGGCGCGCCCGGGGGCTGCGTATCGATCATCCTGATGGCCTGTGGGACCCGCCGGCCTACTTCCGGCAACTCCAGGAGCGCTATCTGGCCGCATTGCAGCACGAGGGCGGCCTCGCGCCTGAAGAGGGGACAGAACATGAACGCGCCTGGATCGACCGCATCCTGGCCGACAGCGCTGCCCTCTCGCCCCCGCGCTGGCCCCTCTACGTTGTTGTTGAGAAGATCCTCGCCGATGACGAAGTGCTCCCCGAAGACTGGGCCGTAGCGGGCACGACGGGCTATGACTTCCTCAATGAAGTCAATGGCATCTTTGTAGATAGCTCGGCGCGTCGGTTCTTCGACCGTCTCTACACCGATGTGGCCGGTCCCCAGCTTTCCTTTGCCAACCTGGTCAACTCTAAGAAAAAGGAGATCATGCTCGTGGCACTGGCCAGTGAGGTCAATACCCTGAGCCATCTGCTCGATCGATTGACCGAGGCCAACCGCCACTACCGCGATTTTACGCTCAACAGCTTAACCTTCGCCATTCGCGAGGTCATCGCCGCATTGCCGGTCTACCGCACTTACATCAGCGGCCCGGAACGGGTAACGCCGCTGGACGAGCGCGCTATCGAGGCAGCGGTGCAGGAGGCCCGGCGTCGCAATCCGCGCACCGCCGGGGAGATCTTCGATTTCCTGCGCGACACGCTTTTGCTGCGCAACCTGGAAAGCTTCGCTGCCGCTGCTCGTCCTGATGTGCTGCGCCTGGTGATGAAGTTCCAGCAACTCAGCGGCCCGGTCATGGCGAAGGGGGTGGAGGATACGGCGTTTTACGTCTACAACCGGCTCGTTTCGCTCAACGAGGTCGGTGGCCATCCCGAACACTTTGGCCTGGCAGTGACCGGGTTTCACCGCCGCGCGGCCCATCGGGCGCGCCGCTGGCCCGGATCGCTGCTTACGACCTCTACCCACGACACCAAGCGGAGCGAAGATGTGCGCGCCCGGATCAATGTGCTGAGCGAAATGCCGCAGGAGTGGCGCACGGTGGTCGGTCGCTGGAGCCGGTTCAATGCCCGCAAGAAGACGATCGTTGAGGGGCGTCCACTGCCATCGCGCAACGACGAGTACCTGCTCTACCAGACCCTGGTGGGTGTCTGGCCCGACCCTGCGCCGGAGGTGGTGGAGGGCGCGCTGCCTGCCGACCTCGTCGCGCGTATCGTCCAGTACATGGAGAAAGCCACCCGTGAGGCCAAAGTCAACACGAGCTGGATCAATCCCAACGAAGCCTATGACAGTGCCGTACGCCGCTTCGTAGAAGGCATTCTCAACCCTCGCCGCAGTCGCCGCTTCCTGGAGAGCCTGACGGCTTTCAGCCAGCGGGTGGCGTATGTGGGGCGCTTCAACAGCCTGGCCCAGACCCTGATCAAACTGACTGCGCCCGGCGTCCCTGATATTTATCAGGGCTGCGAGCTGTGGGATCTGAGCCTGGTAGACCCGGATAACCGCCGGCCGGTGGACTACAACCTGCGTATGCGGCTGCTGGTGGAGGTGCGCGAGCGTATGTCGTCGGGCGAGCGACAGGCGCTGGCGCGCGAATTGCTGGAGCAGGCGATTGATGGGCGGGTCAAACTCTTTGTCATCCTTGTGGCGCTGGAGTTGCGCCGCGAGCAACCGGCGCTCTTCGCCGAGGGCGCGTATGTTCCACTGAGTGCCGAGGGGCAGCACGCCGAGCATGTGGTGGCCTTTGCGCGCCGAAGCTCCGCTGCCGAGGTACTCACCATAACGCCGCGGTTGTGCCTGCGCCTGACGAAGGGCGAGCAGCGTCCACCGACGGACGAGGCGTGGGGTGACACCTGGTTGTCGTTGCCCGATGCGGGTCCGGGAAGCGTGTACTACGACCGGTTAACCGGCGCCCGGCACCGGGTTGTCGAGCACAAAGGCGCGACAGGCGTCTGGCTGCGGGAGGTGCTCGCGATCTTTCCGCTGGCGCTGCTGGAGCGAGGCGTCGCCGGGAGTTGACGCAGATAATACCATTTTGGATTTTAGATTTTGGATTGTGGATTGCCACGCTGGGCAGCACAACGCCTGAAATCGCTTCAGGCAATGCGGCATCATCAACGGTAATTGGTATTACAGCGAAAACAACTCTTCCACCGGCGCCAGGCGGAGCGAGCCGGTGGGGCAGCGACTGAGGCAGGCGCGATCGGCAAAGCCGTGGCAGAGGTCGCACTTATCGGCGCGCCGGGCAGCCGGGGCCGGCTGGAGGGGGATCAGCGGATGGCGGCGCGCCGGGTCGAGCAGCTTCCGCAGGAGCGCGCCGAGGGGGCCATGAGCCGGACGCGGGCCGGGCAACGGGCGCATGCTGATAGCATCGTAGGGACAGGCCGGCACGCATGCCTCGCAGCCGGTGCAGCGATCGGTGATCAGAAGCGTCCCGTCGGCGATGCGTTCAAAGGCGTCTTCCGGGCAGGCTTCCACGCATTCGGGGCCGGTGCTGCACTGACGGCAGGCATCGAGCACATCGAGGCGCCCGACAGCGCCATTGTCAGGCCGTTCCAGGGGCACGCCGTTCAGATGTAACCGTTGCTGGCCATGCCGTTCCAGACAGGCCTCTTCACAGAGGCGGCAGCCGGGCGGGCACAGGTCGGGGGTGCGCACAAACAGGTGTGAGCCGCGCAACATACCTCTGGTCACGGCGAGTTGCAACTCGCGGGCGCGGACGGTATCGCTGCGCATCAGCGCGCCGTTGCGCAGGCGGCGCTCAACCTCGGCGCGCAGTTGGGCTTCGAGGTCAGGGCGCTGCTCGATCAGGCGATGGAAATCGGCGCCGGGGAGCGCCAGCACGTCGGTCGGCGTCAACGCGCGCACATCGGTGTGGTGGGGCCGGCTGGTGAGCAAGGCCATCTCACCGAAGAAATCGCCCTCGCTCAGGGTGGCAATGGTCTGACCGGCCTGTTCAATCGCTACCTGGCCGGTCTCGATGAGGTAGAGCGAGTCGGCGGGGGAACCCTGGCGCAGGATGAGGCTACCGCGGGCGTAGTGGGCCGGTTGCAGCAACCCCACCAGCGCCAATCGTTCTGTCGGCGACAACTGGCCGAGCAGCGGCACGCGGGCCAGCGTGCACTCCACCAACCGCCGCTGGTAGACCTGGCGCAGGGCCGCGGCGAGCCGGGGGAGAGTGTCGAGCGCGCTGCGCAACTCGCTCAGGGGAAACTGGAGCAACTGGCAGTTGCTCTGGGCCAGGGCGCTCATCTGCCGGAAGTAGTCGCCGAACAGCGGCCCCTCGCCGCAACAATCGCCGCGCCCCAGGATGCCCATGAGTACCTCGCGGCCGTTTTTGTCGCGCAGACGCAACTGTAGAGTGCCGGAGAGCACCAGAAAGAAGAAGAGGCTATGCTTCTGCTGCCCGAGCACGGTGGCGCCGACCGGGTGGACCCGAAAGATGCACAGATCAAGCAGGCGCGCGAGTTCATTGGCCGGCACGCCGCGCAGGCAATCGAGGGCGCCGAGGAGATGCAGGGCCTCCTCGCGTCGCTGCTGTTGAGCGGCGACCTGCGCCCGGGCCTGTTCCGACATGCGCATCGTCATCTGCCTGGCTGACATAGCTCCGGCACGCGCTGAACGGGAGGGCGCGACCCTCTCCGAACCCCGCTTCCTCGATATAATGAACCACGGTGCGGCGCATCCGACACGCGCTGGAGCGGGCGGGCGCGGCCTTCCGCGAACCCTGCCTCCTCAGCCAGGCGCGCAACATTCCATTGCCGGATGAACCGCCAGACATCTCCGTTCATTGTAGCATACAGGGTTGTTGCAAGGTCGGGGGAGTTGCGCTCCAAACCTCAGCCGTCTATGCGGCTGCGCCGCACACCGCCGCGATGACTATGGGGTGTCTCTGGGAGGGCCGCCCCCTCGCTGGCCCTTCCCCGCTGGGGAAGGGAGCCGGGCGCCTCCCCGCAGGGAGGGGCGTGGGGAAACCCGGTTTCCCCATGTCCCAACCGCCGGGCAGACTTTGCAGCAGCCCTGTTGCAGCATACGGCTCGGCGGGCGCGCCGGAGCTACCTGGTATAATACGTATGGTAGCATCAGCGTACCGGCGTGGCGCCGCGCCCCGGTCTGGGGGGAGGGATTGGGAGGGCGAAGCTCTCCCGGGAGCTTCTTTTTTCATCCCGGCAGAGTGCGGCGACGGCGCACGGGCCACTAACTGGTGCATCCTGTCATGCTGAGCGCAGCCGCCGCCCTGAGCGCAATCGAAGGGGAAGCATCTCGGCCGGGACCCTTCGCTTTGCTCAGGGTGACATGCAACATGCCGGACGCGCCACAAGCACGATTCGCGCCCCATTGCGATAACGACTTTGATACCACCTATCTACATTACCCACCATGGCACTGCGTACCCTCACGATTGATCTGGAGCGCGGGCATGCGCGCCAGCACCTACCTGCCACCGTCGAGCGCGATTACCTGGGGGGCCGTGGCGCGATCGCCTGGCTGCTGTGGAACCATCTCCCCCCCGATACGCCGCCGCTGGCGCCCGAGAATCTGCTGATTTTCGCCGCCGGGCCGCTGGCCGGCCTCGACGCCTTTGCCACCGGCGGCTTTGTTGTGGGCGCCCGTTCACCGCTCACCGGCTCCATCGGGTACGGCTGGGCGGCAGGCCACTGGGGCGCCGCGCTGCGCCGCGCCGGTTGCGATGTGCTGGTGGTGCGCGGGCAGGCTCCCGAGTGGGTTTACCTGTACATTGATGGCGCCAGCGTGCGCCTGCGCTCCGCGGCCCCGTTGATGGGGCTTGATACCGTGGCGACCGAGGCGGCGCTACGCGCCACGCTCGGCGATGATGTGCAGGTGATCTGCCTCGGTCCCGCCGGTGAGAACGGGGTAGCCTACAGCAGCATCGTTGCCGAGGGACGGTATATGGCCGAACCGGCCGGCGCCGCTATGGTGATGGCGCAGAAGCGCCTCAAGGCGATTGTGGTCCGTCCCGGGGCTGCGCCGCTTCCGGCCCACGATGAGCGCCGCCTGGCCGCCGCGCTGGAGATCATTCGCCGGCGCGTGGAGCAGAGTTCGCTTGCGGCGGGCATTCGCGCCGCGGGCGATCTGCACCTGCTGGATCGGGCCAGCGCCCTCGGCGCGTTGACGGCGCGTAACGGGCGCGATCACCTGCCCGTAGAGACGCCTCTGGCGCTCCCGGGGGAACGGCGCAGTCGCGGGTGTGACGGCTGCCCTGTGCCGTGCTACTTTGATCTGGAGACGCCGCAGGGTGTTGCGCCGATGCCTGACCTGGAGATTGTCGCTGGCTTCGGGGGCCGCTGTGGCATCAGTGACGCTGCGGCGCTCACGGCGCTCGCCGAACGCTGCTTGCGCCTCGGTCTCGATCCGGTTGCGACCAGCGCTACGGTGGCCTTTCTTATGGAATGCCAGGCCGAAGGCTGCTTGCGCCTCGGTCTCGATCCGGTTGCGACCAGCGCTACGGTGGCCTTTCTTATGGAATGCCAGGCCGAAGGGCTGAGCCAGTCAAACACGCTACCCTGGGGCGACGCTGCGGCAGTGCTGGAGGCGCTGGAGCGGCTGGTGAGGCCGCAGGAACGGCGCGATTTGCTCTCCCTGGGTGTTGGCGAGATTGCCGAGGTGTTCTGGGGTGGCGCGGCTTTTGCTCCCCAGAGCAAGGGCCTGGCCATGTCGGCCCTCGATCCCCGGGCGCTCACCGGCTTCGCCCTGGCCATGGCGACGGCCCCGATCGGTGGCGATGTGCGCTACAGCATGCCCTACGCCGATCTGATCGATGAGCCGCCGCCCTGGTTGCCCGACGCGCCCTCCAGCCCCACGAGCGCCCAGAACCAGGCCATGCGCCTGATCTGGCACGAGCGCTTCGCTGCCGCTCTCGACGCCGCGGGGGTCTGCCGACGCCTGGGCCTGCTGGCCTACCAGGTCTCGCCGGCTGAACTGCTGGCGATGATCGGCGCGGCAACGGGTGTGACCCTCTCAGCCGCCGATCTGGCGCGCCTGGGCGAACGGATTGTGACGGTTGAACGGCTCTTTGCGCGACGCTATGCCGATAACGGTGGGCGCGATGAGTTGCCCGCCCGCTGGCGCAAGACGCCTGTGGCCGAGGGGCCTGCCGCAGGGCAACTCCCGCCCCTGGCGGAGTTGCTGGCTGAGTATTACCGCCGCCATGGCTGGAGCGCCGAGGGTGATCCGACTCCGGAACGGCTGGCTGAGCTGGGCATCCGCTTGCCGTAGCTGCGCCCTCCCAAACCCTCCCTCAGGGGGGCGTGGGGAAACCGGGTTTCCTCATATGTTCACCTCAGTCATCCATGCGGCTGCGCCGCACAACGCCAGAATGAAAATATTATTGTTCTTGGGAGGGCTGCGCCCTCCCAAACCCTCCCC
>FWWM01009350.1_pt1 | contig 18153 bp, 15 predicted proteins | sample 2228351 | NCBI WGS metagenome assembly FWWM01 (sample SAMEA103939774, study PRJEB20133) | metagenome
GGTCAGGTTCACCCCCACGCGTGTGGGGAAAACTACCGTTTTTCACCCCAGAGATGGAGGAGTTGCGGTTCACCCCCACGCGTGTGGGGAAAACGGCTGCCGGCATCTCCTCAGTGACGGACCTGCGGTTCACCCCCACGCGTGTGGGGAAAACTGCCCCCAGTCCCGGATTGCCCCCCCATTCCCCGGTTCACCCCCACGCGTGTGGGGAAAACGCCACAGCCACCCTGTGGCGGCAGGGGCGGGGGGTTCACCCCCACGCGTGTGGGGAAAACCATGCTCCCTATCCTGATTGCTCCCCCTCCCCCGGTTCACCCCCACGCGTGTGGGGAAAACCTCTCAAATGCTCACGACTCACCCCAGGGAAACGGTTCACCCCCACGCGTGTGGGGAAAACGAACCAGTAATACTTGTAGTCGAAACGCCAGTCGCAATACGTTTTCCAGACCCCGCCCTGCAACTCGTAATACGGCATGGAGGGGCGAGCCATCAGGTTGACATACCAGGTGCCGGCCGCCAGTTCGTCCTCGCCGTCACAGTTGACGTCGCAGCTGGCCCGGGGATCGACGATGTCATACGGAGTGAAAAAGTTGGGGGGTTCGGTTCTACCGACGCCGGTGGGAAGCTCAATCCTGTATTGTACCCCCTCATACCAGGCGCGGGGGTTGGAGACCGCAATCCACTCCGTCCAGCAGGCGGCCTCCTCAGGGAAACACCCCGACTCTTGCATGATCTCCTTATACTATGGGCCAGCCGAATATTTCTGGGGGAGGATGGTCGCAGGCAAACTTCACCGCCCCGCCCGATCCTCCCTGGGCATCCGCCGAACGGGAGGGAGCAAAGATTAACAAACTGGCCACGCCCCCCAGCACCAGGACGGTTAGCACAGCAAGAAGTGCAACTCGGCGCAGCAGCATCGGTGTTGACTTGAGCATTGGTCTCCTCCTAGCGGCCTACAGCGATAAGCACAGTCAAGTAGAACCCTTCCCACACAGCCGGCCCCAGCACAATGGCCACATGGGTCATCTCGGGGCGCAACCAGGGTTCCGGGTTGCCGCGGCCCCAGTCGGCCGCGCACGGCGGGTAGGGGTCGCCGTCGTAGTTCTCCCAGTCAAAGGCGAAAGTGCCCTCTAAGGCATTGCCCGGCACCAGGCTAAGGGCCGTGCCAACCTCGGCGATATAGAAGCCCCCGTATTCCTCCACGGCCGCAGAGATCTCCGACTGATTGTCCGGCAACCCACCCAACCAGCCTCGGCTGGCTGCGTAGGCAGTGGCCGCATCGGCAATGGGCTGCACTGCGCCGGCCATAGACCAGTCGAACTCCACTGGGGGCAAGCCATGGTCCGCCCGCAGGCAGTTCACGTTGGCCAGCAGGATCTGGACGATCTGGGCCCGATCCGGAGGCGCTGTTCCCTGCCCCCCACCGCCACCGGCAACCGGGGTCGGGGTGGGCTCGGCCTTAGCCTGCCAGTTTCCGGTCCAGGAGGCGACGCGCCAGACACCGTCCGCGCCGAGCTGCATGCCGAACACCCCCTCCAGCTGGTCCAGCTGTACAACAATGGAGCCATCCTGCAGGACGATCGTCTGGGTAACATCGCAGACGACCTGGACGTCAACTGAGGATGCGGCCAGATTGCTCACTGTAGGCGTGTGCGCCGCCGGATCAATGCTCCACGATCTCATCGTGCCCTGGGAGCGGATCGCCTCGAAGCCGGCCTGCTGATTATCCAGAAACACTCCCGTCATGACCTCGGCCAGACGGGCCGCATCGAAGGTCTGGCCGGCCTCGTCCCAAACCTGCCAGAAGTGCCAGTAGCTGGCAAGGATTTCCTCCTCCACTTCCGCTGTCGCGGTGGGCGAGATCGTGCTTGTAGTGGTAGTGACTGTCGCCATCTGCAGTACTGCGCTCACGGTGACTACGTCGCCGGGCTGTAGGAAAACATTATCGGCCCAGGTTTCGTACCCGGGGGCTGCCACCACGACATCGGCGAACGCCCGGGAAGACAGCCGCTCTGCAGTAAAGTCCACCGGACCCGTGTAAGGCTGGCCGTCGACCGTGACCGTCACCGACGGGATCCCCGTCGGCTGGACCACAACCCGCAGCTGGCCGCCCCAGAAGAACTCCACCTTGACCTCATGTTGCTCGGCGACGTCGACGGACTTCTCCTGGACCCCTAGGGCCGAGACGGCTCGAACGACGTGGGGCCCTACCGCAAAGGGGCCGTACGAGACCCAGATCGCGGAATCCGGGCCGGCCGGCTGCTCCTGGACGACCGAGTCGATGGCCACCTCCACCAGGGCATTGGAGCGAACCAGGACCATGCCCGTCGCGGGAGACAGCGGCGGGATCTCGACACTGACGGTGGGCTCTCCCTGAGGCACGTTAATACTGCCATTGGTGGACTGATAGCCTGGCGCAGTGGCAATGTACCGGTAGCCACCGGGCGCAAGACTCACCCGCCAGGGAGTTTGCCCCTGGAGGACCTCTCCCTCCCCCTGTTCCGGAAGAATGGAGATATGAACGCCCTCTGCGGGGGCGGCCGAGGTCACCTGCACGGTGACCACGCTGCCTGATTCTCCCCCACAGGCCGCAAGGAGTGTAACCACCAGAACCACGACTACGGCGAGCGGATGGAGAAAAGTGCGTAGCCGCTGCTTTGGTTTTGCGTAAGGCATCTCCTTTTGTGCCATTGCTTTACCTCCTCGGCGTTGCGGGTCGGTTCTCCCAGTAACAACGCCTACAAACTAACAAGTGATCCTATCTTCGGCCTGGTTGAGCTTTGCTCAGCAGGATGCTGCCTGGCAACGCCCCGCTGGTAGACAGACCATACCGTGACTGACCGTGACTGGCGGAGTTGTCTCCGCCAGCCGCCAGCTTTAGCTGGCGGTCGTTGACTTGGAGTTCTGCCCTGGCCACGATCCGCAACGCGAACCGGATCGCGTCGCTGCTGGTAGCCAGACCATACCGTGACTGAATGTTCTCGATAGCGGCCCGATCCTCTTCTGCCAAAAAGACGTTCGTTCGTTTCATGGTCACCGCCCCGTCGTTTTCCAAAGTATGTTCTAGTTACACATATTATACACCATAACTACACACTTTGCCAAGTTGTTACGCCTGTCCGGCAGGGCAATCGCATTCTCCAAAGGCAGCCCCCTCAAACCGGCTAAAGTCGCCCCTGGAGGGCCTTCGGCCGGGTGGCGGCCTACGCGGCCACTTTGTGGCCGGATGGGAGGTAGTGAGGGGTGTCGTTGAGACGGTGCGGAGGGTGGCGTAGCCCTACCACGATGAGTCGCGGGGTCGGTCCCGCAGGAGGCGACCGGCGCAACCGCACCCCCTGAGGGCGATTCCATCGTCGCTCCGCGTTAGGGCAAGCGCCTTCCCTATCCCGTAAGAACTCGGAGTAGGTACTCGTGATCCAACGCCGCTTTCAATCGCTTGGCCTTCATCCCGACTGGAGCAGTTTTTTCTTGGGAAAGCAGCGTCAGGGCGATGTGGCGGAGAACGGCGAGGTTTTGAGCCGCAGACGCTTGCGAAGACGGCTGTGATCTTTCCGGAAAACGACATCCAGCAGCCAGTGGACCTGATTTTCGACCTTCCAATGGCCTCGTACCGCGTACAACGCCTGCTTCGCATCGTTGCCCAGACTGGTAATGTAGTAGCGTGTTTTCCGCGTCACCTTCGTTCCCACACGTCGCTCCGCAGCCACTTTCACCATCGTGTTGAACTCGGGCCAATCCCCAAACTGACGCACATAGTCCATAAACTCCGGAGCACTGATGGTCCAACACCAGCGCACTTCAATGCGGCCGTGTCCCTTGTTGATTGTCCGATGCGCGTCGTGCTCGACATCACGAAAGCCGCTCTCTAGGGCATAATCGAACAGGCCGGCAACTTCGCCGTAAAGATTGCTTTGGTTTTCCTTCAGAGCCAATAGGTAGTCTGCTTCCTGATCCACAATCATCTGGGCTATCTCACGCTGACAGCCGATGGCATCCACCGTGACGATGCACCCGGCCAGATCCAAAACCTTCAGCAGCTCGGGGATGGCCGTGATCTCATTGGACCCCTCCGGGACTTTCGTCTGTCCCAGGACCAGTCGGTTCTCGGTGGCCCAGGCGCTGACCATCTGGATCGCCGCCTTGCCCAGGGACCGATCGTGCGAACGACGCAGCGTTTTCCCATCCACGGCTACGACTTGCCCTTTCGTGACCTCTGCCACCGCCCCAATCCAGGAGCGAAAGCATCGCTGGAACTGTTCTGGATCGAGAAGGCGAAAGACCCGCCAAAAGGTATCATGGGAAGGGATCCCGTGGGGCAATTTCAGAAAGGTACGCAGCCATTTCTCCTTGGCCCGGCCAAAGAGTTCGACTTCGACCCAGTTGTCGGCCCCGCAGATCGCGGCACAGATGGCGATGACGATGATATCCAACAGCAGATGGCGTTTTCCACTGTCGGACCGGGGGTCTTCTGCGAAAAGTGCTCGGCTATCGCTGCTATAGGATCGTCAGGCATAGGTCATCCTCCTTGGGTCAGGAATTGATAACCCATTTTACCTCAAAACCGGAGAATGCGATTGCCCTGCAGGGTCGCCGAGAGGAGGATCACCGAGGTCCCGATCGCCCGCAACCAGCGGAGCAACCGGCAAAAGATCGTAGACATGTAGGTATCGTAGGCGTGGACCTCGTCAAAGATGACCGTCTTGTGGCTCAGGCCAAAGACGCGCACGAAAAAGTGGCGGGTTTCCAGCACGCTCAAGAAGGTTTGGTCTACCGTGCCCACGCCAAAGGGGGCCAGGAGGGTGCGCTTGCGCGGCAGGAACCAGGACATCACGGCGACGGTGCCGTCCGCGACCTCCTCCGTCGTCTCCAGGCGCAGTTCCCGGACATCCTGAAACCAACGGGCCTGGCTGTGGGCCAGTTGCACGTTGACCAGGTCGTGGGGGTAGCGGCCGGCCAAAAAATCCCGTACCCGCCCGAACATCTGGTTGCTGGTGGCCATCGTCGGCATGGCCACATAGAGCCCCCGCTGTTGCAGGGTGCGGGCCCAATGGTCGGCCAGGTAGAGGGCGGCCTCGGTCTTGCCACTGCCGGTCGGCGCTTCGATGATTACCAGGGCCGGCTCGCGGAGGTTGTCGGCCAGTTGGATGACCGCTTGCTGCATCGGGCGGGGGGTGGGGGTGCCGGGAAAGAGATCGGCGAAGCGTTTGTGCTTCTGCGGCGGCCGCCAACCGATCCAGCCCAGTTCGGTCATTGCCCGGCGAGCCTGCTCCTCAGCCTGAGCAAAATAGGCCTCTAGGTCGAGCGGCAGTGGGGCGAAAGGAAAGTACTCCTGCAGCGAACCGATCCAGTCGGTGACCGAGACCAGGCCGGAGAGGAGGGTCAGAAAGGCGTTCATCTCGTTCCGGTTTGAGCCTTGACTGACCTGAGGTGGCCGGAAATGATCGGCCAAGACCCGGACCAGTTGGCGGCGAAGGTCGTCCCAGGCCTCGCCGCCTATCTGGGAGGGCTTGTTCTTCGTCTCCTGCACCTCCCGGGGTACCGGCCAGTTCCCATGGTGTCCGCCGAGTATCTTGGCCACCGACAGGGCCAGGGATGAGTCCAGGCCGGTTTCTTCAAGCAGAGGCGGCAGGGTGCAGGCCGAGACCGTTCCATGCAAGATCAGCGAGGGGAAGGGGGGGAAGGGGAGGCCGGCAGCCTGCAGGTCTTTGCGGACCGGCCCGTACCTGGCCTGGAAGGCAGGACATGCCTTTCCCAGATCGTGCCCTCCCGCCCAAAAGGAAAGGAGGCGACCGGCCTTTTTCTCCTCCAGTTTCAGCGGGGCCGCCAGAGCACGTCGAGCCCCCTGGGGTAGGACCTCGTTCCACATCACCCAGGCTACCTGGGCCACATCGATCAGGTGGCAGATCAACGGGTGGGTCTGGCCGGTTTTCATGTCGGTCTTGGCCCACAGCCGTTGCCAGAGCGGGGGCTCCATCCTCACGAGGGGTCCTCCTTTCTATATCTCTTTCCTGCCTGTTCGAACTCCTCGCTCACCATCGCTCGCAACTCCTCGGGCTCCAGGACCTCCGCATGGGAGCCGTAGCCCATCACCCAGCGCTTGACCTCGCCCAGCCCGCTGGCCTCGAACCGGAGGATAGATCCCCCGTTGGGCAACAGTTCCAGTTCCTGGGTCTCGTGCCACTGCCTTTCCCGAATCCAGCGGGTCTGATACTCGTCAAAGTGGATCGCGATCCGATGGGAGCGTTCCCCTCGCTCGGTGGCAAAGGCGGTCTGCATCCATTCCTCCGGAGAAAAGTCGGGCCGGCGGAGAAAGTGTTTATCCAACACCTTCCACCAGGCGATTCGGTCTCCTCCCAGGGAAAAGTTGCGCATCTGGTTGCGCAGTCGGTCATAGGCCGCCAGATACCAATCGCCGCGCAGGTTGTACAGATGGTAGGGGTAGACGACCCGTTCCGTCCATTCCCCCCGGCTGGCCGTAAAGTAGCGGATGCGCACTTGGCGCTTTTCGTCGGCAGCCCGGTACAGGTCGAGCAGGAGTTGTGGGTCTACTACGGCGGGGGCCGGCACCCCAAAAGAGGAGTGTCTTTGCAGCGTCCCCAGGTCGATTTGCCTTTGGCTTTTCAGAGCGGTTCTGATCTTGGCGATCGCCGAACGCAGCGGGGCTTCAAAGGCGGTCCCCAGGTAACGCTGGGCCAACTCGACACCGAGGAAAAAGGCCAAAAGTTCTCCCTCGGTTACATAGGTGCTGGGCAGCACCCAGGTCGGTTCCGTGTAGTGGTATCCTCCCTGTCGTCTGGCGAATTCCAGTGGTGCCCGCAATTTTTTCCGCATAAAGGCGATGTCATAGTACACGATGCGTTCCGATACTCCCAGGTCATCGGCCAGCGAGCGCGCGGTTGGATACTCCCCCGCCCGTACTTGCCGGTCGATTTCCAGGATCCGCTCCAATCGTTGAGCCATCTCGGCCTCCTGTCTCCATTTTAGCAGATGAGCCGAGGGTTCACTGCACCAGGGTTGCAGTGAGGCGATGAATTTTAAAAGAACGGGGGAAAATCAGCCCCCTGTTGTTGCCTTACGCTCTGAGTGGGTTGGGCGGTCAAGGGGATCGCGCATCCCCTGCCCGCCGGTGTGGCAAGGCCGGTCATTCCTGTGGGCCGCCGAGGACTCGAACCTCGAACCCGCTGATTAAGAGTCAGCTGCTCTGCCAGTTGAGCTAGCGGCCCGACACGACCATTATACCGCCCCTGCCCCGACCTGTCAACCTTGCGCGTTCGGAAAGGATGTAGTACAATACCCCCACACAAAAAGACCGGGCGGTTGGGATCGCAGGGGTCAGCCAGAGCAGTACGGCAATCGCGCCGGGCTTCCGGGAGGGCAAGGCCGGCCCAGATCTGCCACCCCCTGACGATCGGCCAACCGTCCGTGCCGCTGTGAGGAGGGTATGGTGTCGGAACCGAACTATTTGACCCGCGAGGGTCTGGCCCGATTGCAGGCCGAACTGACCCAACTGCGCACCGAGGGCCGCCGCCGTGCCGCCAGGCGACTCCAGGAGGCGATTGCCCTGGGCGACCTGAGCGAGAGCGGCGAGTATGAGGACGCCAAGCGCTATCAGGCCTTTATCGAGGGGCGTATCCAGGAACTGGAACTGCTCCTGGCCGATGTGGAGATTATCGAGGAAGGAAACGGCGGGGGGGTCGTCACCCTGGGCTCCCGGGTGCGCATCCGCGACGAGGAGGGCCATGAGGAGACCTGGACGATCGTCAGTTCGGTCGAGGCCGACCCGCGCCGGGGGTGCATCTCGGACCTCTCCCCGGTCGGGGAGGCCCTGGTCGGACGCAGGGTGGGGGAAACGGTCGAGGCATCTACCCCGGCCGGCCCCCTCCGCCTGACGATTCTGGAGGTCTCCTAGCCCGCCTGGGCGCACCTGTCTCAACGCCCGCAGCCCATTCCCCACCAGGGGGTGCTTTGTGGAACTGAACGAGTACCAGCAGCGACGTCTGGAAAAGGCCAACGCCCTGCGCCAGGTTGGCGTGGACCCCTACCCGGCCCGCTGCGGGCGTACGCAGCGCATCGCCCAGGTTTGGGAGGCCCTCTCTTTCCCCCCAGACCTCGTCCAGGTGCGCGGCCGGGTGGTGGCCACCGCGGCCGGCCACGACCTGGTCGCCGGCCGCGAACGCCTCTGCCTGCTGGACTGGTCGGGGACCCCCCCCGCCCAAGAGATCGCCTGCGGAGGCCGCCTGCGCCTCTCCGAGGAGGGCCGCCTGGCCCTCCAGGTGGAGGCCTGGGGGGAACTCGCCCCGGAGACCTATACCCCGTGGACAATCCCCCAGATCCAGGAGCGTTGCCTGGGCCGGCCGGAGGAGGTCGTCCTGGCCGGCCGGCTGATCGGCGGCATCCGCCAGATGGGCCGGGTCACCTTTGCCGACCTGGAGGACGGCAGCATCATCGGCAGCGGGCCGCACATTCAGACCCCGCACATCCAACTTTTTCTCAGCGAAAAAGAGGTCGGGACCGAGACCTACGCCTGGTTCGACCGCTATGTGGACGGCGGCGACCTGGTCGAGGTCGCCGGAACGCCCTTTTTCACCCGGATGGGCCAATTCAGTTTGCGGGTGCGCACTCTCCGCATGCTGGCCAAGACGTTGAACCCGCCGCCGGAAAAGTTCCACGGCCTCACCGATGTGGAAAAACGCCTCCGCGAGCGCTACGCCGATCTTTTGGCCAACGAGGAGGTGCGCCATCGCTTCCGCCTCCGCACCCAGATTATCCAGTGCCTGCGCCGCTTCCTCGATGAGCGCGGCTTTTTGGAGGTAGAGACCCCGATCCTCCAGCCGATCTACGGCGGGGCCGCCGCCCGCCCCTTCAGCACCTACCACCACCAACTGGACCAGCAACTCTACCTGCGCATCTCTTTTGAACTCTACCTGAAGCGGCTCCTGGTGGGGATGTACGAGGGGGTCTATGAGATCGGTCACGACTTTCGCAACGAAGGGGTGGACCGCACCCACAACCCCGAGTTTACCCAGTTGGAGGTCTATCAGGCCTACGCCGACTATTACGACATGATGCGCCTTTTTGAGGAGATGCTCGCCTTTACCGCCCAGGAGGTCCTGGGGGGTCCCCGCATCCTCTACCAGGGGCAGGAGGTGGACCTGACCCCGCCCTGGCGGCGCATCCCCCTGCGGGAGGCGATTGGGGAGCACAGCGGCATTGACATCGAGGCTTACCCGGAGGCGGGGGCCCTCTACCAGGCGATCCGAGCAATCGGGGGAGAGGTGGACCCGAATGCCCCCTGGGGGAAACTGGTGGACTTTTTGCTCTCCACCTACGTCGAACCGACCCTGATTCAGCCGACCTTTCTCCTCGACTACCCCCTGGCCCTCTCCCCTCTGGCCAAACGCCGGCCGGACCGCCCCGACCTGGTCGAGCGGTTCGAGGGGTTTGTGGCCGGGTTTGAGGTCTGCAACGCCTTTAGCGAACTGAACGACCCCCTGGACCAGCAGGAGCGTTTCCTGGCCCAGGGGCGAGCGTTGGAGGCCGGCGATGAGGAGGCCCACCCGATGGACCTGGACTATATCAACGCCCTGATGTACGGCATGCCGCCGGCCGGCGGACTGGGCACCGGGGTGGACCGCATCGTCATGCTCCTGACCGACCAGAGCACCATTCGGGAGACGATTCTCTTCCCCCACCTGCGGCAGGGTTAGGTCCGATGGCGTCCCGAGAGGCCCTGCAGGGGCCGCACCTGACCCGGCGACAGTTTCTCTACCTGGCCGCGCTGGCCGCGGCCGGCCTGCTCCTTCCCCGGGGTCGCCGGGAGGAGGCCGTCTTTTCCTGCACCCGGCCCTCCACCCGCCGCCTTCCCCGCCACACCGACCTGCTGGCCTTGCTATCCGCAGCCGAGATCGCGGCCCCTGACCCCGCCTACGTCCAGGCCGGCGACCCCGTCCCGGTGGCCGGCGAGTTCCGGCCGGCCATCTTTGCCCATGCCCCCTCCACGATTACCTTCCCCCCCCTGCTGTTGCACCAGGACGGCCGTTTGGACCTGGGACTGGGCATCCACCGCGGCGCCTGGGAGCGACCGGGTGATGGGGTAACCTTTCTCCTGGAGGGGGTGGCGGCGGGCCAGCGGTATCTCCTCCTGGAGCAGCACCTGGACCCCTACCACCGCCCGGAGGACCGCCGCTGGGTGGACCTGCAGGTGGACCTGAGTGACCTGGCCGGCCGGGAGGTCCAGTTCGTCCTGCGCACCGAGGCCGGCCAGAACAACGCCAACGACTGGGCCGCCTGGAGCGCGCCGCTGGTGACCTCCTGGGAGGAAGCCGCCGAACCGTTCCCCGAACGGCCCAACATCCTCCTGATTACCCTGGATACCGTCCGCGCCGACCACCTCTCCGTCTACGGTTATCCCCGCCGCACCACCCCCTGGCTGGACCGGCTGGCCGAGGAGGGGGTGCGCTTTTCCCGGGCCTACAGCCACAGCGAGCACACCAACCCCTCCCACCTGACGATGCTGACCGGCCTCTACCCGCGCAGCCATGGCGTCCTGGACAACTATACCCCCGTTCCCAACGACCTGGAGACGCTGGCCGAGCGGTTGCAACGGTTAGGTTACCATACGGTGGGGGCGGTCAGTGCCTTTCACCTGGGGCCGGCCCTGGGCATGGACCGCGGATTTGACCGCTTCTACCCCACGGAGAAGGAGCGCCAGGCCGGCGGCATCACGACCGACGTCGCCCTGGAATGGCTCATCGAGGAGCGGCGGGAACCCTTTTTCCTGTGGGTACACTACTTTGACCCCCACGCCCTCTACCGGCCGCCGCACCCCTACAACATCTTTTTCGACCCGGCGCCGCCCTATGCGCCAACGCGCCGGCCTCTGGCCGATCTGTCCATGCCGGAAGACTGGGCCAACCGCTACGGCGACTGGCCCTTTGCCGGGGCCGGGGACCTGGCCGAGGTCATTGCCCAGTACGACGGGGCCATCGCCTACGTGGATGCCCAGGTGCGCTGTCTGCTGGCCTACCTGGAGGCGCACGGCCTGGCCGACCGCACCCTCCTCTGCGTCACCGCCGACCACGGCGAGGGGTTTGGTGAGCACGGCGTCGCCCTGGACCATTTCGGGCTGCACGAGGAGATGGTCCACGTGCCGCTCCTCTTTTGGGCCCCCGGCCGGCTGCCGGCTGGACGGGTCGTCTCTGACCTGGTGGGGCAGATAGACCTGGCCCCCACCCTGCTTGATTTGCTGGGGGAAAGGGTGCCGGCCGAGATGCCGGGGCACCCGTTGCCGCTCGAAGGGGGGCGGTATAGGGGCAACGGGAGGGTTGTCTCCCAGCAGCACCGGGACCTCTCCCTGGCCCTGCGAACGGAGGAGTGGCGGCTGATTCTCCACCAGGCCGACGACGCGACCTGGCCCCGCTACCCGTTGCAGGCGGGGACGGCGGAACTGTACGACCTCAGGACAGACCCGGAGGAGCAGGAGAACCTCTGGCCGGCCGACGACCCGGCGGCCCGGCGGGCCTTGCGCTCCCTCTCCCAGGCCCTGCTCGATTGGGAAAGTGCAATCCCCTTCTCTCCCTTTACCGAACGGCCATCTCTGGATGAGGAAACCGAGGAGATGCTCCGGCGGCTGGGTTACTGAGAACCGCCGTAGGGCGGGCCAGAAAGCCCACCCTAGGGGTTTCCGGGCAGGCTATTTGTCCAGCATGCGGGCGATCTCGTAGAGGCGCATGTCCAGTGGTCGGTGCTTGTCGGCCACCTCTTCCAGCGGCGTGCTCGCCGCCTCGCCGTGGGTCAGACCCACCATCACCCCATATTCCCCCCGCAGCAGTGTTTCTACGGCTGCCGCCCCCAAGCGCGAGCCCAGGATGCGGTCAAAGGCGCTGGGCGAGCCGCCCCGCTGCACATGCCCCAGAATCGTCACCCGCGTGGTAAAGCCGGTCTCTTCGCGGTGGCCGTCGAGGAACGCCTGGATCGCCGGGGCTCGGTGGCTGGCCCCCTCGGCGACGACGATGATGCAGTGCGACTTGCCCTTGATGTAGGCCTTTTGCAGTCCGGTCAGCACCTCCTCCAGTTCAAAGGGGACTTCGGGGATCAGGACCATCTCGGCACCGCCGGCGATCGCCCCCATCAGGGCCAGGTAGCCGCAGTTGCGCCCCATCACCTCGATGAGAAAGGCCCGCCGGTGGGAGGAGGCGGTGTCCTTGATCTTGTCAATCGCCTCCAGCAGGGTGTTCAGGGCCGTGTCCACACCGATTGACATTTCGGTGCCATAGATGTCGTTGTCAATTGAGCCGGGCACCCCGACGACCGGGAAGCCCTGGCGGTGCAGTTCCAGCGCGCCCCGCATCGAGCCATCCCCGCCGATGACGATCAACCCATCCAGGGCGTTCTGGTTGAGGTTACGCAGGGCCTCCATCTGCCCCCGGGCCGTCTCGAATTCGGGACAGCGGGCCGTTCCCAGGATCGTCCCGCCCCGCTGGATGATCCCCCCGACCGAGCGGGCGGTCATCTCCTCCATATCGTTGTCAATCAGGCCCTGGTAGCCCCGATAGATGCCCACCGGGGTGGCGCCGTGCTCCAGGGCGGTGCGGACAACGGCTCGGATGGCCGGGTTCATCCCCGGCCCATCGCCGCCGCTGGTAAGTACGCCGATGCGTTTGATTCCGTCCATCGTCTAGCCCTCGAAGAACGGCCGCTCCTGCTCGTCAAAGTACCAGGCCCCCTGGGTCTGGAGGTACTCGTGGGCTCGCCGGATCAGGTCATAGTGCTGCTGCTCCTGGTCGGCCAGGAACTCGTAGAGGGCGCGGCCGGCCGTGTCCTCCGTTTCGCCGGCCAGCCGGCGGTACATCTGGTACCCCTTGCGCTCGAACTCCAGGGCCAGTTCCAGGGCCTGGGTATCATCGGCGTCGTCAGGCAGCAGCGTGGCCAGGGCCTCGTCGGATTGGGGAAAGAGTTCCTCCACCTCGCGGCCGGGCTCGAGTTCGCGGGCCCGTTCCATCTCGACCCAGTGGCCCTCGTTGACCAGCGCGCCGTACTGCACCTTGAGCAGGCGCAGGTGCATCTCTTCATCGTGAGACAGGCTCTCAAAGACCTGCCTGCCCTGGGGGTCCTGGGTGCGGCCGGCGGCCTTCCGGTACAGGGTCAGCCCCTGCAGTTCGGTCTGGATACCCTGATGCAGGGCCTGCAGGACGGGGTTGGTCGGTTCCATCGTACCCTCCTATCGTAGGTTCATCAACGAACGTCGGTCGGGGTGGCCGGCGGGGCCCCGGCCCCGGCCGGTGCCTCCCCTGAATGCAGGTCTATTATAGCCCCACGAAGGGGTGCTGACAAGGAGGTCTCACCCGATGTGCCGCCGCACCATCTCGGCCAGTTCGGCCCGTCCAATCGCTCCGACCCAGACCATCGCCTGGAGGGCGTAGAAGGTATAGCGGGGGTCGCTTTCCTCCTGCCAGAAGGGCCGCCAGCCGCCATCCCGACGCTGGATGTCCACGACCGCCTCGATGATGTCGGCGACCCGTTCGTCCTGCAGGTCGTACCCGGCCTCGGCGGCCAGGGGGTCCAGGACGGTGTCCACCAGGTGGTAGGCGTCCAGCCCATGCCGCTCGCCCCGGACCTCGTGGTAGCGCTGGCGGGCCTCCTGGGCTACCTGGGTCAGGCACTTTTCGTAGAACTCGCGGCCCTGCTCGACGACCGGGTCGGCCTGGCCGTAGATTTCCTGGAGGAGAAAGGTGATCAGGGTGGAGGTGTCGGGGTCCGGTTCGTCCTCTCCCTCCCACAGCGGCCAGCCACCGCAACTGCAGTGGGAGTTGTAGAGCCACTCGATGGCGATCCAGTAGGCGTCCTCGGTGTCGCGGCCGGCCTCGCGGAGCGTCTGGACGATTTCGGCCGTCAGCCAGGGGATTTCCTGGGTGTTGCTCAACCCGGGGACCGAGGGAGGAAAGCGCAGGGCCGGGTTTTCCCTCCAACCGCCGGCCGGCGTTTGCCGGCGCAGCAGCAGGTCCAGCGCGGCCGTGACGTTGAGGGTGTCCGCCCCCAGGCCCCCGTGCAGGAGCAGGCGGACGGCCTGCCCGGTCTCGCGGACGCCATAGTGGGTCGGGTCATAGAGGCTGGGAAAGCCGCCGTCCTCTCGCTGGCGGCTGAGGAGGAACAGGAGGTATTCCCGGGCCGTTGAGGTAAAGAGGAGGCCGGCCTCGTCCAGCAGGCCCAACACCTCAATCGGCCTGCCCCGGTTCAGGATGAAAGGAATCGGGTCGTACCTCAGGTACACCGCCATCGCTTTGCTCCAGACCTGTACTCGGTTGGATTATAGCATGGCCTGGGGGGAGATGCAAGGGTAGGCGATGGGCGGGAGATGGTGTGTTTGTCCGAGACCGAAAGTCAGACGGGAGGCCATACAATTACGATGACAACCGCAGCGACCATGACGATTGCGCTCATTACCGAGACAACATCAACCGAAACGATCAAGCCGATGATATTCACGATGTTCCAACTAGCCAAGTAGCAACGATGAAGATGCTTCCACCCGTACAAAGGTCAACCAAATCGCCCCGGTGAACAAGCCGATAAAGAAACCGATGGCTTGCCCCACGCCGAATTCAAACCTGTAGAAGAACATCGGAACATGCCCTGGTCCGGAACGCGGCGCGGCGGCTGGGGCGATGAACCTCCGCGACCGACCTCGGCAGCAGGCCCAGCCAGTTCCGCAACCGAGCATGATAGCCGCGTCGGGTGCAGCCGCAGGTTAGGCGCGCAACCACCGGCATCAAAATGCCCTATGACTTTCACTCTTCCGGCTTGAACGGCCATTAGCTTCTCATCATTCCATCCGGGCCACCCGGCGAGTGCCATGAGTTCATAGAAGCGGGGCTCATCCCCCTGCTGGTATATACGCAATGTGTATCCAGAAGGCAACGACACAGCAGGCGGCGCATTGAGCAGATGCTCCGGCCACACCATTTGCAGTTGCGTATAGGGTTCGTTCTCGCTCAAGCTCTCTCCGATGCGCGCCTAACGTCGCCCATCAGGCGCGCGGATACCGCGTCGCCTGCATGGGCTTGTTCGCGGTCCTATTTGAATCGGTCATCCGCCCTGCGGTCTGAAACGGTCTTTCTGGCTGTCTCAAGCCAGCCGGTGCGTACCTTCACTTGGGCATCAAATTCCGGAACATAGGGTTTGATGTCCAGAAGCGGGGTCCCGTCGAGGATGTCCACATTCTGAATCTGCAGCACACCGTCTTCGATCTTGTCCAGTTGCACAACGGAGAGTCCGATTGGGTTCGGACGCCTGGGCGCACGGGTTGCAAAGAGGCCCCTGGGCTCCGAATCCATGAAAGGCACGACTTGGAGGTTGAATCCCTGGCTGCGGTGGAAGTGGTACACCAATATGATATGAGAGAATCCGTCCAGATCTTTGAGCCCGGCACGGTATTCCTCAAAGACTTCGACGGTACCCTTCACGCCGGCTGCGCCGGCGGGCTGGATCGGCATGCCGTTCAGCTCCTTGAATGGGCTGTGGATAATCCCGATGGGCTCCAGTTCGATCATTTTACCCTCACGCGAACGATTGATTATGCGAAATCCACCTTTGCCCAATGTTTTTGCATCTTATACGGCGTACTTGTTTAGCGTCCCTGCCTGCCGGACATCCCAATCGGATGCCCCGTTGATCCTATGATAGCACATCCGGGGAAAGACCGCAAGGTGCGGGTGATGGACCGAACCGGCCATGCCCCCCACGGACCGCCGACATTTGAAAGTGGCCTTTTGCCGGCATAATTATCGCACGATGAAGATGAGCGGTTTCTCTTGTGATCAATCCCAGAGCCGCGAATCGTCGCTCTGGAAACACGGCGCCGCGCCCCTACCTCGGCGATCCGGGCAACGCGCGCTTTGCCAAACGATTGCGGAAGCAGCGGCCCCATCTGTTGCGGTTTCTGTAGGTGGACGGGCTCGATGCCACCAACAACCCGGCCGGGCAAGGCGGCCGGCCGTGATCACCCGCAAACCGACGGGATGTAACCGGGCCGCAGATGGCGCCGAGACGCACACCGTCCTGGCCAGCAGTTCGACGACCTGTCATCGGCAAGCGATCCCCCTCCTGGACTTCCCGGTCACAGCGTGCGCCGGAGGAATCACCGGCCCTTCTGGGGCGCGCCGGTCCCCACTTGACGCTAAACAAGTATGATTGTTGCGGTCCTTGTTGAAAATGCCTTCCGTGCCTGAATTATGGAGCCATTGGATCCTGCCCTGCTGATGGCACGGAATTCTCCATCGGTTGGACGGTCATCATTCGCCGGCGAAGATGAACACGGGCGTCGGGGTAAGGATCAGGGTCAGGAGACCGTCTTGCGTGGACAGGGTAACGCGCGTGGGGGAATCCTGCCCGAACTGCGTGATCAACGGTTCCACCACAGCGGAGTCTCCGCCGGAACGGAGGCGAATGCTTTTTTCGGGAGGTGGATCGCCGGGCAGGATGAGACGTTCTGGATCGTACCAGGCGATCCAGAAGCGTTGGCCGGCGCGGCTGATTTCGTAGACGCGGACCCCTTCTTCGTCAAGGGCGAGGCGGGTGATGCTTTCGTGTCCATCGAGATAGCCGACGAGCTGCCGCAGGGCGTAATAGGCGGGGCGGTATTCGCGGCGCTCTACGTCCACGAGGCCTGCCCAGGCGGAGGTGCCTGCAGCGGCCTGGGCCGGCGGCAGTTTGAGCCAGAAAATGTCTTCGGTGAAAGCGGTGTTGATCAGCAAAATCCCCTGTTCGGCGGCGATCACCACTTTCTTCACCATATCTTGCGCCGCGAACCCTTGTGTCCAGCGCAGGGTGGCTTGGTCAACCTTGACGAGGCGAGTGAAGTAATCTGCCAGTCGGCAGCGATCGGCTTCCGTGGCCGGTGGGATGACCTTGCCCATCTGATTGGGGTTTCGATCGCAGGCCGTGGCCGGCCCCCAGGAGATGAAAGGCGTCGTGGCCGTGTCGCTGAGGATGATGGGTTTGCGATAGCCGCGCTGCGCCATCTCGTAATCCAGCCAGGCCACCATGGCTTCGATTTCGTACGGATCGCCCAGGGAATGCAGATTCAGCACGTCGAACAGATCGGGCCTGTCCAGCACCTTGCGCATGTCTGCCAGGCTGTGAGTCCGGTCAGCCATGGTCTCGAAGGCCCTCTCGTATTCGGCAGGCGAGGGATCGCCGGTGAAGGCCAATGTGGTCAGGAAGGCGGCATGGGCGATGAGCACCTCAGGGTAGGCGCGGTGGGCCGCGGTGTAAGCCCGTTCGAGGATGACCAGATATTCCTCCACCGGTTCGGGCTCGTAACTGGAGAACTCGGTGCCGATTTCATAGAAACGAACTGGATAGCGCAGGCCGGGCATGTCTTCGCTGCCATCGGCGTCGTACCGTTCGACGACGGAGTACACCCAATTCTCGTAATCCCCCAGGTATTCCGTTCTTACGCCGCCCCTGAGGGGAAGGAGGCCCTGCGACGGATAGTCGTTGGAGGCCCATGAACTGTGTGGCTTGAGGGCCAGGACCAGTTCGACAAAGCCGGCCGCCTGGAATTGGGCGACAAAGCTATCCAGCTGGCGGAAGTCAATCTCGGCCTCGCGCGAGGGCTGCATGTTGCCCCACGAAAAGTTTTCGGGCAGGGGCTTGGCGGCCGGCAGGCCCAGAGGCGCCAGCATGTCCGCCAGGGTCGCCACCCTGGCCTCCCTTTCAATCACAATGTATTCGGTGCCGATGAGGATTGGCCCACGCACTTGTGGGCCGGGTGGAGGGATAGGGACGGTGGTGCGGGTCTCTGTGGGCAGCGTAACGGTCGCGACGGGGCCTCCACAGGCCGGCGCGGCCAGGAGTAGAATCGCAAGTACGACAAGTATTGGACGTTTCATGGGCTTTTGCCTGATCGCCGAAGCGGATCTTGACTGCCGTTCTTGCCCTGCCGCGCGCCTGTGCCGTTTTCCGTGGACAAGGCAACCCAACGGCCTGCGCATCAGCCGCGCCGCGAAGCGCAGCGGAGCGGCGTCAGGTGGTTACGGTCGGTGGAGCGGTCGCCCGCGCCACCGCTGATTCAGAACCGGACATGAGTGTTTCCCCTCATCCGGCTCCTCAGTACGAGGGGCCCTGTCAATGGTACAACCCAGCATGGGCCTG
>FWWM01009351.1_pt1 | contig 18153 bp, 15 predicted proteins | sample 2228351 | NCBI WGS metagenome assembly FWWM01 (sample SAMEA103939774, study PRJEB20133) | metagenome
CAGGATGTCCCGCCGCCGGGCGCCCACCGCCTTGCGGAGCCCGATCTCCCGCGTCCGCTCGGTCACCGAGACCAGCATGATGTTCATGATCCCGATCCCGCCGATGATCAAGGAGATCGCCGCAATGGCCCCCAGGAACCACGTTAAGGTCCCCGTGATCTGAGCCGAGGCCTGGATGAGGTCCTGCTGGCTGACCAGGGTGAAGTCGTCGTCATCCCCGTCCAGCAGGCGGTGGCGCTCCCGCAGGGCGGCGCGGATCGCCTCCATGACCGCAGGCATCTGGTCCGCGCTGACCGCCTGCACCGTGATCTGCGAAACCGCCTCGCTGCCCCGGAGCGCGCCGCCCCGGGACAGCCGCTGGATCGCCGTGCGCAGCGGGACGAAGACCTGGTTGTCCACGCTCCCGAAGCCGGTTCCGCCCACCGGGGCCAGGACGCCGATCACCCGGAACGGGATGTTGTTCAGGCGGATGAACTGCCCGACGGGATCCCCGTCGGGGAACAACTGGGCGGCCACGTTGGCCCCCAGCACGGCGACGGCGGCCGCGGACTCCTCGTGGGTCGAGGAGAGGAGATCGCCGTCCTGCGCCGTCAGGTTGCGCACGGCGAAGAACTCCGGTGTGACCCCCTGGACGGAGACCCGGAGGTTGTTCCGCTGGTAGATGATCTGGGCGCCCGTTTGGACGACGGGGGCCACCGCCGTCACCCCCGGCAGATCCCGCAGCGCCTGGGCGTCTTCGTAGGTCAACGTGGCCACCGAGCCCGGCGCCTGGGCGATGCCCCCGACCCGGACCGTCCCCGGCGTCACGAAGATGAGGTTCGTCCCCACCCGCTCGATCTGGGCGCGGACCGCCGCCTGGGTTCCCCGCCCGATGCCCATCAGGGCGATCACCGAGGCCACCCCGATGATCACCCCCAGCATGGTAAGGGCGGACCGCAGTTTGTTGGCCGCCAGGCTGGCGATCGCGATCCGGAAGGCCTCCAGCACCAACATCGGGAACCCCCTTTCTCCCTCAGGCCGGCACCGGGCCCGCTCCGATATGGCGTCCCCCCAAGGTTACCGGAAAACGCCGGGCCCGAAGAATCCGGGGCCACGGGGAGCCGGCGTCGCGGCCGCGGTGGTCGGGAGCATGACGGTATCCCCCTCCTGCAGCCCGTCCAGGATCTCCACCATCGTATCCCCCCGCATCCCGACCCGCACCGGGACCGGTTGCGCCCGGTCCCCCCGCATGACCGTCACAAAGGTCTGCCCCCCGCGCGTCGTCAGGGCGCGCCGCGGGACGACCAGCGCGTTCTCCCGGCGGGCGACGACGATCTGAACCCAGGCGGTCATCCCCGCCCGCACCGCGGGCGCGTCCCCCTCGATGGCCACGGTCACCGGGAAGTTCACCACCCCCTGGCTCTGGACGCCAACCGGGGCGACCGAGACCACCTTCCCCCTCAACCGGACATCCGCCAGGGCCTCGAAGGTGAGCTCCGCCTCCTGGCCGGGCACCACCTGCGCCGCGTCCACCTCCGGCAGGTTCACCACCACCTCCAGCCGGCTCGTGTCCGCCAAAGTAATCGCCGGCGCGTTGCCGCCCGCCAAACCGCCCTCGGTGATGTTCACCGCCGTCACCACCCCATCCATCGGCGCGACCAACCGGGCCTGCTCCAGGCGCAGCTCTAGCTGCCGGACGGCGATCTCCGCCTGCTCCACCTGATACTGGGCCAGCCGGACATCCAGGTTCGGATCCTGGGCCTGCAGGCGGGCCAGGTTCGCCTGGGCCTGGGCCAGGGAAGCCTCCGCCGCCTTCACCTGGGGATCGGTGGGGCCGGCCTGGGCCTTCTCAACCTGCAAGCGGGCGATCGCCGCCTGCAGATCGGCCTGTCCCACCCGCGCTTGGGCCAGCTGCAGCTCCGTGTCGGAGACCCCGGGCCGCCCGGCCGTGAGATCCCGGTTCAGTTGGGCCTGCCAGAGCGCGTTCTTCGCCACCTCCATGTTCAGCCGGGCGATCTCCACATCCCGGGAGTCCGGACCGGCCTTGAGCGCCTCCAGGGCCGCCTGGGCGTTGGCCACCGCCACCCGCGCCGCCGCCAGATCCGCCGGATGCGCGCGGGCGCTGGCCTGGGCCTGGGCCAAACGGGCCTGGGCGATCTGCAGGTTGAGCCGGGCGCTCTGGAGCTGCAACTCCAGATCCCGCGTGTCCAGCTCCGCCAGCACCTGCCCGGCCTTCACCGAATCCCCTACCTGGACGTGGACCTTGCGGACGATCCCGGATTGACCGAAGGAAAGATCCACCACCGTGTGCGGCTGCAGGTTCCCCGAGCCGCTGACCCGGACCTCCAGCGTCTGGCGGCGGACCCGATAGACGGCGTTGGAAGCCGGCGTCGGGGTGGATGCATCCCGACACGCGGCGATGAGCGCCAGGATCGGGACGATCAGGAACACGATGCTCCGACGATGACCGGCCATAGGCGACCTCCTCGTTCGGGACGAAGGCTTCCTCCGGCGATCCGGGAGCCGATGACCGCTCCCCGGTTCCCCCTCCTGGATCCATCCGCCTGGCCGCTCAGGGCCGTGGCGGCGAGGCCGGCGGCGGTTCCGGATGCAAGGGGAGGATCAGCTCGAAGCGGCTCCCCCAGCCGGGCGCGCTCTGGACCTCCACCCGGCCGCCGTGGGCCTCCACGATCCAGCGCACGATGGCCAGGCCCAGCCCGCTCCCCTCGGCCTTCGCGTTCCGGCCGCGATAGAACCGCTCGAAGATGTGCGGGAGATCCTCCGGGTCAATTCCCGGGCCGGTGTCCTCCACCCACAGCCGGGCCACTGCGCCCTCGACACGGGCCCCCACGGCGATCCGCCCGCCGGCGGGGGTGAACTTCACCGCGTTGTCCAGCAGGTTCGAGAGCGCCATCTCCATCCGTCCCCGATCCCAAACCGCCTCCACCGACACCTCAGGCAGTTCCAGGGAAAGCGTCAACCCCTTGCGGGCCGCCGCCTCCTTGAACAGAGAGGCCGCCGAGCGGACCACATCGGCGATGGGATGCGGGGCGAGGTCCAGCGAGATCAACCCGCCTTCGAAGCGGGAGAGGTCCAGCAGGTTCTGGGTGATCCAGGCCATCCGGTCCACTTGGGCCTGGCTCTCGGCCAGGAACATCGCCCGCGCCTCCGCGTCGTCCGCCGCCGGCCCCTGCAGGAGCTCGAGGAACGTCCGGAGGGCGGTCAGCGGGGTGCGCAGCTGGTGGGAGGCGTCGGCGATGAAGTGGCGCAGGGCGTCCCGCTCCCGCTCCAGGGCCGTGAAGGTCGCCTGCAGGCGCGCCGCCATGCGGTTGAGCTCTGCGGCCAGGTGCTGCAGCTCCAGCGGGCCGGATTCGGGGGCGCGGACGGCGAGATGCCCTTCCCCCATCTGAACCGCAACCCGCGCCAGGCGGCGGATCGGCCGGCTGAGGGCCTCGCTGACCGCCAGCCCCAGCAGCCCGGCGAGCAGCGCCGCCCCCAGGCCGGCGATCAGGAAGGCGCGGGCAGCCGCCGCGATCACCTCGACGCTGGGCTCGATCCCGGCCTGCAGCTCCACGTAGCCCAGGGGCGCCTCCGGTTCCCCGATGGGGGCCCGCGCGATCAGGACCGGGGCCGAACCGTCCCGCTCCGGGAGGACGCCTATCTCTCCTGTGCCCGTCAGGCTCTCAAAGTGGAAACGGCTCCCCCACGGGCTACGGGATTGCCGGATCCGCATCCAGCGCATCCCGGGCCGGCCGGCGGGATCGAACCGCTCCATCGCGCCGGGGAGATACAGCGAAACCCCGGGCGCCGGGGCGCCTCCGCCGGGGGAGGCCGACGGTCCCGGGGCCGCCCACAGGGCCGTCCCCCGGGCGGACGGGCCGGAATCTGCCAGCACGGTGCCCCGGGCATCCAGGATCCGAACCCGGGCGTTCCCCAGGAAAGCGGTGGCATAGGCCAGCCGGGCCAGCCCCTCCGGCCACGGGGCGGGCTCCATCCACATGCGTGCCTGTCGGGCCACAGCCTCGGCGTTCGCCTGCAGCAGCGCCTGCTCCTGGCGCAGGCTGTAGGCCCGCAACAGGCCCAGGGTGAGCAACCCGCTGAGGGTCACCGCCGCCAGGCTCAGGGCGAGATAGCTCCCGATCAGCCATCCCCGGATCGTCCGCACCGGCCAGACGCCCCGCATTTGCCCCTCCTCGCCCGCCGAACCTCAGGTGTTTTCCCCACATTCACCCCCTTGGATCATGCTCCACCCCCTGACGGGGTAGGCGTCGGGGTCGGATGAGGCCCCCATCGGAACCCGAGCGCCATATACCGGATCCCCAGATAGGCCTGCCCGGGCCGCTGGGGATGCTCCCCCAGGGTCACCGTCACGTCCCGCTCGCCTTCCGTCGGACGCCAGAGGGTCAGGCGGATGGCCTCCCCCGGGCGGTGGGCGGCGATCCGGGCGCTCAGATCCTCCCTCGCGCCCAGGGCCTGCCCATCCACCGCCGTGATCCAGTCCCCCGCCCGCAGGCCCGCTCGCTCCGCCGGGCTGCCGGGCTCCACCGAAAGGATGAGGGCGCCCGGGACCGGCGGGCGCAAGCGCCCTCCCGGCTTCCCCCAGCGCCAAGGCGCAACGGGAAGAGATCCGGGAGCGACCTGGATGCCCAGGTAAGCCCGCCCATCCCGATCACCCAGGGTGACGGTCCGCGTGCGCCGCTCATCCCCGTGCTGCACCACCACCGACACGGTGTCCCCCGGCCGGTGCCGGCTCAGGACCGACCGCACGTCCCCGAGGGTGCGCACGGGCGTCCCCTCGATCTCCAGCAGGATATCCCCTCGGGCCAGGCCGGCCCGATCCGCCGGTCCCCCAGGCTCGACCGCGAGGATCACTACGCCCGGGGGAGCAGTTGGGGTTGGGGTCGCGGTGGCCGCGGGCGGAGGAGCGGCCCACACCCGGGCGAGGGAAAGGAGACGGACCAGCAGGAAGGCCCCGATGGCCAGCCCGATCATCGCCACCAATCCCGCCACGCCCAACCCGATCCATACCCAACGGTGCATCGTCCACCTCCTCGTGCTCCGGAAACCCTTCCCCGCATGCTATGTCCGATCGGTTACCATCCGATTGCCCGGATGTTAAGAGTTCTTAACGGGAAGCGGACGGCGCGGTGGGCGTGGAGGATGTCCTGGACCGGCCGATGGATGAGGGGAGGCGGTCAAGGTTGGAATTTATAGCCCACGCCGCGCACGGTGAGGATCCAGCGGGGGTTGGAGGGGTCGTCCTCCAGCTTCTCCCGGAGGTGTCGGATGTGCACGTCCACCGTCCGGTCGTCCAGGACGTCGCGGGTGTAGCCCCACACGGCCTCGATCAGCTCCTCGCGGGAGAAGGGGCGGTTGGGGTGGGTGACCAGGAAGCGGAGCAACCGGAACTCGGTGGGGGTGAGGGGGACGGGCCGGCCGGCCCGGGTGACCTGAAGCCGCTCCAGATCCACCTCGATCTCCCCGAAGCGGAGGCGCTCGCCGGGGGCCGCCATCGCCAGCTCCCCATACGCGCGGCGCAGCAGCGCCCGCACCCGGGCGATCAGCTCCCGCAGCCGGTAGGGCTTGACCACATAGTCATCCGCCCCCACCTCCAGGCCCACCACCCGGTCCACCTCCTCATCGAGGGCGGTGAGCATCAGGATGGGCTGCCGCAGGCCCTCGCTCCGCATGCGGCGGCAGACCTCGAAGCCGTTTTCGTCGGGGAGCCGGATGTCCAGGATGATCAGGTGGGGGTCGCGCTGGCGGGCCATCTCCAGCGCCTTCTGCCCGGTGTCCGCCCACAGGACCTCATAGCCCTCCTTCCGCAGGGCGTATTCCAGCCCCCGGGCGACCGCGGCCTCATCCTCCACGATCAGGATCCGTTCCCCCGCCATCGCCGGCTGCCCTTCGCTCCGCTCGGGATCGTCACGAATCGGGACGGCCGCTCTGGATCAAGCGGACGATCAGGAAGAGGACGGTGGCCGTGAGCACGATGGCCGCCCCCGAGGCGACGCCCATGTAATACGAGGCGTAGAGGCCGACGACGGCCGAGAGCGCCGCCAGGGCCACCGCCAGGGCCATCATCACCGGCAGACGCTGCGATAGGAGGTAAGCGGTCGCCGCCGGGGTCACGAGCATCGCCACCATCAGGGCCACCCCCACGGTCTGAAGGGCCACCACCACCGTGACGGCGATCAGGATCAACAGGAGGTTCTCGAACAGGCGGGCGGGGAGCCGCAAGGTGGCGGCGAGGATGGGATCGAAGGAGACGACAAGGAACTCTTTGTAGAACAGGACGACAGCCGCGGCGACGATCCCAGCGAAGATCCCCAGCCGCACGAGGTCCCCTTCCCCCACCCCCAGCACATCCCCGAAGAGCAGATGGGTGAGGTCCACGGCGTAGCTCCGGGAGGCAGAGGAGATCAGGGCCACGCCCAGGGCCATCGCGCCGGCGAACAGGATCCCGATGGCCGTGTCTTCCTTCAGCCGCCGGCCCCGGCTAAGGGCGCCGATCCCCATGGCCGCCAGGACGGCCGTGCCCAGCCCCCACCAGAAGAGGTGCTCTCGGGAGCCGCCCCCCAGCCAGTAGCCCAGGGCAAGGCCCGGCAGGATGGAGTGGGCCAGGGCATCGCCGAAGAACGCCATCCCCCGTAACACGACGTAGCTCCCCACCAAGGCGCAGATCCCCCCGGCCACGACCGCGGCGATCAGGCCCCGGATCATGAACGCGTGCTGCAGCGGATCCAGCAGAAGGCGCAGGACCTCCGCCACCGCTCACCCTCCCTCGCAGCAGGTGTCCCCGACCGCGATCAGCTCGCCCCCGATGGAAACCAGCCGCAGGTGGCCACCGTAGGCCGCCCGCAACGCCTCCGGGGTGAACACCTCCTCGGGGGCCCCGAAGGCGATGAGGCGCCGGTTCAACAACAGCACCCGGTCGAAGCGGGCCGCGGCCTGCTCCAGGTCGTGGGTGGCCACCAGCACCGTCACCCCCTGCCACCGCAGGCCCTCCAGGATCTCCAGGATGCCCTCCTGGGCGGGCAGATCCAGGCCGGTGAAGGGCTCGTCCATCAGCAACAGCTCCGCCTCCTGAGCCAGGGCCCGGGCGATGAACATGCGCTGCTGCTGCCCCCCCGAGAGGGCCCGGATGGGGCGGTCGGCCAGATCGGCGATGCCCACCTGCTCCAGCGCGCGGCGGACGATCGCCCAATCCCGGGCGCTGGGATGGCGCAGGAGCCCCATCTTCCCCACCCGCCCCATCATCACCACATCGGCGACCGTGAGGGGGAAATTCCAGTCCACCTGGTTCCGCTGGGGGATGTAGGCGATGCAGAGGTGGCCGCGCGGGCCGTGGCCGGAGATCCGCACGGAGCCGACGGTAGGGGTGAGGACGCCGGCGATGATCTTGAGCAGCGTGCTCTTGCCCGCCCCGTTCGGCCCCACCACGGCGACCCGCTCGCCCGCCTCGACCGTGAACGAGATGCCCTCCAGCGCCACCACCCCGTCGTAGCGCATGGACACCCGGGAGACCTCCAGGATCGGCTCGCCCGGGGCATGCCCCGCCTCCCGCTCCCGCAACGTCACCGTCCGCCACAGCCTCGTCAGGGCCATCCGCTCCCTCCTCCCTCGATCTGTCCAAACCGGTTACCGCAAGGCCTCCACGATGGCCCGCACGTTGTAGCGCATCATCCGGATATACGAGTCCGCCTCGCCGCCCGGCTCGCTGAGGGAATCCACATACAGCCGCACCAGGCGCACCCCCGTGTCCTCCGCGATCCGCCGGGCGAGGGTCGGGTCCACCGTGCTGCTGACGAAGATCGCCCGGATGCCCCGGGCGCGGATCGTTTCCTCCAGCCGGGCGATCTCCTGAGCCGATGGTTGGGCGGCTGTGCTCACCCCCGGCAGGATGACGCCGGCCTGGACGAACCCGTAGCGGTGGGCGAAGGAGCCGAAGACCTGGTGCTCCGTGACCAGCAGCCGGCGCTCCGGCGGGATCTCGGCCACCTGCGCCCGGACCCACTCATCGAGCGCCCGGAGCTCGGCCCGGTAGGCCTCGGCGTTCTGTCGGAAGAACGCCGCCCGGCCGGGATCGAGCCGGCTCAGGGTCTCCTCGATGGTGAAGGTCCACGTGATCACATGGGTGGGATCCAGCCACACGTGGGGATCCATCGGGCCGTGGGCATGGCCCTCCTCATGCTCCTCCTCTGGCCTGCCGGCCTCGAAGGGGCGCAGGGGGATGCCCGCGGCCAGATCCACGCGGCGGGCGCGCCCGCCGGCCTCGCGCAGCAGGGGCTCGAGGAAGGCCTCGAGGCCCGCCCCCACGGCGAAGACCACATCGGCCTCGGCGATGCGGGCGACGTCCTGCGGGCTGGCCGCGAAAGTGTGCGGATCCACCCCAGGCCGCAACAGGACGGTGAGGGCGATCGCCTCCCTGCCGATCTGATGCACCACATCGCCGACGATGGAGGTCGTCGCCACGACCCGCAGCCGTCGGTCCTCCGCCGGGCTTCCGGCGGGCGCGGGCCGGCAGGCGGCCAGCGCCAGCAGGAGCCCCCCGATTGCGATCGTGATCCCCCGGGCGCGTCCCACGATGGCCTCCCTATCCGGCGGATCCTCGGCACGGGGCGCAGAGGCCGATGAGCTGGAGCAGATGATCCTCCACGCGGAACCCGGTGCGCTGCTCCACCTGCGCGATCAGGCCGCTCAGGTCCTCCGCGCCGGGGAACTCCAGCGTCCACCCGCAGCGGCGGCAGAGCAGGACGTGATGATGTCCGGGCGAGGCGAGGACGTAGCCATCGCAGCGGCCCTCCTGATGGACCCGGCGCACCAGCCCGGCCCGCTCGAGGACGGCGAGGGCGCGGTAGACGCTCACCAGTCCCAAGGAGCGATGGAGCCGACGCCCCCGGGCGTGGATCTCCTGGGGGGAGAGGGGATGCACCGCCCGCTGCAACACCTGCATCACCACCCGCCGGGGGGCGGTGACGCGCCATCCGGCCTCGCTCAGGCGCTCCTCCCAGCCCACCGCCGCCTCGCTTATTGAAAAATTTTTTCAATTAAATGGTAAGCGGGAATCCCTCAGCCTGTCAAATCCTGCCGAGGGGCCATCGAACAGGGGGAGGACCTCGTCGGCGGGCTCCGAAAAACCCAATCGGCGCGCCCTCCGAAAAGTCTTTCGGAGGGCGGGCCTCTGGCCCGCCGCCGTCCCCATCCGGGTGGTGGGCCGAATCCGCTGACACGCGGGCCCTCCCGAGCCACCCGATCGGCGCGCCAGGAGGCGCGCCCTCCGAGAAGTTGTCTTTCGGCGGGCGGGCCTCCCGGCCCGCCGCCGTCCCCATCCGGGTGGTGGGTTGAATGCATTCACGCGCCCGTCCCTCGCATCCGGCGGGTGGCTCCCCTGAGAGGTCACGTCCCATGCAATCAAGAACGGCACCGGCGAATAACGGCGAATCAGGAGGAGATCGTGTGGGGACGCTCGAGGGGGATCCCTGATCCGGTGCCCTATCGGCGTCGGGCGCGGGGCGGCTCCCCGGCCTTCACCCGCGCCACATAATCCAGGATCTCCCGCGCGCTCTGCACCGCCGCCTGGCCCGTCCCCCCCAGCATCTGGGCCAGTTCCGCCACGCGCGCCTCCCCCTCCAAGCGGGTTACCCGGGCCACGGTGCGCGCGCCGATCACCTGTTTCTCCACCTTGAAATGCGTGTCCCCGAAGCCCGCCAGCTGCGGCAGATGGGTCACGCACAGCACCTGGTGGTGGCGCGCGAGCCGCCACAGCTTCTCGCCCACCACCGCCCCCACTCGGCCCCCGATCCCCTGGTCGATCTCATCGAAGATCAGGGTTGGAACGGGGTCGGCCTGGGCCAGGGCGACCTTCAAGGCCAGCATCAGCCGCGAGGTCTCGCCACCGGAGGCGATCCGCGCCAGCGGCCGCAGCCCCTCGCCCACATTGGGCGCGATCAGGAACGTCACCCGGTCCAGCCCAGTGGCGTCGAAGGCCCAGCGCGCCCCATCCGCATAGGCCCCGCCCTCGTCCGGCGTCCGCTCGAGGGTCACGGCGAACCGCGCCCCCGCCATCCGGAGCTCCTCCAGCTGGGCCTCCACCTCCCGGGCCAGGCGCTCGGCCGCCTCCTGGCGCCGGCGCGAGAGCGCCAGCCCGAACTCCCCGATCTCCCGCAGCAGCCGTTCCGCTTCCTCCTCCAGCGCCGTGAGCCGCTCCTCGGCGTGGGTCAGGGTCTCCAGCTCCTGCCGCGCGCGCTGGGCGTAGGCCAGGATCTCGGCGATGGTCTCCCCATATTTCCGCTGGAGGCGCCGGATGAGGTCCAGCCGCTCCTCGATCTGGGCCAGCCGACGCGGGTTGAAGGCGATCCCCTCCCGGTAGGCCCGCACCGTCCGCGCCAGGTCCTCGACCTGGGCCATCAAGCCCTCCATGGGCTCCAGATACGGCTGGAAGACCGGGTCGATGCGGGCCAGCGCCTGGAGGGCCCGGGCCGCCTCATCCAGGCGATCCAGGGCGGAGGGCGCCTCGTCTTCCCCTTCATATAGCGCCCGATAGAGGGCATCGGCCCAATGCGCCAGCTGCTCCGCGTTCGCCAGGCGGTTGCGCTCCTGCAACAGCGCCTCCTCCTCCCCCTCCCGGAGCCGGGCCGCTTCGATCTCCTCGATCTGGAACCGAAGGAGGTCCATCCGGCGGGCCTTCTCCCGCTCATCCTGCCGCAACTGCTCGATCTCCCGGCGCACCGCCCGCCAGCGGGCCACCCGCTCGGCCAGGGCCGCCCGCAGCTCCCCGGCCCCCGCATACCGATCCAGCAGCTCGAGCTGCTCCCGGGGGCGCAGCAGCGAGAGGTGCTCCGTCTGGCCATGGATGTCCACCAGGAACTGTCCGATCTCCTTGAGAACGTGGAGGGGGACCAGCCGGCCGTTCACCCGGGCCGCGTGCCGCCCGCCCGCGCGGATCTCCCGGCTCAGCACCAGCTCCTCCGGGGGGCCTTCATCCAGCAGGCCGTGCTGCTCCAGGATGGGGGAAAGCAGCGCCCGCGTCGGCTCATCCAGCTGGAAAAGGCCTTCGATCCAGGCGCGCTCCGCCCCGGCCCGGATCATCTCCACATCGGCCCGGCCGCCCACCAGCACCGCCACCGCGTCCACGAGGATGGACTTCCCCGCCCCCGTCTCCCCGGTGAGCACGTTCAACCCGGGCTCCAACCGGAGGGTCGCCTCGTCAATGATCGCGAAATCGCGAACGTGCAGCTCGACCAGCATCCCGTCCTCAGCGTGCGGATCCAGCGGGCGAACGTCCTCAACGCCAGAACCGAAGATAACCGACGGCCGTGCTGATCGCCATGGCCAGATAGATCCCGTCCCACAGGAGGTCCATCAGCCGCGTCGGGGAGGCCACGAGGAGCGGGAGCCGCACCACCGCCAGGCCCACGGCCAGCCCCCCGCTCACCACCAGCCAGATCCAGCGCCCCCGGCGCCGCCCGTTCAGCCGATGCACCGCCTCCGCCGCGAGGCTCCCCACGAGCGGGCCCACGAGGATCACCCAGAAGCCCAGCGCGGGAACGACCATCGCGGCCACGAGGCCGATCCCCGTCGCCACCGCCGCCGCCACGCCGTAATCGAGGGGCCGGGCGTTGAAGAAGAGCGCCTGCTGGCCCGCCACGCACGCCCGACAGCGGTAGCCGACCGGCGTCTGCACCGCGCACCGCGTGCAGATCGGGCGTCCGCACCGGTTGCAGCGCAGGGCGGTCGGGGTGCTGGGATGGAACGCGCAGAACAGGGTCTCCGCCATCCACGCCTCCTTAAATTATGATAATGCGGAAGGCCTCCCCCGGGGCTATCAGAGGCGGATCCAGAGGAGCCGGGCGAGGAGGGCGCCGGCGAGGGCGGCCAGGGCGTTGACCCCGTCGTTGTTCAGCCACGCCCACCCCCGCAGGGGCCGGGCCGGCCGGCCGCACCGATGGCGCGGGCGCTCCGTCTCCTTCCCGCACGCCTCGCACCAGTAGACCCGCTGCACCGTCGCCCCCAGGAGGCTGTCCAGCAGCGCCCCGAGGAAGCCGGCCAGCCCCACCCCCAGGGCCATCCCGGGGGATCCCCCCACCGGGCTCAGCCCCACCGCCAGGACGCCGATCATCAACGCCCCCAGCCCCGCGGCGATCGTCCCCTCGGGCGTGATCGCCCCGGAGGTGCCAGGGGGGACAGGCCGCCCGTCCAAGATGCGGCGGGGGGCGCGCCGGCTGAGCAACCCCACCTCCGTCGCCCACGTGTCCGCAGTGACCGCGGCCAGGCTCCCGGCGAACATCCACCAAAGGGCCGGGTGGGGGGAGAGCCCCCAGAGGAGGGCCAGCCCCGCCCCAACCCCGCCGTTCGCCAGCGCCTGGCCCAGGTCCCGCCGCCCGCCCTTCGCGAAGGCCTGGGCCGCCTCCGCCTTCCGGCCGGATCCATAGCGGGTCAGCGCGGAGGCGGAAACGAAGAAGGCGATCAGCAGGAAGGCCCACGGCCATCCCCCGGCGCCGAGGATCGCCGTGCCCACCAGCACCGCCCCCAGCCATCCGTCCAGGGTGAGCGCCCCCCACCGGAAGGCGAGGCCGCCGACGAGGGCGCTGAGCGCCAGGCCCAGGATCCATCGCTCCATCCGCCCTCCGGCCTGCCGATCGCTTCTCGATCCCCCGCCCGATCCCGTGTAGAATTCCCAGTAATGGAACCCCGGCCCGCAAGGGGATCCGGGGCTGCAGGCGGCGAAGCCGCTCCCATTATCCCTGCTTTTCCCGCTCATCCGGAAAGTGCCTGGGGAGGGAGGATACCATGCGGGTGGAACGCAAAGCGCGCGAGGAGGCCGCCCGGTTCGCCCGACGTCTGCCGCCCGGGCAGGTCCTGACCGAGAAATTCCCTGTGCTGCACTACGGGCCGATCCCCCGCTTCGATCCGACGACGTGGGACTTCCGGGTCTTCGGGCTGGTGGAGGAGGAGAAGCGCTGGACCTGGGAGGAGTTCCAGCAGCTGCCCCGCACGACCATCACCGTGGATGTCCACTGCGTCACCGGGTGGAGCAAGCTGGACACCACCTGGACGGGGGTGGCCTTCAAGGACCTGCTGCAGTTCATCCGGGTGAAGCCCGAGGCCCGCTACGTGATGGCCCGCTGCGAATACGGCTTCACCACCAACATCCCGATGGAATACATGGAAGACGCCCTGCTGGCCACCCATTACAATGGGGAACCCTTGACGCCGGAGCACGGCTACCCGCTCCGCCTGATCGTCCCCCGTCTCTATTTCTGGAAGAGCGCGAAGTGGCTGCGGGCGCTGGAGTTCATGGCCGAGGACCGTCCCGGCTTCTGGGAACAGGCGGGCTATCACATGCGCGGGGATCCGTGGCGGGAGGAACGATATCGGGAGTGGTGAGCAGCGGGCAATTCATCTTTTCCTGAGGAGGGGATCGATGCGGAGCTATGCCTACGGCTACCCCCGGCTGGGGCGCAAGCGGGAATATAAGTCCCTCATCGAAGGCTACTGGCAGGGCAGGGTCCCGGAAGGGGAGCTGGCCGCCGGCCTGGAGGCCCTGGAGGCCGAGCGCCTCGAGACGTATCGGCGCTTCGTGGACCATTTCCCCGTCGGCGAGATGTCCCTCTACGACCCGATGCTGGACACCGCCCTCATGCTGGGCCTTTACCCCCACAGCGGGCGCCTGGAGGATTACTTCGCCCTGGCCCGGGGGGAGCGCGCCCTGGAGCTCACCAAGTGGTTCAACACCAACTATCACTACTTGGTCCCCGAGGTCCCCTTCGCCGGCGGGGAGCCCCCGGCCTTCCGAGCGGCCTGGAACAAGCCCCTCGAGGCCTTCCGGAAATCCCCGGACGGCTTCCCCTACCTGATCGGCCCTTACACGTTCCTCCGGCTGAGCAAGGGATATCCGCCGGAGGCCTTCGGGCCGCTGCTGCGGGCGCTGCTCCCCGCCTACGCGGAGCTGCTCCGCTCCCTGAAGGCCGCGGGGGCGGCGATGATCCACATCGACGAGCCCGCCTGGGCGATGGATGTGCCCCCCGAGGAGGTCGCCCTCATCCGCGAGGCCTATGCGGCGCTGGGCCAGGAGGCGGACTTATTGGTGTTCGCCTATTACGACAGCGTGGACTTCCTCGAAGCGCTTTACGATCTGCCGGTGCGCGGCCTCGGGCTGGATCTCGTCCACGGAGCGGAGAACCTGGAGACGCTCCGGCGGGCCGGTTTCCCCAAAGACAAGATCCTGATCGCGGGCCTCGTGGACGGCCGCAACATCTGGAAGACCGATCTCCGCAAGGCGGCGCAACAGGTGGAGGCGCTCCGGCGCTGGGTCTCGGCGGAGATCTGGATCTCCAACGCCGGGCCGCTTTATCATCTCCCGGTCACCGTGGAAGGGGAGACGCGGCTGGATCCCGTCCTGCAGGAGCGGATCGCCTTCGCCACGGAGCGCCTGATGGAACTGCGCCTCCTCAAGGCCATGCTGACGGAGGGGGAGACCGAGGAGGCGCAGCGCTGGAACGCTTACATCCACCCGGTGGACCGCTGGCATCGCCCGGAGGTTCGGGAACGGGTGCGCCACCTCGGCCCTGTCGACTTCTCCCGCCCCATGCCGTATCCCGAGCGGTCCCGCCGGCAGCGGGAACGGCTCCCGCTCCCGCCCTTCCCCACCACCACCATCGGCAGCTTCCCCCAGACGGAGGACCTGCGGCGGGCGCGCACGGCCTACCGCGTGGGGAAGCTCCCGGCCGCCGAATACGAGGCCCTCATCCAGGAGCGCATCCGGCACGTGATCCAGGTCCAGGAGGAGCTGGGGCTGGATGTGCTGGTCCACGGGGAGTTCGAGCGCTCGGACATGGTGGAGTTCTTCGCGGAGCGCCTGGAGGGCTTCGCGATCACCCAGCACGGATGGATCCTCTCCTACGGCACCCGGGTCTACCGTCCCCCGATCCTGTATGGGGATGTGCGCCGCCCCCATCCGATGACCCTGAAGGAGATCACCTACGCCCAATCCCTGACGGCGAAGCCGGTGAAGGGGATGCTCACCGGCCCGGTGACCATGCTGGCCTGGAGCTTCGTCCGGGAGGACATCCCGGTGCACGAGGTGGCCTTCCAAATCGCCCTGGCGATCCAGGACGAGGTCCGGGATCTCGAGGCGGCGGGGATCCGGGTGATCCAGATCGACGAGCCGGCCTTCCGGGAGCGGGCGCCCCTGAAGCGCCGGCGGTGGCCGGAATACTTCGATTGGGCGGTGAAGGCCTTCCGCCTGGCCTCCCGGGCCCAGCCGGAGACCCAGATCCACACCCATATGTGCTACTCGGAGTTCAATGAGATCATCGAATACATCGATGCCCTGGACGCCGACGTGATCAGCATCGAGGCGACGCGGAGCCGGGGGGAGGTCATCCGCGCCTTCGAGGGCTACCGCTACGAGCGCCAGATCGGCCCGGGCGTCTACGACGTCCACTCCCCCGCCATCCCCACCGTCGAATCCATGGAGGCGATCCTGGAACGGGCCATCCGGGTGATCCCGCCGGAGCGCATCTGGGTGAACCCGGACTGCGGGCTGAAGACCCGGCGGTGGGAGGAGGTGATCCCGTCCCTCCGGAACATGGTGGCCGCCGCCCGGCGCCTCCGTGAGCGCCACGGGGCGGCGGTCCCGGCCTCCTGAGAGGCGATCCGGGTCGCCTCTGGATACCGCTTCCCTCGGAAACGGGGCCATAATCATTGAGGGATCTAGCCTCCGATACGCGGAGGGTGGGCCCCACGCCGAATCGGGAGGCGGGCAAGGATGACCGAGACGATGCGGGCCGTGATCAAGGCGGCGCCGGGGCCGGGCCTGGCCCTGGCCCGCCACCCGATCCCCACCCCCGGCCCCGGGGAGATCCTGGTGCGGGTGAAGGCGGCCTCCATCTGCGGGACGGATCTCCACATCTACCGCTGGGACCCGTGGGCCCAAGGGCGGATCCACCCGCCCCTGATCATCGGCCACGAGCTCTGCGGGGAGGTCGTCGAGCTGGGGCCGGAGGTCGAGGGGGTGCGGGTTGGGGATCTCATCTCTGCGGAGAGCCACGTGGTGTGCGGCCGCTGCGACATGTGCCGCACCGGGAAAGGCCACCTCTGCCGGAACACTCGGATCCTGGGCGTGGACCGCGACGGCGCCTTCGCCGACTTCATCGTCATCCCCGCGGAGAACGCCTGGGTGAACCCTCCCGACCTCCCCCTCGAGGTGGCCGTCCTCCTGGAGAACTTCGGCAACGCCGTCCACACCGCCTTCGCCGTGGACCTGCGGGCGCGCAAGGTGCTGGTGACCGGCTGCGGACCGGTGGGCCTGATGACCATCGCCGTAGCCCGGGCCCTCGGCGCCCGCATGGTCATCGCCACCGACATCAGCCCCTACCGCCTGGAACTGGCCCGGCGGATGGGCGCCGATCACGTCCTCAACCCGAACGAGGTGAACGTCGTGGAGGCCATCCGGGATCTGGCCGGGGGCGAGGTGGACGTGTTGCTGGAGATGTCCGGCGCCCCCTCGGCCATCCGGGAAGGGTTCTCGGTCCTCAAGCCCGGGGGGCAGGCCGCCCTGCTCGGGCTCCCCCCCGGCCCGGTGGAGTTCGACCTGGCCAACCTGGTGATCTTCAAGGGGGTGACCGTCCACGGCATCGTGGGGCGGCGCCTATGGGAGACCTGGTATGAGATCCGGGGCCTGTTGAACGCCGGGGCGGTGGACCTGCGCCCGGTGGTGACCCATCGCTTCCGCCTGGAGGAGTTCGACCAGGCCTTCGCGACCATGGCCAGCGGCCGCAGCGGGAAGGTCATGTTGATCCCTTAAGGCGCCTCAAAACGCGCCGCCATACGCCCCCGCGCTCGACCCGGCGGAGGAGAGGCGCGATCTCGATGACCGAAGAAGAGGAGGCCTGGCGATGACTGTGCAACCGGCGACCGCGGACAAGCTGGCCTGGATCCGGGAGGAGCTGCAGGCCCTGCAGGCCCAGGGCCTCTACATCCACATCCGCACCGTCCAGTCGGCCCAGGGGCCGTGGCTGATGGTGGACGGCCGACGGGTGCTGAACTTCTGCTCCAACAACTACCTGGGGCTGGCCAACCACCCCCGCATGCGGGAGGCCGCCCGGCAGGCGATCGAGCGCTACGGTGTCGGCCCGGCCGCCGTGCGCACCATCGCCGGCACCCTGGACCTCCACCTGGTCCTGGAGGAGAAGCTGGCCCGCTTCAAGGGCGTCGAGGCCGCTATCTCCTTCCAGTCAGGATTCAACGCCAACCTGGCGACGATCCCCGTCCTGGTAGGAGAGGGGGACGCCATCTTCTCCGATGAGCTGAACCACGCCAGCATCATTGACGGCTGCCGGCTCTCCCGCGCCCGGATCGTCCGCTACGCCCACAACGACCCCAACGACCTGGAGGCGAAGATCCGGGAGCATTTGGGGACGTTCCGGCGGGGCTTAATCGTCACCGACGGCGTCTTCTCCATGGACGGCGACATTGCTCCCCTCCCTGAGATCGTGGAGATCGCGGAGCGATACCACCTGATGGTAATGGTGGACGATGCCCACGGCGAGGGGGTGCTGGGCCGGGGCGGCCGGGGCATCGTGGACCACTTCGGGCTTCACGGCCGGGTGGACATCGAGGTGGGGACCCTCTCCAAGGCCTTCGGCGTGGTGGGCGGCTACGTAGCCGGGCGCCGGGAGATCGTGGAGTGGCTGCGCCAGCGGGGGCGTCCCTTCCTGTTCTCCAGCGCCATGACCGCGGCCGACACCGCAGCCTGCATCGCCGCCGTGGAGATCCTGGAGGAATCCACCGAGTTGGTGGACCGGCTCTGGGAGAACACCCGTTACTTCAAGGCCGAGATGCGTCGCCTGGGCTTCGACCTGGGCCAGAGCGTCACCCCCATCACCCCGGTGATGCTCGGCGAGGCCCCCCTGGCCCAGGCCTTCAGCCGCCGCCTCTTCGAGGAGGGGGTGTTCGCCCAGGCCATCGGCTACCCCACGGTGCCCCGGGGCAAGGCCCGCATCCGCGTGATGATCTCCGCCGCCCACAGCCGGGAGGATCTGGACCGGGGGCTGGAGGCCTTCGCCAAGGTCGGGCGGGAGCTCGGCGTGATCCGCCCGTAGCCTACACGCTCCATGCCCGTCGTGAGGAGGACCCATGTCCCACCCTTCCCACGACGCCATCGCCGTT
>FWWM01007728.1_pt1 | contig 18148 bp, 21 predicted proteins | sample 2228351 | NCBI WGS metagenome assembly FWWM01 (sample SAMEA103939774, study PRJEB20133) | metagenome
CTCTTCCAGCATCGGCTGACCCGCAAAGCCGTTTTCCATCTTTATAACTCTTCCCTCTGGCTTGGCTTCGGAGGGTTATTTTGGTTGTTCTTTCGTTTTGAATCAATCCGGTTTTTGAATATCCGACTCTGGCCGACCTTGCTGGTTCTGTACTTTTTGGGGAGCGTTATTTACGCTGTCTATTTCCTGCGCTTTCGCTACCCCAAGTTGGCCAAAGCGCGGGGCCTTTCTTTAGCCAAGGGCCGGTTCCTCAAGATGGCGAAAGGGAGAAAGAGGAGGTAGGAAAGCATCCAGCATCTAGCGCTGGGGAAGCTCTATTCTGCTTGGGATAAGACCTTCATTTACGATAGCTACTCCTGCCGAATGAGTAAGAGCGTCCATAGGCGTTTGCCCGACTTAATAAAATAGCATGGACTATAAGCTACGGCTATACCCAACCATGTTGGTCGCTGAGGTGCGATCTCAGGAAGTTTTTTGACTCCATAGATCACAAGATTTTGCTGGAACAATTAGAAGAGCGTATCCAGGATAAGAAATTTATGGCCCTTCTAGCCAACGTGATTCAAAGCTTTAATGCCCAATCGGGCGGAGGAATGCCCTTAGGGAATCTTACCTCCCAGCTATTCGCTAATGTCTATATGTGGATCCTCTGGATAAATTCATAAAGCACAGGTTAAGAGCGCGGCATTATCTTCGCTATGCCGATGATCTGTGTTACTTGGTAGTGATCCGCATTCGCTTATTAGAGCATGCCTCGAGCTCCATCGGTTCTGCAAGGAGAACCTAAAATTGCGTCTTCACCCTGACAAGGTTACGTTGCGAAAGCTCAACTGGGGGATAGATTTCGTTGGCTGGCTATGCGATCGTATTTGGGATATTTGTCACATCTCGATGCTTATGGCACTACCCGACGGTCAGAAGAGCTGGCACCAAAAGTGTTGGCCCATTGATGGGCTGATTGCTTTCTGCTATTCTTAAATGAGTTCTTAGCCTTAATAAAATTCCGCGCCCTATAACGCCCGAGGTTTTTCAAGGGAACCCCGCTTCTTTGCTTATGACTAAAGAAAAGGCATCCGATTTTGCGACTTTGCTTAAAACCCGCCAAGAATATTTGAAAGTCTTTCGCCCCGGCGAAACTGTTCGAGGTACAGTTATCGGCACCAGCGGCAAAAGGATTTTTGTCGAGGTGGAAAACGGCAAGTTTTTGGGGATTATCTCCGGCAAAGAATTGGCGGAGGAGGATTTCTCTTTACCCGACTATCGGGTGGGGGATCAGGTCATTGCCTCAATCGTTGAGCCGGAGAACGAAGAAGGTTATATGCTGCTCTCGGTCAGGGAGGCGGTCAAGAACCAAGGCTGGGATCTTTTGGAGAAACACTTCAAAGAAAGAAGCTCTCTGAAAGCCAAAGTCGTGGAGGCCAATCGCGGCGGTTTGATGATGGAAGCCGAAGGGGTGCGGGGCTTCTTGCCGGTCTCGCAGCTGGCGCCCGAGCACTACCCGCGAGTCGGCAGCAACAAAGACGAGATTCTAGCTCGGCTTTCCAAATTCGAGAGTCAGGATTTGGAAGTGCGTATCTTGGATCTGGACAAGAGAAACGGCAAGCTGATTTTTTCCGAGCGTTTGGCTCGGGAAGACGAGTTCAGGGAGTTCACTTCTTCCATCAAAATCGGGGACGTTTTGGAAGGCAAGGTGACGGGAATAGTCGATTTCGGCATTTTCGTCAGCCTCGGTAAGCTGGAGGGCTTGGTGCACATCTCCGAAATCAGTTGGGATAAGGTGGAGAAGGTTTCCGATTACGCTAAAGTGGGCGACAAAGTCAAGGTGCAGGTGATCGGCATAGAGGGCGATAAGATCTCTCTCTCTATGAAACGTCTGGTGAGAGACCCTTGGCTGGATTTGGTCAAGGACTACCAGATTGGCCAGGTGGTGGCGGGGGTGGTGACCCAACTGGCGCCGTTCGGGGCTTTTGTGCGGGTGGATGACAGATTAGACGGTTTGATTCATGTCTCTGAACTTTCTCACAAGCACATTACCGACCCTGGCGAGGTGGTGGCGGTGGGGGATAAAGTCCGGGCGAAAATTGTTGATATCGGCCCGGAAAACCGGCGCTTTGGTCTTTCACTGAAGGCCTTGGAAGAAGCGGAAGAGCTTGCCAAGGCAGAAAAATTAATCAAACTGGGTCTCTCCAAAACCATCATCAATAAGTTGGCTAAAGCTGGCTTCTATAATCCCAGGGAGCTTGTTGGCAAAACCGCCGAGGCGTTGATGGAGATAGAGGGGATCGGCCGGGCTTCGGCGGAGAAGATCGTGGAAGCAGTCAGGGACATCAAGCAGGATACCCCATGACCGGTGTCCAATATCAAAATCATTCAACTCTTAATTTTCGATTTTCGATCAACGTCTAAATGTTCAATTTTGAAAGTCGCAAAATTGGAAACTAGGAAATTGTCTAGGTTTGGTCGTTGATTAGTTTGCCCGTAGAGTGTCCAATTCCAATTGGAGTTTATGTGGGGATGCCGGGCTTTTAATTTATGGCAGATAGACCAACTATTAAGATTCCGACTGTTGTGACCGTCCGCGAATTAGCAGGGGCGCTGGAGAAGCCGGTGACGGAGTTAATGAGCCTTCTTTTGAAGGAGGGGGTTTTAGTTACCCTCAACGACAATCTTGATTTTGAGACGGCGGCGGTCATCGCTTCCGACTTGGGGTTTGAAGTGGCGCGACAAGAAGTCCCCGAGACGATTCAGGCGGCGGGAGAGACAGCTGGCGGTTTTGAGCGGCGCCGACGAGCGCCGGTGGTCACGGTTTTGGGGCATGTCGACCATGGCAAAACTTCGCTTCTTGATTTCATTCGTCAAACCAAGGTGGCCGCCGGCGAAGCCGGCGGCATTACTCAAAGTATCGGGGCTTATCAGGTGCCCGTTCAAGGGCGTTTGATTACTTTCATTGACACCCCCGGGCACGAAGCTTTCTCAGCGATGCGGGCTCAAGGCGCCAAAGTGACTGACGTGGCGGTTTTAGTGGTGGCCGCCGACGAGGGGGTCAAGCCTCAGACCATTGAATCGATTAATTTGATTAAGGCTGCCAATGTGCCTTTGGTGGTGGCGATCACCAAGATTGATAAGGCGGGCGCCAACCTGGAAAAAGTCAAAAGGGAGCTGGCTGAACACAAGTTAATCGCCGAGGAGTGGGGCGGCCAAGTGGTCATAGTGCCAGTTTCCAGCAAAACCGGGCAAGGCGTCGATGAGCTTTTGGAGATGATTCTTCTTTCGGCCGACCTGCTGGATCTGACGGTGCCTTTCGGTGGTCCGGCCTCGGCAGTGGTGATCGAGACTCACCGCGATCCTAAGGCAGGAGTGGTCGCGACGGTCATAGTTGAGAAGGGCATTTTAAACACCGGCGACCCATTTGTGGCCGGGCAGACTTACGGCAAGATTCGCTACCTGGAGAATCACCGAGCCCTGCGGGTAAAAGAGGCGGTGCCCGGCATGCCTGTGCGAGTGGTTGGTTTTGCGGCTCTGCCTCTGGTAGGCGATCATCTGGAGGAGGTAGCTTCGGAGAGAGAAGCTCGAAATTTAAGCGAGGCGAGAAGCCGTTTGGCTCAGACTTATCGGGTGCTGCGAACCAAACGGCTGGATCTGGAGGCTCTGACTAGCCAAATCCAGGAGGCAGCTGGAGAGGAAGTAAGAATCGTTTTGAAGGCCGACAATTTGGGCAGCTTGGAGGCGCTTCAGAATGAAATTGAGAAAATCAAAGCCACGCGAGGCAGAATTGTTGTGATTCAAGCTGGAGTGGGTAATATCACTGAAAGCGATGTTCTAGCGGCGCGAGACGCTCATGGTCCGGTGATCGGCTTCAATGTTGGCCTCACTTTGCCGGCCAAGAAAGTAGCGGACAAGGAAGGAGTGAAAGTGGCGATTTATAACGTCATCTATCAGGTGACCGATGATCTGTCACAGCTTCTCTTAAAATCCGTTAAGCCGGAGCGGCTTGAGCATTTGGCGGGAGAGGGGGAGGTTTTGAAGGTCTTCCGCACCGAACCGGAGAGGAAGATTATCGGCATCGCTTTAAAAAGGGGCAGGGCTGCGCCAGGTTACCTGGGCCGCTTCTATGATCTGGGAGGTCAATTAGTGGGTGACGGTGAGATTATCAGCATTCAGCAACTACAAAAGGAGATGAAGGAGGTTGCCGCGCCGGGTGAATTCGGCTTCTTAGTCAAGATCGGACCCAAAGTCAAACCCCGGTTCAGGGCGGAGTTCATTCAGGTCGAGGAGAAGGCGGCGGAACTCAAGCAACAGAGAACGGATAGTGTGTAGGGGGCACAAGGCAACCCCTCCGATCGGATCGGAGGGGCTTTCAATGCGCTAATTCTTACTTTTTCTATACCATCTGCCCCTTCGCCCTGCTTTCAACTACTCCCAATGCCGCCTTGGCTGCTGCTTGTTCGGCTTCTTGTTTACTGCTGCCTTCGCCGCTCCCGAGCTCTTTTTCCTCAAGATACACTCCCACCCGGAAATGTTTGGCATGGTCCGGTCCCCATTCTTGAAGAACCCGATAGGAAGGCGTGATCCCCCATTTGGCCTGGCTGAGCTCCTGCAGGTGGCTTTTGGGGTCAACGTGTCTTTTTTCTTCCAAGATTGCTTCAATGATTGGAATCAGGTGCTTACTGAGGAAGTTTTTGCTCTTGATAAGCCCTTGGTCTAAGTAGAGCGCCCCAATGATAGCTTCAAAAGCGTCGGCCGCGAGCCCCATTTTCGATTTCGCCAGGTTCCTTTTTTCGCCCTGGCTTAGTTTCAGATAATCAGTCAATTGAAAAAGACCAGCCACTTCCGAAAGCGTTTCTTTTCTGACTAGAGCGGCCCTGATACTGGTCAGTTCACCTTCCGGTTTGGCGGGAAACTTTTTGAACAGATATTCGGTCACCACCAGCTCAATCACTGCGTCGCCCAGGAATTCCAATCTTTCGTTATGGCTGTGGGATGAAGGCTGCTCATTCAGGTAAGAGCGGTGAGTCAGCGCCTCATCCAGGAGCGCCTTTTTTTTGAAAGTCACACCCAATTTTTTTTCTAAATCACTTCTTCTTGGCTCCATCTTGCTCTTGAAGTTTGGTTCGCTTCCTTTTTTCATCTTCTCGGGGGTTGTATTTAGAGGAATTTCTAAAAACCGTGCCTAAGACTCCGTTGACAAAGCGGCTGGACGATTCGCTCCCAAAAGTCTTAGCGATCTCCACCGCCTCATTGATGGCTACTCGAGGCGGCACTTCGTCGTCGAAGAGGATTTCAAAAATCGCCACTCTTAAAATTGCCTGATCAACTTTAGCGATTTGAGGTAGCGGCCATTCGGGGGCCGAGATGCTGATGATCTCTTCAATCTCTCGGCGGTGTTTTTCTACACCTTGCCCCAGCTTGCGCATGAAGCCAATGTTATTTTTTTCAAAGTTGTGCTCTTTGATGTGACGTTCCACAATTTCTAGCAGGGAGCCGCCTCTTTCCTGCCATTCAAAGACGGCTTGCGCGACGAGGCTGCGGGCGAAATGCCTGTTACTGCTCATCTTTTCTTCGTCTGAATAAACCCCAGAAACCTCGCTTGGGCGATTTTTGTTTCTCGACCAGAGCCTTTTCCAGAACCGTTTTTTTCTCCGGCGTCGGCTTGGCTTCTTTTTTGTCTGGCTTGGGAGCTTGGGCGGCCGGTGGTTTCTCTTTAGCCTCAGCTTGGGCTGACTTCGCTGGAGTGGTTTTCTTAGCTATCCCCTTCCTGTCACCCGCCATCTGCTTTTTGGCTTTCTTCGCCTCTTCTCTTTTCTGCCTTCTTAAAAACTCCGCTACCTTCTTTTCACTTAGGGTGGTAATGACTTTGAGGTCGCCGTAATAGCCGCAGCTCTCGCAGACAGCGTGGGGCAGTCTCAAGCTGCCGCATTTGGGACATTTAGCTAAAGCGAGTGGGGTGAGCCGGAGGCTTCCCGCCCGGCGAGTTTTGCCACGAACCTTACTGATTTTTTTCTTGGGAAGTGCAGCCATTGCCTCGCCACTTTTGTCTTGTCAAAAGTGGCTAAAACCGCCTCGCCAGCGCTGCGCAGCCTGCCCACCGGCGCAATTTCTTTCTGCTCGCCCCCGATTTACTCCAGAAGAGCTTATCAGGGACCTCGCTGAAGCGAAATTTTGCAGGTTCAGCGCGACCGCTTCGCGATGACGGGATGTTCAATAAGTGTTAAGATCTTGTCTTGACATTAACCGCTGGACATTTGTCATTTTACTTGGTTCCCACACCCTTCCTTATGTTCCTCTCTATTCAAATTTACTCCACATTCAGGGCAGAGACCAAGGCAGTCGGAGCGACAGAGAAAGACGGTTGGGGTGTTCATCAGAGCTTCATAGTAAAGTGCCTCGGCTAGGTTGATTTGGCCGTTTTCGATTGGTAGAATTTCTTCGTCCGCTTGGGGGGAGAGAGCGTATTCTTGAGCTAGGCGAAGCACAGTTGAGAGCTTGGCTTGATCCAGACAACGACTGCATTCACCAGTAATCTCCGCCTCGAACTCGCCTTGGGCGATGAGAGTATCTTTAGCGGTTTTGGTAATCGCGATGAGGCCTCTGATTTGAACTTGGGAGTTTTCAGTTAAAGAGAGACGAATGCTGTCTAGGTGGTACTCTCGACTTTTGCCGGGCTCGCCCGCCAAGATTTCGCCCACCGGGAAAAGAAGATTTGTTGCCACTTAAATAAAGCTTTTCTGTTTCACGGGCTAATTCTAGCGGAGAGAGGGAAGAAGGTAAAGGGAGCGGGAAAACTCTTGACAGGACTTGTTATTATCTCTAGATTAGAAGCAGATTCGCTGTTGTACAAGATAAGGCTGTCGTTGGTTTTTTATGCTTGTTATCAGACTGGTCCGTTTGGGGCGCCGCAATCTGGCACATTACAGATTGGTCGTTTCCGAGAAGCGGAGCAAATTAAGGGGTAGGGTCGTTGATCTTTTGGGTTCTTTCAATCCCCATACCAAGGCTTTTTCCGGCGTAGCCAAGGAAAAAGTGGAGGCTTGGGTCAAGCAAGGCGCCCAGGTCAGCAACAGCGCGGCCAGGCTCTTGAACAAAGAGTTCGGTTTCAATTTTCCGGTCAGAATAGAAATCAGGAAGTCGAAGAAGAAGGCCGAAAAGCCAACCGTAGGTGGCGGGGAACAGAAAGTAGGGGCAGAGGAAGTTGCCGCTCCGGCGGCGGGAATTCCAGCTGAAGGAGTAGTTTCCACTGATGAAAAGGCACCGTCGGTTGAACGGCCCGTCCCGGCCGTAACGGAGGAACAAAAAGTAGCCGAGACAAACGAGCCGATATCAGAGAAAGTGGAGGGTAATGCCAAAGAAGAAACCGCCCCGCCGGTCGAGGGGTGAGAAAGTTGTTAGTGGTTAAGTCTGATGACGCGATGGCTCAGCAAGTAGATCAGGAGTTTGTGGAGAATGTGGTCAAGGCCTTGGTTGACATGCCCGACAAAGTGAAGGTTGAACGCAAGATTGACGAGCGGGGAGTGCTTCTGGAACTGACGGTTGATCCTTCCGATATGGGGAAAGTGGTTGGCCGGGCCGGCCGAACCGCTAAGGCGATCCGCTCGCTCTTGCGAGTAATCGGAGCTAAAACCAACGCCCGTCTCAACCTCAAAATCATTGAGCCGGAAGGAGGTCAGAGGTTTGTGCGTCCGACTGAAGCCGTCTCCGAGCCGGTCGGTGGGGCCGAAATTGCCACTTCCAAGGAAGATCTTAAGGAATTGTCCTGAAGGAACCGATCGGGAGATGCGAATGGGAGTCCCGACTTTAAGTCGGGGCTCTCGTATAATAAATAGAAGAGATTTGTGGCCACCTTGCTTGTCTACTAGATATGCTTTTCACCGTCATTACCATCTTCCCGCGGCTGGTTGAGGATTATTTCAAGGAAGGGATTTTATCCCGTGCTTTGCGTAAAAAGCAGATTCGATTAAGAACGATCAACCCGCGGAGATTCACGCAAGATAGGCATCAGACGGTGGATGATTTCCCGTACGGCGGAGGAGCGGGGCTGGTCATGCGAATTGCGCCTCTTGTGACGGCAATTCGCAAAGCCACTAGCCAAAAGCCACTAGCCACCAGCAAGAGGAAAATTATTTTGCTTGACCCGCGGGGGAAGCGGTTCACGCAGAAAGAGGCGAGACGGTTGGCGAAATATGACGAGCTAGTGTTCGTCTGCGGCCGGTACGAGGGGATTGACGAGCGGATCAAACATTATGTTGATGAAAAAATGTCAATCGGGGATTTTGTGCTGATGGGAGGCGAGTTGGCGGCGCTTACAATGATGGAGGCAGTGACGCGGCTTTTACCGGGGGTTTTGCATCATCCCGAGTCGGCCAAGTTCGAGAGTTTTTCCGAAGGAAATAATTTAGAATATCCGCACTACACTCGGCCGGAAGTATTTGAAGGCCATCGAGTACCGAAGGTTTTGCTTTCCGGCCATCACGGGAAGATCGAGCAGTGGCGTAAAAATAACACCAAAAAATAGTCGTATTTTTCAGACGGCCGTCTGGATGATGCGAATAAAGGAGAGTGGGGCGCTAAGCAAAGAAAGCTTGACTGGGAGCGATAAAACTATTGACACCAGAACAAACTTAGGGTATGTTCGGGGTGTAAGCTGGTTTTCTCTGATCTTTGCCAACTAGACACCGCAACCCGAGTGATTGGGGCGGATTACAGAAGGTGGCTTCGGGTTAGTAGCCCGAAAAAGGAGTTCGAAATGGACTGGATGGTGCAATTTCTTGCATGGCTCTTTGGGGCCTGTGAAACGATCGCCAAATTGGTGATTAGCGGAAGCCGCGACCAGCAGCAGGTCCAGCATCTCAAGGACGAGATACAGTCGTTCATCAACGACAAGGACTACGGCAAAGCCAACCTGCTGACCGATGTGGCCAGCCAGCTAAAGGCCTGGCAGCAGTTCTACCAGGAGCAGTTCAATCTCTCCTGCGATTTCTCAGGAGTGACCATCCCGAAGCCTCACAAAGGTTTCAATCGTCTGATCATGGTAGCCGCTGGTCTCACCGTCGAGCAGGTCTTCCAGCAGTGCCAACGGCATTTCCCCTGTTGGAAGTACACTGATCGCGATTTGGAGATCGCTGTTCCCAAGAACGATCGCACTCCCCAGAATGGCGCCTACGCCATCTGGGTGTGAGAGACGGTGGAGGCTGAGCCTCAGCGCAAGAACCGCTCAGCCAACTGGTTAAGGCAGAAGAACATTCCTGGCATCACTCTGCTGGAGCGCTTGCTGCTCGAGCTTAAGTACTTTCTGGAGACCGGTAAGCACCTGGATATTCAGAATGCTACGCTCTGTTCGGGCTCTCGCCTCGATGACGGCAATGTGCCGTACGTGGGCTGGGACGACAGCCAGCTCAAGGTCAGCTGGTGCTACCCAGACGATGCTCATGACGCTCTCCGTGCCCGTGAGGTAGTCGCGGACGCGTAAGCGGCCGCTTTCCCTAGTCCCTTTTTCCTCGTTCACTCTCCGGTCTGATGACGTAAGTCGTTAGGCCGGATTTTTTATTCGGACTATGTGGCGGAGGTATAATAACTTTCAAGAGAATCGTGCGCCGAATTGCCTGCTTGACCCAATCCGGCATCGAGGATGTGTTGCCGAAGGCCTTGCTCTCATATTTGGGCTATCTAAAGCACGTGGATGCTTATGAACTCTCGCGGGGTTTGAGGGCCGCGGCGGCTCGTTCGCGGTTCTCGCCTGTTGTAGAGTAAAGATGTGGCTAGCGGTTTGGAGAATCTCAAAATGGCGATCGTGGCCGATTGGCTGACCGACCGCGGCGGAGCGGAGCGGGTGGTTTTGACGTTGGCTTCCCTTTTCCCGCAGGCCGATATTTTCACCTCGGTTTTTAAAGAAGAAAACTTTCCCGAGCTCAAAGAACGGCGGGTGTTTGTCAGTTTTCTTCAACGCTATCCCTTCGCTTTCCGCCACCAGCTTTATACCTTGCTTAGACCATTGGCGTTTGAAGAATTTGATTTTAAAAACTATGAGATCGTCATCTCCAGTAGTAGCGCCGAGAGTAAGGGGATTATAACTTTGCCGGAAACCTTCCATCTTTGCTATTGTCACACGCCGACCCGTTATTTCTGGAGCCACTACGAAGAATATTTGAGACGCCCGCAGTTGGGTTTTTTCAATCCTTTGGCCAAACTGGTTTTGCCCCGTTTAATCCCGCGTTTGCGCCGCTGGGATTTTTTGGCCGCCCAAAGAGTGGACCGGTTCGTGGCCAGTTCCGAAACAACCAAAGCAAGAATTCAAAAATATTACGGCCGGGAAGCCAAAGTGATCTATCCGCCGGTTGAGATCAAACGTTTTCGTCTGGGAGAAAGAGGGGATTATTTCATCATTTTAGGCCGACAGATCCCGTACAAAAGAACCGACATCGCGGTAGAAGCGTTTGATCAGACCGGTCTTCCTTTAAAAATCGTCGGGCGGGGTCCGGAGGTGGAAAGATTGATGCCAAGAGCGAGAAAAAATATTGAGTTTGTGACCGATGCCTCTGACCGGGAGGTGGCGGAGCTTCTCTCCAATGCCAAAGCATTAGTCTTCCCGCAGGAGGAGGATTTTGGCATCGTTGCCTTGGAGGCGCAGGCGGCGGGGAAACCGGTCATCGCTTATCGAGCCGGCGGGGCGCTGGAGAGCGTGATTGAAGGGAAGACCGGCGTTTTCTTTGACGAGCAGACGCCGGCTTCTTTGATTTTAGGCTTAAAAAAGTTCAGCCGTCTTTCTTTCAATCCCAAGACAATTCGCGAGCACGCCGCCACCTTTGATACTTCCATTTTCAAACGCAAATTCGCCAGATTCTTGAAAGAGGCTTATATAGAATATCGGAAGGGAATGGGATTGGCGCCGAAAATCTAAGTCGTAATTCAAAATTCAAAACCCAAGCTTCAAGTGTTCAATCCAAAAATCAAACAAAGTTAAAATCATTTCGAAGTCAGTTTTGACTTGCAATTTTGTCTTTCGTCTTTTGATTTTTTCTTCTTTGATGCGTATCGGTGTTGATATCACCAACCTAGCTTCCGGCGCCGTCTCTGGCGTGGAGCAGTACACTTTGCAGATTTTGAAGGAGCTGATTCGCCAAAATCCACAGGATCAGTTTGTTTTGTTTGCCATCGATTATTATTTTCGGAGCTTCGGTGACCGGCTGGATAAAATTTTGCGGGGGCCGGGGAAGTTTTTGCTTGAAGCCCCTAATGTTACTTTGAAAAAACTTCCTTGGCCGAAAATTCCTCTTTCTTTGCATCTTTTTTGGAAAGTCTTTGATTGGCCAAAAGCGGATTTATTCCTGAACCGCCAATTGTGTCGCCCTGAATTTAGTTCAGGATCTCAGAGAGCAATCAAGATGCTGAGAGCCAAAAGATCCTTCGGCTTTGCTCAGGATGGCCACCAAGGGTCAGCTCAGCGTGACATTGGGTGCCAAGTGGATGTTTTTTTTCAGCCATCCCCGATGCTTTTACCGCTCTCTAGAAGAACGCCGCGGGTGGTCACCTTTCATGATTTAGTGCCGGCAATCTATCCGGAGTATTTCACTCTCACTTCTCGCCTCTGGCATTGGCAGATGAATTATCCGGTGCGGGCAAGGGAGGCGGACAAAATCATCGCTGTTTCCGAAAACACCCGGAACGATTTGATTCGCCTTTACGGCATTGATCCTGAAAAGATTGAGGTTATTTATGAGGGAGCAGATGAGGTTTTCCATCGAGAGTTCTCAGAGACGGAGCTGGCCACGGTACGAGAAAAATACCAATTGCCGGAGCAGTTTCTTTTTTACGTGGGTAGTCTGGAGCCGAGAAAAAATGTCATCTCGATTGTTCGGGCGCTTCAGTATCTTAGAGAACGGGGCTTTGCTAAGATGAAACTGGTGCTGGCCGGGAGTAAAAAGTGGCTGGCGGGGGAGCTTAGAGACGAAATTGAAAAACTTGGTTTAGGGGAGGCGGTTTTGTTCTTGGGCTATGTGGCAGAAGAAGAAAAAGCAGCTCTCTTTAAATTAGCCTCTGTCTTTGTCTTTCCCTCTTTATATGAGGGATTTGGTCTGCCGGTTTTGGAGGCTCTTTCAGTTGGTTGCCCGACTGTCGCCTCGCAGAACTCATCTCTTCCGGAGATTACATGGGATGCGGCTTTGCTGGTTGATCCTTTTGATCAGGCGAGCATCAATCAAGCAGTCTGCCGGGCAGTGAGCCAGAGTGACTTGCGGGCGGCCCTAAAGGAAAAAGGCAGGAGAAGGGCGGAGGCATTTAGTTGGGAAAAAGCGGCCAGAAAGACCAAGGAGGTGCTTGAGGCGATAGCTCGCCGGAGAGCTGGGGGGAACGATGAACAGGTATTATTACATTAAGCGGAAGAAAAGAACGGCTCTACCGGCGGAGAGGGAAAGCTCCGATCGGCCGGATGATTCAATTATCCTTTTCCGCGAAGAGGCGTCGGTTGATCAGAATGTTACAATCTTGAGTCTGATCGGCTGGCTTTTCCGTTCCCTTTCCCTCCTTTTCCTAGTAGTAGCTTTTCTTTTAGGCGGCACGATTCTGCAGAAAGGGGGAGCCGCGGTGCGGGAGGATTTGGAAACAAGGGTGAAAGCCGCCCAAGCGGGTCTAGAGGACGGTTTGAAAGCCGTTTCTCGCGGGGCACTGGACGACGCTCTGATCAACTTTAAATTAGCCCAAGCAAATTTGCGTTACAGTAGCGAAGTTTTTTACGGCTTGGGACAGGGTTTGGTGCTTTCGGCCGGTTTGCCTTACTATCTTTACGGCACTGCGGCTAAGGGGCAGATGCTTTTGGCGGTCAGCGATTTGGTAGAGGGAGGCGTAATAGCGCTTACGGCGGGCCAAGAAATCCAGACGATGATCAACAGCGGTGCTCTGATTTTTTCCGCTCAAAGCCAAAAGCCAGCCGAGAGCTTAAAAGAGTTCAGCCGTTTTCAGCAAGAGATAGTTTCTGCCGCCGGTTTGGTTGAGAGCGGCCGGGCTAGATTGTCTCTTTTAAGCCGTGTGCGGGATGGTGAGATCAAGCGCTATCTTGAAACACTAACGCCAAAAGCCGCTCTGGCTTCTGCCGTTTTGAGCGTCGGAGAGAGACTGATGGGGGGTCTGCCGGATGTTTTTGGTTTCGGCGGGGCAAGGAGTTATCTTCTTCTTTTCCAAAACAGCAACGAACTTAGGCCGACCGGCGGTTTCATCGGGACGCTGGGGTTGTTGAAAATCAAAAACGGCGGGATTGAAAGTTTGAGCGTGGAGGATGTCTACCCAAGAGATGAGAGGCTGAAAGGTTTTGATCTTGAACCGCCGGCCCCCCTCAGGGCGGTGACCTCCACCTTCGGCATTAGAGACGCCAATTTCAATCCGGATTTTCCGATGAGTGTGAAAACCATTCGAGAACTTTATGAAAAAGCCGGCGGCGGATCGGTGGATGGGGTGATAGCTTTAACCCCTCGCGTACTGGAGGATCTTTTGCGCTTGACCGGGCCGATCTATTTGACCAGCCGGAACGTCGTTCTCTCGGCGGACAATGTGGCCACTTTGCTGGAAAACAGCGATCCGGAGCGAGGCAAAATCGGTTTACCCAACCCCGGCAAGGAGCTGATTAGGGAGGCAACCCCTTTGCTTTTAGCCAGACTGCTGAACGGTTCGGCCGAGCTGCGAGCGAAGTTGGGGAAGCTTTTCGTCGATTACTTGCGCGAAAGAGAGATTCTTTTGGCGTTGGACAATCCCAAGATTGCTTCGGTTCTGTCCGAATTCCGTTTTGACGGAGCGCTCCAAGGGAAAGCGGTGAGCGGCGACTATCTTTATATCAATCGGGCTAACCTCGGGGGGCGCAAAAGCAGCCGCAATCTCGTGAGTCAAATCGATTATCTGGCGACTGTTCAAAACGATGGCCGGATGCAGGCCTTGATTAATCTTAATTTCCGTCATCAAGGCAGTTATGTCTTCCCGGACGGCAGCAACAGAGATTTTCTTCGTCTTTACGTGCCCTTGGGCAGCCGCCTTTTGGGCATCAGCGGTCAAGACAAGAACGAACCTCCAGACGAGGGATTAGAGAACAATATGACCGTTTTTAGTTTTTGGCTGACGACCGAGCCGGGTCAAACCAGGACGGTTTCTATCAGCTATGAGTTGCCCTTTAAACTGGATTTCCGTCGGGGGCTGGCAAACTACAAACTTTATCTAGAAAAACAACCCGGTTTGCGCAATGCGAGTTTAACCGCCAGATTGCAGTTACCCAAAGATTGGGTCGCTTACGCCGAAGACCCGTTCAGCTGGGAAGGTGGTACCCTCACCCTTTATAGTGGGCCGTTCCGAGAGGATATAGAGAGGGTGATTACGTTGGAAAGATAAAGGGGAGAATTGAATGAGTGCATAAGTGATGGGAAGGTCGCCTTTCAAGCGACCTTTCTTTCACTTGCTCTCTTGTTCTCTTCATTCCTCAGCTTACCTGATCATCTCGACTAGCTTAACAAACGCCTCCGGATGTTCGGCGGCGATCTGAGCTAGAATCTTGCGGTCCAGTTCGATCTCTTTCTTTTTCAATCTTTGGATAAAGTCTGAATATTTAAGACGGTGCTCGGCCGCGGCGGCGGAGAGGCGGGTAATCCAAAGCTGCCGGAATTCTCTCTTTTTGGTTCGGCGGTCACGATAAGCTTGGGAGAGTGCTTTTAAAACTGCTTCTTTGCCTTTCTTGATCCGCGTGCGCCTGATAGTGCGATAACCCTTAGTCAGTCGCCTGATTTTCTTGTGCTTACTCCTTAAAATACCTCGTTTGACTCTGACCATAATAATGATGCGATGCGAGTATACTAATTCATGTTCATGCGAAGACTGCAGATCCCTCTTTCAATTTGTTGTGTTCATCTTCATGCTCGTAGACTGAGATTGTGGCTTCAGATCCCCAACAGTCGTCTAATCTTTTTCTCGTCCCCTTTGGCAACATCTTGGGGACGCCGATATGCTCGCTTGCGGTCCGGGGCTTTCTTGGCCCGGTTATGACTGCGATACGCTCGCAAACGCTTGAGTTTGCCGCTTTTAGTGATCTGAATCCGTTTGGCGGTCGCTTTGTGGGTCTTTAATTTAGGCATGGTACTGATGTCAGGTGTCAAGCGTCGGGTATCGGGCCTAGGACCCGATTCCTAGTCTCTTACTCTTGATACTTTTTTTTGGGGTGCGACCACGATGAAACTCATCCGCCCTTGACGAGTGAGGTTTTGCTCCAGGGTGGCTGAATTGGCCATTTGAGCAAGCTGGTCGTTGAGCAGTTTTTCTCCTAGTTCTCGATGAGCCAGCTGGCGCTTGCGGAAAACCACGGTTAATTTGACTTTGTGGCCCTTTTTCAAAAACTCCGCAAGTTGTCTTTGTTTAGTTAAGAGATCGTGCTGGTCGATATTAGCTGAGAGACGAACTTCTTTCAACTCCGGCACTTTCTGTTTTCTTTTTTGGGCTTGTTTTTTCTGCTCGTATTTAAATTTACCCCAATCCACAAGCTTAGCCACCGGAGGATTCAGGTGGGCAGCTACCTCAATCAGATCCAGGCCCCGCTCTTCGGCTAAGGTCAGAGCTTCTTTGAGTGACATAACCCCCAGCCGCTTGCCCGCCCCGTCGATGACCAAAAGTTCGCGAGCGCGAATCTGAAGATTGCGGCGTGGCTCCTTGGCTCTTGGCGTGAATCTTGATCTCATCTTAGGCTTCAAATTTCTTCCCTACCAACATCGGCAGGCTCCGGGCTAGAGCCTGAATGGTGGCCGGAGTGGTGGCCACGATATCATGGCCGAAGACAATCGGCAGATTGGTTTCCGCTTTAACCGTTAGGCCAGAGCCTTTAAGAACGCTCTCGGTGATTTCGCCCTTTTTGTTGCGGGCAATTATCTGTATGATGAGTCCTCTTTTTTCTTCTCTTTGGTTTTCCAGTTGAACCATGATGGAAACCACTTCACCCCTCAATTTTATATGGTGATCCAAAGTTAAATGAGTTGCAACCGCCTCTAATTGGTTTTCTTCGGTCAAACCCAGAGCATTGAGCAGTTGGTGAATGGCCCGGGGACGCTTTAGGCTTTGGCGCAAAAGATTTTTGCGCGGGGCAATCTGTACACTGCCCAAAAAGAACCTCTCGCCTATTTTACCCAGGCGAAAATGACGGATGGTCTGCTCTTTGAGGGCTCGGAGCGCTCCTTGAGCGGAGTCGATACCTAGGCTTTGGGCGAGGGCGTTACTGGTACCGATGGGCACCAAAAGCAGCGGAATCTGCCGACGCGGCAGGCAATCGATAATCTCGCCGGCTGTGGAATCGCCGCCCAAGGCGATCAAAAGACGAGTTCGAGGCGAGAGCTCCGTCGCCAAAACTTGAGCGATTTCGTTCAAATCCCGCACCGTGACCGTCTTGAAGCGGTTGCCTAAGCGAGAGAGGAGATTGGTGAGTTGTTTTTCGGCTTGCCGATAAGCTCCATTGCCCGACCTAGTGTTGGCAATTACGAGGTGCATGCTTATGACTGGCTCTCTTGTTCTTCCTCTACTTCGTAGGTAGGAGTGGTGGCGGGGGTGGCTTCGGCGGTGGAGAGCATTTCGCTCTTCCCTTTCAGGATCCCGCCGGGCTCGATGCTTAAAGCCGAACTTTTGACATTGCCGGTGACACGGCCGGTTTCGAAGATCTCCAGTTTTTCAGTTGCGCTGATATCGCCGCGCACTTCACCAGCCACGTAGATATTTTGTCCGTCGATATCAGCCTCGATCGAGGCTCCCTCGCCGATGATCACATCTCCACTGGCTACAATTTTGCCCTTGAAATTGCCGTTAATCTGGATATCGCTGGGCGTCTCCAGGACACCTTCAACAATAATACCCGCCCCGATCAGAGTGTCGGGGTTCTTGAAATCAGCAAAATCAGCTCGAGTCTTAGTCACTTAGCCTTCTCACCTCCTTTCCCTGAAAAGATCTGGAGCAGCCAGTTTTTTGGATAGCACTTCTTACTATAGGAAGAGTCGGGGCAGCTGGTCAAGAGCCCCGTCAACAAAAGGTTTTCTCTTGCAGATTTTTGCTTCTGGAGCATAATAATGTGAGGAGGTAAAGATGCGTTATTTTCTTTCGAGCTTAGCACTTTTAACTCTGACGCTCTTGGTGATTCTCTTGCTTTTCGGGACTGCGGCCGGGCATGAATGGGTCGTCAGTCGGGGAGCGGCGGTGGTTTGGGAGGAGGGCCGCGGCTCGGTCCTGCCGGAGATAGAGTATCCTCTTTGGCTTTTTCGCCCAGCCGAAGTCAGGACTCGAGAGGTTAAAAAAGGCGATCCAGTTAAGAAGGGGGATCTTTTGATGACCCTGTTTTTACCGGAGGGAAGCGATGAAGTCGCAGTTTATGCTCATCGAGATGGCCTGGTGAGTTTCATCAACGAAGAGGAGAGGCTTGAGAAAAACGCTCCCCTGGTGAGATTAACCGCCGCCATTTCCGCTCTAGCCGAAATCTCCCTCCCTCCAGAGAGCCGGGCGGGTGTAGGAGATTTAGTGCAAGTTGAATATGAGAACCAAAAGATCGCCGGTGAAGTGATTGGCTGGGAGGAGTCGGCAGGAGAAAAAAGAGCTCGGATTCGGCTGAAAACATCTCTTCCGACTTTGGCTGATTTCCAGGCGAAGATCATAACCGATTTCAAAGACAACGTTTTGGTAGTGCCCACTGCCGCTCTCAAAAGCAAGGGCGGTCGTGTCTTCGTCCGGCAAAAAAGCCTTTTTTGGCACAAAGAGCAAAAAGTGGAAATTGGCTTGAGAGGCAATGAATACAGCGAAATTTTAGCGGGCCTCAAGGAGGGAGACAAAATTCTCACCGAAAATAATTAGACCCTCAAGCTTTTGTTGCTATAATTGAAAGACGATGGAGATCAGCAGTCTGATTAATTATTTGCAGGTTATAAGCGGGATGCTCCTAGTGCTCTCTGTCCTCATTCAGGAAAGGGGAGCGGCTTTATCAGAAACTTTCGGTGGGAGCGGCGGCTTCTTTGGCACCCGGCGGGGAGGCGAAAGGTTGTTGTTTCTTATCACCATTGTCTTGGCCGTGCTTTTTATAGTGCTCTCTTTTCTTAATCTTCTTGTTTAGGGCTCAAAAAGGGTGGTTCGCTTTCGGGTTCGGAAAATCAAGGGCGAGAGTTTACTA
>FWWM01001452.1_pt1 | contig 18143 bp, 16 predicted proteins | sample 2228351 | NCBI WGS metagenome assembly FWWM01 (sample SAMEA103939774, study PRJEB20133) | metagenome
TTCGGCTGTTATCGGGTGTGGCAGGAGAGCCGTTCGGTGCCTTTGGAACGGCTGCGCCAACTGTGGTTGGAAGAGCACCGACTTTACGGTCCCCTTCCCGAAGCCCTCCATCAACCCGAGGCGTTAGAGGAAGCATGGCAGCAGCAGGTGGCACGACAAGTAGGTGAACCCTTTCCCTTGCTCACGCGTCTTCTCTCCCGTCGCGCTGCGGCTCAATGGTTAGAACGGGAACTCAAACGCGCTCGCCTTGATTGGGGAATTGGGGTCACAAGTGCTTTCTTGCTCGTGTTGACCGTTGCTGCTTTTGCTTTCACCGCTATCAGCCTCAGCATCCTCGCTCCAACTGCCTCCCCTGTCAGTAAACTGTTTGGGGCATTGGTCGCAGCCACCGTTCCTTTTGTCATTTTTCTCTCGTGGCTGCGCTACCGGCAGCGAAAGTTTTTGCAGCAGGTGGAAGTGGTGCTCCCGGACACGCTGAGCCTGATGGCAAACGCTTTGCGAGCAGGGATGGGGTTCCAACAAGCGTTGGAATTGGTCGCTCAGGAAGGATTGCCGCCGCTGCGAGAGGAATTCGCCACAGTGAACCGTGCAGTGAGTCTCGGTGTCTCCTTGGAGGAAGCATTGAACGGGTTGTTGGAACGGGTGCCCAGCACTGAACTGGCGTTAGTGATCACGGCTGTGCTCATTCAACGGGAGGTGGGGGGCAGTTTAGCCCGTTTGTTAGACACCGCTGCGGAAACCATCCGCAATCGGTGGCGGTTGCGGCAGGAAATCCGCGCCGAAACCTCGTTGGTCCGCTTTAGTGCGCTGGCGCTCGCTTTTGGCTTACCAGCCTTTCTCCTCGTCTTTGTCAACCTCGTCACCCTCTCTACTGGCGGGGAGGTTTGGTCAGCACCCATGTTGACAGACCCAACAGGGCAAAAAGCATTGGGTCTCATCGTCGCATTGGAAGTGATGGGGTGGCTTTGGCTTCAACGAATTCTGGAGGCTCTGGAGGGGTGAGCCCTTGTGCGCCGCAACCCGTTAGAACGGTTAGCCGAACTGGAGCAGTTGCGCCCCGCTCGTTCTATTGCGCCGTCGTTGGGGGTTGCTTCGTTACTGTTGCGCCTCATTCGCGCTCTCGGGCGCTTAACGCCTGCCGGACAACGCGCTCGTTTGCGCACCCTTATCCACAAAGCAGGGCTTGCCGGTCGCCTGCGTCCTGAGGAGGTGTTTGGGCTGAAACTTTTGGGGCTTTTTGTGCTGCCCCTCGCAATGCTCTACTTTGCAACAGTCCTTTCCGTTCCTCCCCTCCATCGCTTCTTGCTGCCTTTGTTCGCTGCGGTGGCGGGGTTTAGTGCTCCAGAGTTTTGGTTGTCCCGTCAAATCACCAAGCGCCGAAGGATGATTGAACGCCACCTCTCCGACTTCGTGGACTTGTTAGCCACTTGCGTGGAAGCGGGATTAGCCATGGATGCAGCCATTGACCGCATTACTCGGCGCTTTCCCAGTCCGCTGAGCGAAGAGTTTCAGCGCTACTTGTGGGAAGTTCAGATCGGTCGCCCCCGCAACCTCGCCTTGATGAGTATCGCTGACCGAACGGGTTCAGATGATGTGCGCCTTTTCGCTGCTGCCCTAATTCAAGCGGAACTTTTCGGCATCCCTGTCGCCAATGTTTTGCGTGCGCAAGCGGAAGCGTTACGGGAGCGACGGTTTCAGCGAGCCCGCGAGCGCGCCCGCCGCGCCCCACTGATGATGCTGCCCGCTTTGGCGTTTTGTTTTCTGCCTGTTCTCTTCTTGCTCCTCATCACCCCGCTCATCATCCGCGCCCGTCAAAGCGGCTTGTTGCAATTCTTCGGCTTCTGAAGGACGGTGGCGAGGGACGCGGGACGAGGGACGGAGATGCGGAGCGATGGTAGTGGAAGTGTGGAACGAGACGAAAAACACCCTCGTTTGTCGCCGCTGCGTTGTGGCAACCCACTGGTGGCAGCGATTGAAGGGGCTAATGGGGCGAAAGCATTTGGACGAAGACGAAGGACTTTTGCTCCGCCCCGCAAAAGGGGGCATCCATACTTGCTTCATGCGCTTCGCCATTGATGTCGCTTACCTAAGTGCCGATGGGCAAGTCGTTGCCCTTCGTTCCCATCTCCCGCCTTGGCGGGTTTGGCTTGTGGGGCGACGGGAAGCCGTCATGGCGTTGGAACTTCCCGCTGGACGCCTCGCCACCACCAACACGGAAGTGGGCGACTCTCTCGTTTTTCGCCCCGTTCAAGTCGGGTCACCGTAATGCGGTCCCCATGCCGCTGCCAACCGTTTACCCACTTCCTCCAGTTTGCGCTGCTCTTCTGCTGTCAAGGGCTTAAAGTTGCGGACAATCGCCACATTCCGCTTCAGTTCTTCCACTGTAAACATTCCCACGACCGCACAAGCGACACCTGGCAAACTGAGGGCATATCGGAGTGCCAGTTCATCGTGGGCTGCCAACCTGCCCGGGTTGGGTCGTCCGTAACCTTTCTGGGGCGCTGCCAGCACTTTCATTGCCACCACGCCAACTTTGTGTTTCTGGGCGATGGGCAGCACCTTCCCCTCAAAATTGTAAGTGAAGCGGTCAGCGAAGTTCAGTGCGGGCATCACCACATCAAACTCGCCGCTGTCCAAAACCTTTGCCATCACCGATGGACGAAGGTGACCGCTGACACCGATAAAACGCACCCAACCCCGCTTTTGGGCTTCGCGCAACCCTTCCAACACGCCTCTTTTGCCCAATACTCGCTCGGGAGCAAAGTCGCCGATGTTGTGCACGTGAACCAAGTCCACATAGTCGGTTTTGAGGGTGCGCAGGGACTGTTCTATGATGCTCAGCGCTCGTTGCGCATCGTCCGTCGCTGTCTTCGTGACCATGAACACTTTGTCCCGCACCTTTGGTAGCACCTTGCCGATATATTCCTGCGCGCGAGCGTAAGTGGGAGCAGCGTCCCAGTAGGTGACACCCATTTCCAACGCGGCTTCCATCAAAGCGACAGCCTCTTTTTCTGTCAAGCCCGTTCCGACAGGTCCGAACCCCAAGCCCAAAATGGGCACCTTCACCTCTGTTCGTCCCAAAATCCGCGTGGGCAAAGGCTCCGTTGGCGACGGCGTATCAGCACGCACCGTCAATGATCCCGCAACAGCGCCCGTCAAAAACGAAAGAAACGAGCGTCGGTTCCATCCTGCCATCAGGCATCCCTCCAAAGCGAAATTGACACAACAAATGATGCGCCGTTTGCGCCTCGGTCGTCACCCTTCAATGGGCACGGTGTCTGCTGCGGGGTCAAAGTTTTCCGTGACCCCTTCCTCAGGTCCCCACGAACGCGCGGGTGTCACCTTTGCTCCCTTCGGCGGCGGGACGTGCCCGTGCCGCAGCGGGTCTTCGGTCTCGTCCATCCAACGCTCCAGCGCTGTCCGCAACTCATTCAACACCGACGCATAAGCGGGATCGTTTGCCAGGTTGCGTCGCTCCAGCGGGTCGGTGTGCAGGTCAAAGAGCATCTCTTTCGGTCGCGCCTTCCGAAACACTTCTGGGCGGTTCTGCCGATACCAATCTTTTGTCAACCCGTTGTCCACATTGGGCGGCAGCCAAAAAGGACGGTCGGCGAAGGAGCGAATGTATTTGAACCGCTCCGTGCGAATGCCTCGCATTGGGTCGTAAGCCGCATGGTAAGTCAACTCCACAAACAGCCGTTCGTGAAGGCGAGCGACTTTCCCTTCCAACAGCGGGAGGAGACTTTGCCCGTCCAACTTTTTGCCATCCAAGTGGGGTGGCAGTTTTGCTCCTGCAATTTCGCAGAAAGTGGGCATCAAGTCAGCGTTGCTCACCATCGCTGTCACCGTCTTACCACCGCTGAAAGCGCTATCGGGACCGTGCATCAAAAGCGCTATCTCAATGCCAGGGTCAAACAGCGTCGCTTTGGCGCCAGGGAAGGCAATCCCGTGATCCGTTGAGAAAACGAGCAAGGTGTTGTCCCAAAGGCGATGGCGCTTGAGCGCTGCTATGATTGCTCCAACGGCTTCGTCCACGCGCCGCACCGACTCGTTGAGGTCTGCAACATCTTGTCTCACTTCAGGAACATCGGGCAAAAAAGCGGGAACGAAAGCGCTCGGACTTTCTGAGGCTTTGGGGAATGGACGATGCGTTTCGGTGAACCCGACGGAGGCGAAAAAGGGCTGGGGCGGATCACCAGAGAGGAACTCTACAGAAGCGGGCGCAACATCGCGGCACGAACGCGATTTCACAGGCGCAAGATGCTGGTAGCCCAACGCTTGAGGATTGCCAGAGGTTTCGTGCTGCACACCGAACAAGAAGGTGGTGTAGCCAACCTGCGCCAAAAGATGAGGCAAAAGAGCGACTTCTGGGTTTAGCCGAAAGCCCCGATGGGCTAAGCCAATCAACCCGTGCCGATGGGGCACTAAACCTGTCAAGACGCTGGCACGGCTGGGGCTGCACTGAGGGGCGGTGCAAAACGCTTGCGTGAACTTTACGCCTTCTTCCGCCAACTTGTCCAGATTCGGTGTCGGCGCATCGCGTCCGTAACATCCCAAGTGCCGTCCCGTGTCGTGCGTGATCACAAAAACGATGTTCCATCGTCGCATCCCTTCTCACCTTCAATCAGGGTTGTGGACGCGCAAAGGCGCTTGCGACCAGGCAGCCTTTCAGCAGCGCTTTACCCTGCTAACGCTCTGATGGCTGTTCACGCGGTCGTTCGCGCGGTTGCTCCCGTGGTTGTTCTTTCGGTTGCTCTCGCGGTTGTTTTCGCGGTTGCTCTCGCAGCTGTTCTCGCTGCTCTTTGGGGCGGCGAGGAACGGGTGGTCGTTCCTCTTCAAGTTTGATGCGTCGCACCAACCTCAAAGTGCGGGCATCAAGTTGCACAAGGATGTTGCCTCGCAGGATGTAGACAAATTCCGAATTAGCAGCGATAGCCGCAGGGGGCATGGGTGGGAATGGGGGTTGAGCCAGCACCGGGGAAGGTGGACCAGAAGGCGGTTGACCGGGTGGAGCCGCTGGCGGTTGAGCCAACAACGCCTTTATTGCTCCCGCAACGCAGAGAACCGCAAACGCCGCACCGACAAGGAAAAGTTTACGCCCCTTCATCTCCGTCAGCCTCCCTTTTGCAAAGGATCGGCAAGGCGGTTAAGCCTCGCAAATTTTTAGACGCCTTACGCCGAGACAAGATGACGGCGCAAGAATTGCAAGGATTCTTCTACTGGTTCAGGCACCTGCAGGAAACTGACGAAGCCGTTGTATTCCACTTCCCGCAGCGGTTCTAAAGCGGGGAGCCACGAAAGGGAATGGAAGAGGTCACTGATGACCAAATGAACATGGAGCGCAAAAGGCGCCATCCGCACCCAGTCTTCCCACAAAGGCGATGTGGGGATAATCTCAGCGTGGAGGGCGAAACAGATGCCTAAGTAAGGTGAGCCTATCTCGTCCAAAAGGGCGTTCGCTTCCACACTGATGCCTGGACGGGAGGGGAAAGTAACTGCGATGGGAAGGGAAAGGCGTTCCGCCTCCGTCGCCAACTCTGCGAGGGGCGCTTGATACGCTTGCCATTGCTCTACTCCCGTCAAGCACAAGAGGCGAGCGCGTCCCTCTTTCGCAAACCGCAGCAGCGGTTCCACTTCTTCCAGTAGCCGTTCGGGCGTTAATACCGCGCAAGTTAGGGCAGCGAAACTCATTTCGTGCTCCTGTAGCCGTTGGGAGAGCAAGTGGGCGTAACCGCTTTGCTTTGAGGGCAAGTGCTCAGCGGCAATCTCCACGCCCTCCAAACCCAAAAGGGAGAGGGAGTCCAACAGCGTGTTCAGGCTCATCTCCCCACGCTGCAAGGCAGAATGGAAGCATTGGGTGCTGCACGCCCAACGCATGGGTCCAACACCTCGTCTTAGCAAGCCTCAACTCTCCCGTTCAAAGTTTGCCACTCCTGTTTCCACTGTCGCTGCCTTGTGTTAATTTTATGTCAGGTGCGGGAGCGGTTGAGGGCTGGTGCCCTCCCAGGACTTCAAATCCTGTGCACCGCTCAAAAGGCGGTGGGTGGGTTCAATTCCCATCCGCTCCCGCCATTTTCACCTCACTGTCGCCCCACTGCCGCGGGATGGAAGGGGGCTGCGCGCTAAAATTGTTCGCGCTCAAAACCTTCCACCAATGAGCCTAAGAGGGGAAAGAGCCTGATAGGAGGTTGACAACTTATGCGCATCACTGTGCAACTGGAGTGCACCGAATGCAAGTCGCGCAACTACACGACCACACGCAAGCGGGAAACCGGTGGTGCCCAGAAGCGGTTGGAGTTGCGCAAGTTCTGCAAGCGCTGCCGCAAACATACCGTCCATCGCGAAACGCGGTAGTTGGTCGTCGCTGGACCGTCGGTCGGGATGGGAAAGATTCACCACCCGCTGAACAGCGCCCAGCCAATCCAGCCGTGTTCGCCGGGTTTGAGGCGCGCTTCTCGCACCTCCTCGCCCCGGCGCTCACGGACTTTCACATTGTAAGTTGGGGCGTTGAAAGCAATTTCGCGGATGCCCGCCACGCACATCTGAGCGTTGTCAATGTCAAAAAGAGGGCGGTTGTCTTCTGGGGGCGTGCCAAACCCATACATGAAGACACCGAATACTTCGCTCCGACCGCCATTAGCGGTGCGAATCCGAACACCTCGCCCTTCGCTTTTCATGCCCAAAATCCACAAGTTGCCTCCTTCGTTGATGACCAAGCCCACATCGCTGTCCCCTTCAGGGTTCAGTTGCCGCGCCCACAGGCTTTGCCCCTTGCTGCGCAGTTCCACATGGGACGGGCAATTAGTCACAAAGATGTCGCCCTGTCCCGTTCCCAAGACCTTCAGGTCACAATTTTCCAGCACGACGGTGCGGTTGCGAGAGCGGTTTTCCACAACGGGTGGCAGACCGCCAAAGGCTTGCAGGTTCTCAAACTTGACGACGGGGGCGCTGCGGTCGTCCACGATGAACCGTCCCTTGCCGATAATGCGTCCAAAACCCAACCCGATGATGTGTCGCACGGTGCCGTGAACCCGCACTTCCCCATCCAGCGTATACCAGTTGGGATCGCCGCCACCAATCCCGCGCAGGTAAACCACCGTTTTGCGGTGCGCTGCTGCAAAGTCTATCGCTCGTTGAATGGCTTCCGTGTCGTCCTTGTTGTCACCGTAAACGGCGCCGAAATCGTTAGCGCAAACCCAGTTGTTGGGGTTGCGTTCCCAAGGGACAACGGGTTCGCGCTTGATGGGCAAATGCAAAGCATTGGGTGGTGCTTGCTCAAACAACCGCCGCACTTCGTGGGAAACATATTCAGCAACGAACGGTCCCGCTGCATTGCCGCTGGGTGTCGTGCTCCTAATCGCCATCTTGTAACCGCTAACTTGCAGGTTGCGGACATACAAAACGCTCTTGTTGTCAATGGCAGGGTTGTCGGGATTGCCCTTGGTAAATCGCCCGCCGACGAGCGCAATGACCCCACCCCACCAAAACCAATCTTGAGGGATGTCGTTGAGGATGGCAACAGGCGTGTTCTCAACAACCAACTCTTCCGCTGCAACGACATTGGCACGCACTTCCAAACCCACGCGCCGGCAGTTGCGGATGACCACGCGTGACAAAGTTTGCCCCCATTGCCACTGGCTCAATATGCCCACCTCAAAGCCTTCCACGATGGTGTCTTGGATGAGGTTGGGTCCGTTCAGTTGCATGAAGGAGTTGATGCCTACTTTGCCCCGCCCGCGCACGCGGACGAACTTGAGGATGCCCGTGTTGTTGGAGAAGTAGCGGATGCCGTCTGTCTCAGGGTTGTTGCCCACATCAATGGTCAGGTTGTAGAAGGTGCGCATGAACCAATCGGCTGAGCCAGGTTCGTCGTTCGGGTGCGTGCGCAACACGGCTTCGGCGTTGACACCGTCGTCTAAGCGGATGATGACTTTGTCGCGGGACTGCCCGTAGACCCAAGGACCAATTCCTGAGCGGTTGCCCCTGCGGTTGACAACGAGCGGGCGCGTGATGCGGTAAACGCCATTGGGTAAGTAAAGCACTTTCGTGCGCGGTCCCTCGTGCCCGCTGCTGAGCCACAACCCTCGTTGGAGCGCTTCGGTGTCATCGTGTTTGCCGTCACCCTTCGCGCCCAGATCCCGCTTGACATCTATGACCGCTTCCGGATCACGGGGGAAGACAATCTCGGGTGGCAGTGTTGTCCCTGTCGGGAGCGGGGCAGCGGCTAAGGTCAAAACGAGGCAGCATCCTAACGCAACGAACCGCAATCCTTTGCGCCATTCCATCCTTCATTCCCCCTCGGTCAATGTCCTAGCGCTGCAAACGGGTTTGTCAACCCACAGTGTTTGTGCGTTCCACAGAGAATTCTGGCGCGGGCAGGGATTGCACAATGAAGGCTTGAAGCACTCAAAGGTTCAAGATCGGCGGCGTTGCCGAAGGGCATCTATGGTGACGCTGAGCAAAATCAGTCCACCGAGGGCGAACTTATCCCACTCGCCCGCCAGTTGCAGGAAAGTCAAGGCGGAGTGGAGGACGGTGACCGCAAACGCGCCCAATGCTGCGCCGACCACTGACCCCGCGCCGCCGAAAATGTTCACGCCCCCGAAAACCGCTGCTGTGATGACATCTAACTCAAAGCCTTTGCCCGTTTCCGATTGGACGACAGGGAAGCGGGCGGTGTAAACGAGAGCAGCAAGCCCAACGAGGGCGCTGCAGAAGACGAAGACACTGAAGACGCGGCGCGCCACCAAGATGCCGGCGAGGCGAGCGGCTTCCGCGTTGTTGCCAATCGCGTAAAGGTCGCGCCCCCAGCAGGTGTAGTGCGAAACGAACCAACACAATGCGAGAACGAAAAGCGCAATCCACACTGGCACGGGCACGCCCGCTATCTTGCCCACCCCCAACCAGCGAAAACTTTCGGGAAGCCCGATGACCCAATAGCCTTTTGTCAAGACCAGCATCGTTCCGCGAATAATGCCCATCATGCCCAAGGTGACGATGATGGCGGGCAGGGAGAAGCGGGTGACCAAAAGTCCATTGACAGCGCCGACAGCAGCACCCAAACCAAGCGCCAACAAAATGACCAGTGGCAGCGCCCATTCCCCTTTGGCGGCATGTCCCGCCGCCATCGCGCACGCTCCCAGTAAAGAGCCAACAGACAAATCTAAGTTGCCCGAAAGGATGACCATCGCTATGGCGACAGCACCGATAAGGGTAGGCGCGCTTTCTTGCAACAGTGTGAGCCAGTGTTCGCCTGTCAAGAACGCAGGATTGCGCCAACCAACAAAAAGGGCGAGAGTGAGGATGAATAGCAACAAACTGACCTCGCGAGAGAGGTGGAAGAAGGTGCGTGGTGCTCGTCGCGCTTTTCTCGTTCCTTGTTGCTCCATCGCTCCTTTCCCCTGCTTCTCCACTTCCTCACTTTCCCGACCTGCCCAACTGCCCACCTGCCGACCTGCCTCTTCTTTGTCCCCCGTTCCATCCGCTTGCCCGAAAGCAGCGGCTAAAATTTCGGCGGGTGCTGCCGTTGGTAGGAACTCGCCAACGATGTGCCCTTGTCGCATCACAACAATGCGGTCGCACAACCGTTGCAGTTCTTCCAGTTCGCTGGAGATGAGCAAGATGGTTTTGCCCTTTTGTCGCCATTCGGCGATGAGGCGGTGAATTTCCGCCTTTGTCGCAACATCCACGCCGTGGGTGGGTTCGTCCAGGATGAACAGTTGCGGGTTTGTCAAGAGCCATTTTGCCAACGCTACTTTTTGCTGGTTGCCACCTGACAGTTGCTGGACGGGTTGCTCCACCGTTGTCATCCGCACCCTCAGGGTCTGCGTTTGCTGTTCCGCTGCTTCCCGCTCGGCGCGCTCGTTCACCACACCCTTACGGCTGAACCGCGAGAGGTTGGGCAAACCGATGTTTTCGCGGATGCTGCGGGGCAACAGTAGGCTTTGGCGCAGCCGGTCTTCGGGCAAATAGGCAATTCCGTGCCGAAGGGCATCGTTGGGGGAGCGGAAGCGAACAAGTTGTCCTTGCCACTCCACGATGCCACCGACGATGTTGCGAAGCCCGACAATGGCTTGCGCCAACTCGCTCCGCCCTGAGCCAACCAACCCGAACAACCCTACAATTTCGCCTTGCCGAACGGTCAGGCTCACACCCTGCACGAATCCATTGACAGAAACATCGCACAACCGCAGGAGCGATTCACCCTGTCCTTCCGTTTTTCCGTCTCCCCACCTGTCCACTTGCCGAACTGCCGACTTGCCCATTTTTTCTCCTTCGTCCCCCGTCCCGTGCCCCTCGTCCCCTGCTACAGGAGAGCCCACCATGAGGGCGATGAGTTGCTCGCGAGTCGCCGTTTTAGTGGGCAGGGTAGCAACCTTTTCGCCGTCTCGCAAGACGGTGATGCGATCGCTCAGTTCCAGCACTTCTTCCAGCCGATGACTGACGAAGAGGATGCCGACATCTTGTTCTTTCAGTTGCTGCAGGATGGCGAAGAGGCGTTCCACTTCCGTTCGCGAAAGAGAGGCTGTTGGCTCGTCCAAGATGAGCCAGCGTGCTTGCAAAGAGAGTGCCCGCGCCAGCGCCACCAACTGCTGCTGCGCGACAGAGAGGGTGCCAACAGGCGCATCTAAAGGTAGCGAGGCGTTCAATTGTTGCAGCAACTCAGCGGCGCGTTTTGTTGCTTGTCGCCATTGGACGATGCCCCATCTCGTGGGGAGGTGCCCCAACAGGATGTTCTCGGTGACCGAAAGGTGAGGGCAGAGGAGAGGAGTTTGGTGAATGACCACAATCCCGTGCTGTTGCGCATCGCGAGGGGAAGCGAAAGAAACAGGTTTGCCGTCTATCTCTATGCGCCCCTCGTCGGGGGGGAAGACACCGCCCGCGATTTTGATGAGGGTGGACTTGCCCGCTCCGTTCTCACCAACCAACGCGTGAATTTCACCGCTCTTTAGTTCCAAGTCCACACCCTTCAAGGCGTGGACACCGCCGAAGGTTTTCCGAACCCCCCGCAGCGTCAGTGTGCCCATTGTCTCCCCCCGCACCTTTGACAAAGGCTCACTTCTTCTGCTTGAGGTAAGCCTGCACGACTTCCACAACCTCCTGCGCTGTGAAGGTGCGGGTGCTTTGCCCGTAGGCAGTGACGATGCGGCGCTTCGTGCCACTGGGACCGGGGATTTCGTGCACCGTCTTGCCGTTGATGATGACGCCGGGACCGTTCAAGTTAAGGGCTTGCATCCGCTTCTGTCCCTCGTAGGTGGAGAGGACATAGACGGTGAGAGAGAGGTCGTTGCCGTGCTTCTCCTTCAGTTTCTCCAGTTCCCGAACCGTTTGGGCGAAGAGGTTGTAGATGGGTGCTTGCTGCATGGGCATAAGGACTTCCACCCGCACTTTCGCTGTGGGTGAAGGGGCTTCGCTGTGGGCAGTGCCAGTCATGATGACTTGGGCTTTCGCTCGTAGGTTTTTCAGGGTTGCCTCATCAAAGCCTTTCCCGTATGCCCGCTGCAACTCCCGATGCACAATTTCCACCAAGTCAGCGGGTTGATAAGACATGCCGGGCGACTTCTCGCAGATCACTTGCCGCTTCCCACCTTCGGCGGAGGTGAGGACAAAATCTGTCCGCCCATTGATGAACACGGCTGCGCAGAACTTGTTGTATTTGCTGGCGACCTTTTGGGCTGCAGGTGAACCCATCGGGTAAATCTCCACCCGCACCCGTTTCGGGTCGGCTTTGCCAATCTCTTCCAGCATTCGCAAGGTGGGCATCTGACAGTCAGAAGGCGGGATGACGGCTTCTATCTTCACCTTCGCATCTGGAGAACCCATCTGCTGCCCTACGGAGGGAGAAGCGGTCTTTGTTGCTTCGCCTTCGTGCTCGTGCCCCTCATGTTCATGGGCGACACTTTCCGCTTCCGCTACAGGAGCACTGGGCGTTTCGGGTTGGCCGAGGCGTTGGGTCAGGCGAGACAACCCGTAAAGGGCACCAACAGCGACAACCAAAAATATCACGAACCCGACCGTTGAACGCGTCATGGCTTGACACCTCCTAAGAGTTGTTGCACCAAGCGCTCCAACCGCTCGGGGTCAGGCGCTTTGCGGACGGAAACGATCACGCCGTTGACGACGACCGTCGGCGTCATGACCACGCCATAACGGTCCGCTTCTTCGTCCAGCACCGTGATGGTGCGCATCGTCACCCCCTCAAATTTTTGCACCAACTGCTGCGCAATGGCTTCGGCGCGCCGACACTGGTCGCACGGTTGCACCGACTCAATGATGAGGATTTCCACCCCTTTGCTCATGCTAAACCTGCTCCCTCAAAGAAGCACGGGCAATTCTCATCGCAAACGCCGATTTCCTCGGGCAAGGTGATTTCCCGCAGCAGCGCCACGACCTCTTTTGTCTGTTCTACGGCATAGTCAATGTCTGCTTCAGTGGTGAACTTACCCCACGAAAAGCGGACGGAGCCGAACGCTGCCATTTCGCTAAGCCCCATCGCTCGCAAAACATGGGAGGGTTTCAACGAGCCAGAAGAACATGCCGAACCGACGGAAACGCAAACGCCTCGCTGCCCCAAGTTGGCTTGCACGGCTAAAGCGTCCGTGCCCAGCAAGCAAACATTAGCCGTGGAAGGCACGGTCAACTCGCGGTGCCCGTTGAGGCGGGTCATAGGGATTTCGTCCAGAAGGCGCAAGAACCGTTGCCGCAGCCGCCACAGGTGTGCCGTCACTTCCTCAAAATCCCGTAAGGCAATCTCCGCTGCTTTCCCCAGTCCCACGATGCCCGCGACATTTTCCGTCCCTGCGCGCAATCCCCGTTCTTGGTGACCACCGCGCAGCAAAGGGGCAATGGCAACGCCTCGGCGGATGTAAAGGGCGCCAACGCCTTTAGGACCGTAAAACTTGTGTGCCGACAAGGCTAACAGGTCAACACCCAACGCTTGCACATCCACTGGCACTTTTCCGATGGCTTGCACCGCATCGGTGTGCACCAGAACATCGGGGCGCACCGCTTTCACCGCTTTGGCAATTTCTGCAACCGGCTGCAAAGTGCCCGTTTCGTTATTGGCGAGCATCACCGAAACGATGATGGTGTCATCGGTCAAGGCAGCGAGAACGCTTTCGGGGTCAACGCGACACTGTCGGTCAACGGGAAGGTAAGTCACCCGAAAACCTTGCTGCTCCAAAAATTGACAAACGCCCAAAACGCACGGGTGCTCAATTTCCGTTGTGATGATGTGCCCACTTTTGTGCCCTGCTAACAAAGTTGCGCCTAACAACGCCATGTTGTTGGCTTCCGTTGCGCCACTGGTAAAAACAATCTCAGCGGGGTCAGAAGCGTTCAGCAACGCTGCCACCTGCTCGCGAGCCAGTTCCACTGCTTTGCGGGCGCGCCGTCCCGGCGGGTGGACGCTGGAGGGGTTGCCATACTCCTCACTCAAAAAAGGCAACATCGCCTCCCGCACTTCTGGGTCCACAGGGGTCGTGGCATTGTAATCCAAGTAAACCTCGCGCACCAAAATTTTCGTTGCGCTCATCGCCGTTCGGCACCTCGCTCGTCGGCGTTCTCGCTCATTTGCAACAAGTTGTCACCAATGGCAAGTTCCTACAGCATTCTAACGCTCGTCTGTTCAGTGAGAGTTCCCTTGTCGGCAGGGCAAAGGTGAAGAGCAGCAGGGTTCAAAGTAAGGGTGACGAATTGCCCCTCACCAAGCCCCAACTGACTCGCTTCTTGCTTGGAGAGCGTGGCAACGACGGTGATGCCTACTTCGGTCATCACTTCCGCTCGCCAGAAAGAGCCCTTATCGGTGAGCGCCACCACTTCGCCGTGCAGGACATTCATGGACAAAGAGTTGGCGTTGTTGACAGGAAGCAACCGCACCCACTCGGGGCGAATGATGACGGCAACGGTTCCCTGTGGGACTTCTCGCTCTTCGGGCACTTGCACCCACAAGGTCGCACCATTGACCCACACTTGAACCCAATCACCTGTGCGGCTGCGCACCTCGCCGTGCCAAATGTTTTCGGCGCGGGTGAAAGTTGCGACGAACTCGTTGGCGGGTCGGAGGAAGATGTCTTCGGGCGAACCCACTTGCAGCAACCGTCCTACGCGCAACGGCTTTTCGCTTTTGCCCGACGGTGCTTCTTCGTGAAAGTTCATCACGCCGATGCGGTCGGCAACTGCCAGCGTTTCCTCAAAGTTGTGGGAGACATGGACAAAAGTGGCGTGAGTTTGCCGTTGGATGGCTTTCAACTCTCGGCACAATCGCTCGCGGGTCTGTTCATCCACAGCGGCTAACGGCTCGTCCAACAGCAGCACTTGCGGCTCCACTGCGAGGGCGCGGGCTAACGCTACCCGCTGTTTTTCGCCACCACTCAGCGTGAGCGGGAGGCGGTCCAGCAAGTAAGTGATGCCCAACCACTCGGCTAACGCCCACACCTTTTCCCGCACGCGCTTTTCAGGCAACTTGCGCACGCGTAACCCGAACGCAATGTTCTCAAAGGCAGTCAGGTTGGGAAAAAGGGCGTAGTCTTGGGGCACATAAGCGATGGAGCGCTCTTCGGGAGGCAAGCGGGTGATGTCGCGCCCATTGAGCAAGATGCGCCCTCTCTGGGGTTGGTGCAAACCAGCGATGCACTCAATGAGCACCGTCTTCCCCGTTCCCGTCGGGCCCAAGAGCACGAAGTATTCGCCCTCTCGCACCTCAAAGGAGATGTCCCGCAAATCAAACTCGCCCAACCGAATGTGCAAACTTTCAATGCGCAGCATCGCTTTCGGTCACCTTTTTCTTCGCTCGGTGCGCAGCCAAAATAATTTTGCAGCGCCTCACTGTCGTAGGCGCTTTTTCGCTTTCTGGAAGCCGCACGCTGAAGCGAAACCGTTTAGCGAGCAGCAATGGCAAACAAAAGGCAACCGTTTGCCAAATTTGCCGAGCCGCAGCAATAGGAGGGATGAACCTTTGCGACGGTGCGTGTGGATTTTTTGGCTTGCCCTTCTCTCCCTCGTCGCTGCGTTGCCATCGCAAGAGAAGATCGCCCCTTTGTGGCAAGCAGTTTTTGACCCGCAAAAAGGCGGTTTGCTGCAGTTGTTGCGTCATCCCTTCGGAGACCCTCGCCTGACAGGCATGGCAATTTACACCGACTGGGGCATCCTGCAGGCAGGACGATACGAAGTCGTCGGTAGCCAAAACGAGAGCAACCCGAAAATTACTGACCAACGCGAAAACAACCGCTCGCTTGTCGTTGTGGAAGGGCAACTGAAGGACAAAAGCGGCAAAGCATCGGGCTTGCGCTATCGGGTGCGCCATCGGTTGAGGGAAAAGGCGCTGACTTTGGACATCGCCCTTCAAGCGGAGCGAGCGTTCCCTTCCATGCTTGGCTTTTTGGCGACCATGTTTGTTTTTGCGGGGGCGACGGAATGGTTTGCCTGCACGCAGCGCGGATGGCTGTTCCAACCCATCGCTTCCGAAGGGCGCGCGTTCCAATCGGCTCAAACGCCCCTTGACCCGACCAACGCCGTTGTAGGCATTGCCAACGCCAAAACCGGTTGGGCGCTCCGCTTTACCCTCCAATCCGTTGAGCCGAAAGATGCCCTTGACAATGTCATCATTCATCTAAACCCTGCCAGCACAGGAGGCGTTTTCTTCGCATGGTGCGATGGCGTCACGGAACGGCGGATGGACGCCGGTGAAGAGTGGCGCTTGACCGTTGTGATAGAGTTTGTGTCGCTGGCAGAATTGATTAGGCTCGGGGAGTGAGGAAAGTGGACTGGCTGCTCGTTTTGCGCATCATCTGCACGGCAGTGTTGGTTGTTGGTGCTGTCGGGGTTGTGTTGGGGTTGCCCGGCACTTTTGTCGCGTGGTTGGGTGTGCTCCTTTTCGTTCTTTTTGGTCGCCTCCTCGTCCCACCTTCTGGACTTTTATCGGGTTGGCTGGTGTTGGGCACTTTTTTCGGTTCCGTGGCGATTGAGTTGGCAGACAATGTGCTCTCGGGCATTTTGGTTCGCACTTTCGGTGCCAGCACGAGCAGTATCCTCGTCGCGTGGCTTGGAGGCATTGGGGGCGGCGTTTTAGGTGGTCTGTTGGGGGGCATGGGTGGGTTCTTGGGAAGCGCTGTTTTGGGCCTCGTTGGGGTTTTCGCTGGCGGTTACGCTGCTGTTTACGCGTGGGAGCGCTACCACTTGCGCCGCTCACCAAGAGACGCTGCCCGTGCCGCTTTCGGCACTGTGTTGGGGCGCCTGGTGGGCATGGCCCTCAAACTCCTTTGGATCGCTTGGCTCCTCTCTCTGCTATGGTAACCGCCTTCCGATGCGCTGATTTCGTTTTTCGGTGCGTTAAAAGACACCCCTTTCAGCAGCGCCAACTTCGTTTTTCAGTTCGTCAAGAGACGAACGCCCTGGGTGTGTTGCTTTGTGGTTTGGAACGCATCTCTTGAGATGCCGATTTCGCTCTTCATTCAATGCGTTGGTAGATGCCCCTTTGAAGTTGGCTTCCTTCAACCACGGGACTCACAAGCAGGGCATTTCATGCCATTTGCCTTGAGCAAAGGCATACTCAAAATAGACCGAGCAGCAAGGAGGCGATGAGCAAGATGGAAGCGAAAACGGCGTCGCCACCTCGTTGGGTCTGGTGGTTGTTGGGATGCTCCTTCGTGGGTGGGTTCCTCCTGTTTTGCGGTTGCGGGGTGCTCGGCTTTTGGGGCTATCGGCTATTTCAGCAACACGCTCTGCCCCGTCTCACCTGGGAGCAAGTGCAACAGTTGGTTCCCGATCTGCCTGTGTATCCCAACGCGCAGTTCAGCGAGCAGTTGACGAACTTTCCACTTTATCGGCTGATGCCCAAGATGTCGGCTGAGTTGAAGGACCGAGGGGAGCGACTTTTGCTCATTGCTTTCCGCACTTCTGATCCGCCTTCCAAAGTGCTGGAATGGTATCGCCGAACGCTGGTGCAGCAGGGTTGGTGGGAGGAAGAAACGCGGGAATTGGCGCAGGCACACCCCTTATTGCAAAAAACAGTCAATCCTTTCAGGAGGCGTTTCTGGAAGGGCAATTCCCTCCTCATGTTTCGGGCTTTGGATGCCCACCATTTCGTGCTCGGGTGCAGCCTCCCCGGGTTGTTCCCCTGGGAGATGAAGGAGTTAGAAGAGCAGGTTCAACGACAACCCCAAGATGGCGAGGCGTGGGCACAACTGGCATGGGGCTATCTTTGCATCGCTCAGTGGGACAAGGCGCGGGAAGCGGCTTTGAAAGCGGCGTCTCATCCACCCGAAAAAGTCAGCCTAAAGGCGTTGTTAGCCGAAACGCTGTTGGAATTGGACGAGCCTGAGAAAGCGCTGCCCCTCTTCAAAGAAGTCGTCCTCTCAGCGGAAAAACTCCCGACGAGGATGAGGGTTCACTGGCAGTTGCTTTACATCGCCTGCCTTGCTGGAACGAAACAGTTTGCGGAAGCGGAAAAGGCACTGACAAGAGCGATGGCGTCATGGCCAAAAGCGTGGCAAATCCATGCCTGCGCCTTGCGAAGCCTTCTCCGATGGAAATTAGGGCGGAGGGAGGAAGCAGTTAAGGACATGGCAGTCGCTTTTGAGCGGGACAGCGGTTGGTGGCAGATTTTGGTGCACCAGTATTGGCAACTGGGGCGAAAGGACGAAGCGTGGGCAGTGGTCAGAAAAGTTGCCGACAAAGACCCTTTTGCACGCCTTCTCCTTTCCCGCCGGCAAAAAACCCCGTGGCTGGGGATTTACTCTGGAGAAGCCCCGCGATGGATGAGTGGTCGGTGGATTGCCCACAGCAAGGTTAAAGGAGCGTGGTGTGTGAGGCCTCTCCTATCCCCACGAAGCCGCAACTTCACTGCTCTTGACAAAACCCTCATCTTCGCTGTTAACGGGAAAACTTTCGCAAGCAGTGGTCAGTTTCAGCGGGTGCTTTACAACCTTTGCGTTAACGCGCGCATCGGCGACACAGCAACGGTTTCCCTCTGGCGAAAGGGCAAATTTGAACAGGTCACCGTTCGGTTTGAACCTTTCCTGCTTCAACATGAGTCACGCAGGGATTGAAGCGGAAGGCGGTTGTGCCTCTGATGCAGCGGAAGGTTCTTGCGGTTGGGTTGCTGTGACCAATTGGCGGGCGTTGGTGAAAAGTTGCGTTGCTTC
>FWWM01009048.1_pt1 | contig 18125 bp, 17 predicted proteins | sample 2228351 | NCBI WGS metagenome assembly FWWM01 (sample SAMEA103939774, study PRJEB20133) | metagenome
AAGAAGGAACGAATACCAACTTTCTGAGCTTATTACTATTAATCCTGAGGCAAAAGATAGATTACTATTAGTGCCAACTTATAAACAAGCAGATCACCCTATCTCAGAAAAACAAAAACAAGCAAAGTTTGAAATATCGGAACAAAGCTTAGATCTACTTAAAAGTTTCGTTAACTTTTTAGCGGACGATAGAATATTTTTGATGAGATATAACACTGATCCACTAAGAATAAAAGTTTTAAAAGAAAATCTTGAAACTCAAAAGATTTTTAAAATTAGTGAAAAGGTTAGCTTCAAAAATGAAAATTTACTTATCCAAAGGGTTTTTGACTACCTTAATGTCATTCCGGAAGAATTCGAGGGCTTAAAAGAGTTAGGAGAAGAAATAAGACACTTTAAACATATCAAAGTATACCTGAAAGATATCAGTAAAGATATCGACAAATTAGATGAATTAAAAGAGAAAATTGAGAGAGTAAGAGAGTTTAAAGATCCTTTGCAGATAGAAGAAGAACTGAAGGAAAAATTCCAAAGAGGAGAAATTACCTTAGGACAATTCACCAATAGCATTAAGGAACTGATTAAACTAGTTAAAGAAGAAAAAGTAGAATATGAAAACAAAAGACTTAGAATTAAGCATATTGCTGAGCATTATTACCTTCCACTCATTGTCTTGGATGATGAAAAAGTTGATTACATCAAACATATAATTAAAACCGAAAGCGAAGTAAAGTTTATTGATGATTTAGAAAAATATTTACCCAAGCTCAACAATAAATTTAAAGAATTTGACTGGTGGATGTTTAGCAAATTAGATGAAAGTTTAGATGAGGTTTATATTCCTTACTACAATCCAAACTCAAACACTATTAGCAAGTTCAAACCAGACTTTATCTTTTGGCTAAAGAAAGGGGATAACTATTACATCCTTTTTGTAGACCCTAAGGGTATGGAACACATAAGTGGGTGGAAATATAAAGTTGATGGCTTTAGAGGTTTATTTGAAGAAAATAATGAAGATAAAAGCTTCAGTTATGGAAGCTTGAATGTAAAAATAATTTTGAAATTAAGAAACACTAATTATGATAATTATGAAGATAAGGTTCCATCTGAATACAAAAAATATTGGTTTAGTGAGATTGAAGAAATGCTAAGCTTCATTTGACTTTTATACCTTTCTGTCTAACTTTAAACTTTATGAAGAAACTTAACACAAGATTTGTATGCCAAGAGTGTGGTTTTGCTTCCCTTAAGTGGTTTGGGCGATGTCCTTCTTGTGGTGCTTGGAATTCTATGGTTGAGGAGGTCACTAGTGAAGCGATGCCTCTTAAAACTCAACCCAATTACTCTACGGTTAGACATATAGGTGATTGGAAGGTAGAGAAGTTAGAAAGGTTAACCACTGGTTTTCCTCAGTTGGATAAAGCCTTGGGTGGTGGAGTGGTAAAGGGACAAGTCATACTCATAGCAGGTGAACCGGGTATTGGAAAGTCTACTTTGCTTTTGCAGATCTCCAACAGCTTTTCCAAAAACTATAGTAAGGTAGTTTATGTATCCGGAGAAGAATCGGGCTACCAAGTAGCTATAAGGGGCAATAGGTTGGACATAACATCTCAAAACCTTCTAATTTTTCCTGAGAGCCATTTAGAGAGTATAACTGATCATATACAGGAAATAAAACCTTCTTTGGTCGTTGTGGATTCTATACAGACACTATACTCAGAAAAGTTAGAATCCTCTCCTGGCTCCGTGGGTCAGGTCAGGGAATGTGCCCACAGGCTTTCAAACCTGTGTAAAAGCTTGGACATACCACTTTTTTTGGTGGGTCAGGTGACCAAGGAGGGCTCCATAGCGGGTCCCAAAGTTTTGGAGCACCTTGTGGATACGGTCCTTAGTTTTGAGGGTGAGCGTTTTAACTTTTACCGTGTGGTAAAGACGGTCAAAAACCGCTTCGGCTCTACGGGTGAGATGGCGGTTTTCAGGATGTCCGACAGAGGCTTGGAGGAGGTACCCGAGCCTTCCGCCTTCTTCCTCCAAGAAAGGATAAGGTCTCCCGGCTCGGTGGTTTTTCCCTTCACGGAGGGTAGCAAACCCGTCCTGTTGGAGGTTCAGGCTCTGACCGTAGATGCCCTCTACACCACACCACAGCGCAGGGCTCAGGGCTTTGACATAAACAGGCTCTCTTTAATCCTTGCGGTCCTTGAAAAGGAGGGGAAGATTTTCACGCGTGATAAGGATGTGTTTGTCAACGTGGTGGGTGGTGTGTCCGTCAGGGAGCCTGCATGCGACCTGGCGGTCGCCTTAGCCATAGCCAGCTCCGTTAAGGGTAAGGAGATAGAGGATGCCATCGTGTTCGGCGAGCTGGGGCTTTCCGGAGAGGTCAGGGCGGTTCATTTTGCGGACATGCGTCTGAGGGAGGGCTTGAGGTTCGGCTTTAAAAAGGCTATCCTACCCAAGAGCTGTGCGATAGAACTGGAGGGTATGGAGGTAGTAGGGGTAAGGCATATAAAACAAGCCTTAGAGGAGCTCCTCTGATAAAATTGTAGGGTATGAAGAAGGAGCTCAAGATAAAGGCGCGTAGTGTCAGCATTGAGGTGGTAGGTGAGATAGAGCGTTGCAACAAGGGAGAGGACTCCAAGTTTTACTGCCTTCCCGTAAGGATAATCTTTGACAACGGAGAGGTAAGGGAATACCTTCTCAAAGCCCACGGAGAGCCAAAGACCCTCAAGGATTTCTTAGAGAATAAAAAGGGTCTAAGGGACAGGATGGAGAAGGGCTTTGGGCTCACGGAAGAAGGAGAGGTCCTCTTCGTAGGTTATCTTTCAGAGGTATCTACCGGAAACTGAGAGTATATCCTGCTCTATCTGCTTTATGAGTTCGCTGATACCGGCAAACTTCCTTTCCTCCCTCACAAAGCCCAAGAACTCCACCTTGATTTTCTTCCCATAGAGGTTTAAGCTCTTGCCTATGATGTGCACCTCTAAGACCTTCCTCTTCCCTCCGAAGGTGGGTCTGTAGCCGTAGTTGGCTATGCCCAGATGCTCATCGTCCACCTTGACCGCATACACACCCTCTCTAAGGCACAGGTTATCACTGCCCTCCAGGTTGGCTGTGGGATAGCCTATCTTGGAGCCCCTGCCATCTCCCCTGATTACCCTTCTCACCAGGTAGTATTTTCTTCCCAGATACTTGACCGCTTCGTCAAGCCTTCCTTGGTGGAGCAGTCTCCTTACGAGGGTGCTGCTGACCACATGACCGTCCACCTTGTAGGGTTTTGCCAGCTCCACCTCAAAGCCCAGGTCTCTTCCCACCTCCCTCGCCAGCTCTATCTCCCCTTCCCTCCTGTAGCCAAAACGCCAATCATAGCCGACAAGCAAGAACTTACACCTTAACCTCTCATAAACTATGTGCTTCAAAAAGTCCTCCGCCCTCATTCTTGAGAACTCCCTGGTGAACTTTATGAACACACAAGCGTGAACGCCCGAAGACAGTAGCAGGCTCGCCCTTTCCTCTGCGTTGGTAAGCTCGCATGGAGCTTGGTTGGGAGATAGGACCTTCAGTGGATGGGGATAAAAACCCAAGACCACGGGTTTTAGGTCCTTAACCTTTGCCTTTCTTTTTAGCTCTTCTATGAGATACCGATGACCTATATGCACGCCGTCAAAGTTGCCCACCGTGATGGCGGTGGGGTAATCCAAGGTATCTATGGGCTCAAAGCCCTTGAGGAACTCTCCGCCCAACCTTAGGGTGTAAACACTCATCTTTTCTTCCAGAGGTTCATTATCTTCTCCCAAAAGCTCATCTCCTGAGACACCATAACTTGCTCTTGGACTACGAACCTGTCCATGTAGTCATCCAGTAGTATGAACCTGTCGCAGACCTTTCTCAAGTGGTAAGAGCTGGTCTTTTTGAAGGAGGCGTTCTCTACCCTCTTGCCTATCCTTTGGATTTCTTCAACGGTGTAGGAAAAATCGCTGTCTCCCGTGACCAAAACCGCCGTGTCGTAGTTGTTCATGTAAGCCATGCTGAGCATGTCGGTGGCAAGCATGATGTCCACTTCCTTTTCTACGAACTCACCGGAGGGCAGGCGTCTCAGGCGCGCCATCTTCACCTTTATACCCTGTAGGGAGAGCTCCTCCAAAAACCTCCTCTGACGGATGTAGCTCTCCCACTCGGGAGAGTTTTTCTTGAGGTCCTTCTCCTGAGGCACCGCACCGTAAAAGTAAGCCCTGACCAGATACCTGTCGCCCCTCAAAAACTCTATGAGCCTCTGATAGTCTATCCTTATGTTCAAATACCTTATGGCGTGGAAGAGGTTGGAGCCGTCTATGAAAACAACGATGCGTTCGCTCATACACTAAATCTAAGTATGGCGCACAGCCCGTCCATCTCCCTTTGGAGCTCCGGCTCCACTATAACCCTTACCTTTGCCCTCTCTTCAAGCGCCAGCTCTATGGCTTCGTTGACCACATCCGCAACGGGCAGAGCCTTCTCACCTTCAAGGGGACAGTTGGGCTCAAGGGTAGGCATGTGAGATTGTGGACACAGATAGCCCTCTTTCACATAGTCCTGAGGCACCAGGAGTTCCCTCACATTGCCCATCTGAAGCATCTTAAGGGTCTGTTCCGTGCCCATGACAGACATCCTTCCCAAAAGGTCTTTGCACCTTTGAAGGGCTAAGCGGTCCTCCTCCCTGTCTTTTCTTATGAGCACATCCAGCACCTTCTCCTTTAGCTCACCCAGGTCCACGTAAGATGGGTTGGCGTTTATGTAGCCCACGAGCCTTTCCAGAAGATACTCATGCAGGAAGTTTTCTACCTCTTTGACGTCCTCCCTCTCGCTCCCTATGACCAACCTTTCAAACTTATGCTCCTTCCACATCTCCATGAGTGCGTCGTTGACCCCTTTAAAGAGCCTATGCCTTTCCTCAACCAACCTGGTGTTAAACCTGTATTCACCGTAGCCGTGCTGTATCACGTTGGGAGCTCCCCTTCTGGAAGGTATGGAGTGCTTCATGAGCCCCTGAGCGCCCTTTAGCGTGCTACCCCCGCTGTGGAACTTGTGAGCCCTTGTAGCCAAGGCTTCGAAGATATCTTCCACTTCCTCAATCACCTCAAGACCCATGAGGAAAAACCTGGCGTGTTTTCTGTCCAAGAGCACTATGGCGGTCTTCCCGAACTCTTCGTCCAAGGTGGCAATCTCCCTTATCAAAGGGACGCTTGAAACCATTAGCCTGTTCCTGTAAACGTAGGGTAGTTTTACAACCTCAAACACTCCATTTTCCATACAAGAAAATATGGCTACACCCCTCCCGTTTTTCAGGTTGTCCGGTTCGGAGATGAAATCCTCAATCCTTTTAAAATCCTCTTCCAAGCCTTTGTAATCCATGCCCGCCTTTTCCATGGCGGACTTTTGAGCCTTGACCAGGTCCTTGTAAACCCTTACATACTTCCTGTCCTGCCTGTCTTCGGGGAAAAGACGCAGGTAGAGACTGACTACCTTTTCCTTTTCCGAATGTAGTTTTTCAAGGTTCCTCAGAGCCTTTTCAAGCAATGCCATTTGTTACCTCCTGATTCTATAAATTTCAAAATATTTTAAACCAATCCTGCGCTCACCTCATCAACCTGTCCCTGACATACCGCTCCTTCTGTTTGTCATCCTCGCTGTCTATCAAGCCTATGAGTCTCCATCTTCTAACCGAGCCGTGTGTGAAGTAAATCCTTCCCCCCTTGGGCTTTAGCTTGAACACACCCTCAAGACCCTTCATGGATTCAAGCCTACTTTTCTCGTCCCTCATGTTGAGAAGAAGGAGCTCCTTCACGAACTCCCTCTTTTTGTCCATGGGCAGTCTTACAAACTCCTCTACGAAGCTTTTCTCAAACTCAAGGTTCTCAAAGGCTATGCTGAAAAACTCTTCGTGCATGTCCACCTTTGACTGGGCACTCCGGCGCAGGTCTTCCAACTCCAAGCCCAACCTGTCCAGTTCGGACCTTTTTAGCTCCAGCTCCTGCCTGAGCTTGCGGTTTTCCTTTACAAGCCTGTCGTTTTCCGCATAAGCCTCCTCCAGCATCCCCTGAAGGTCAAGGAGCTCCTTTATGAGCTTTTTGCGTTCGCTCCTGAGTTTAGAAAGCTCGTCCTTACCCCTTCTCTCATCCCCCCTTACCCTCATGGCGTCCAGCATCTCAAAGAGTTTCCTGTTTGCTTCCACCAAACTCTCAAGGCGTGCCTTGTAATCGCCCAGCCTTTTCTCCGTCTCCCTTATCTTCTCCGTAAGCGCTCTGTGCTCGGACTCAAGCACCTCTTTGTCTCTTGCTTGCTCCTCAAGCCTTTCCTTCTCTTTGGTAAGCAAGGAAACATACTCTTCGCTTAACCTTATCTTCTCCGTGAGCTCCTTGATTTCTTCTTGGTTTTTTATAAACTCATCCTCAAGCCTTTCCTTCTCTTCTATAAGGCGTCTTATCCTCTTCTCCGTTGGCGATTCAAAGAGCCATATGAGGAGTAAACTAAGCGTCAAAGAGGGTAGTGTGCTGTAAAGCAGGGAGAGGTTCTGAGTAAGCACGGAGAACACCGCAGACTGGGATACGAAGAGGTAAGCCGTCCATCCCACCGTGCTCTTTCTTTCTCCGAAGACCCAGGAGAGAAAAAGGGCGGAGTTGTAAGATAGCAGGAGTATATACTCCCATAGGTTGTCGGGGAATATGGGCAAGTCCAGTCCTCGTGAAACGTTGTACAGGAGAAAGTTATAAGAGAGCATCAAAAATAGGAGTGTGAGGATGTCCCTCATAATATTTAGAATTTAGTCCTCATCTAAGACCTGCCTACCGTCCTCCGTATAATAGGGTCTTTCAAAGGAAGAGTAGTAATAAGGGGTGTAGGCTACAAACTCACCGGCGCACGTATCCACTCCCTTGAAGGCGGGGAGTATGCCCATGGATACTCTGAGCCTTCTGACCTCTTCCTCCTTCATACCGCGCACCTTGGCTATGTCGTAATCCGAAAAGCCCATCTCCTTGGCTGTCCTGAGGGTCTCCTCATCCAAGTCGCCGTCCTTGAGCCTTATGCTCATGTCCGTTACTTCCTTTATGTTATGCAAGAACCACGGGTCTATATGGCTGAGCCTGTGGACTTCCTCCACACTAAAGCCCCTCCTGAAGGCTTCATACAGACACCAGAGGCGCTCCGGCGTTGGCACCCTTATACAGCGCCTTAGCTCCTCATCGTCAAGGTGAGAGAGGTCAGCGTCAAACAGGCTTATTTTGTCCGTCTCCAAGCTCCTTATGGCTTTCATCAGGGCTTCTTTGAAGGTCCTGCCTATAGCCATCACCTCACCCACGGACTTCATCATGGTGGTCAGCGTCCTGTCCGCCTCGGGAAACTTGGCAAAGTCAAAGCGGGGAATCTTTACCACCACGTAGTCTATGGAGGGTTCAAAGGATGCGGGCGTATGCTTTGTTATGTCGTTCTTGAGTTCATCAAGGGTATAGCCCACCGCCAGCTTGGCTGCCACCTTGGCGATGGGAAAGCCGGTAGCCTTTGAAGCCAATGCGGAGCTCCTTGACACCCTTGGGTTCATCTCTATCACATAAAAATCACCGTTCTCCGGGTTTACCGCGAACTGGATGTTGGAGCCTCCCGTGTCCACCCCTATCTCCCTCATTATGGCTATGCACGCATCCCTTAGTATCTGATATTCCTTGTCCGTGAGGGTCTGGGCAGGCGCCACCGTTATGGAGTCGCCCGTATGCACACCCATAGGGTCAAAGTTCTCTATGGAACAGACTATTATCACGTTGTCCTTGGCATCCCTTATGACCTCAAACTCATACTCCTTCCAACCTATCAAGGACTTGTCAATGAGCACCTGTCTTATGGGGGATGCATCCAGAGCGAGCTTGAGCTTGTGTCTAAACTCGTCCACGTTGTAAGCTATGGAACCTCCCGTCCCACCCAAGGTAAAGGCGGGTCTGAGTATGGCGGGAAAGCCTATGCGTTTTATGGCGGAAAGCCCTTCCTCCACCGATGACACCACCGCACTCTCGGGCACCTTTAGACCTATCCTCTCCATAGACTTTCTAAAGAGGTCCCTGTCTTCACCCTTCTTTATGGCTTGGTAGTTGGCACCTATGAGCTTCACTCCGTAGCGGTCCAGTATGCCTTCCTCGTAGAGCTTCACCGCAAGGTTAAGGGCTGTCTGTCCTCCCAGCGTAGGAAGGAGGGCATGGGGTCTTTCCCTCCTTATGATTTTCTCCAAGGTCTCCAAGGTAAGGGGCTCTATGTAGGTCCTGTGGGCTATTTCAGGGTCTGTCATTATGGTGGCTGGGTTGGAGTTCACCAGTATTATCCTAAAGCCTTCTTCCCTTAGGGCTTTGCACGCCTGAGTTCCCGAGTAATCAAACTCCGCCGCCTGACCTATCACTATGGGACCGGAGCCTATGATGAGTATGCTTTCTATGTCCGTCCTTTTGGGCATCAAAGCTGATATTATAAACTAACTCTCTCCTTGAGCCGGCATACGGCGCACACTTCCGAGGAAGAGGGCTCCCCGCAGACCCTACACACACCCAAGCTTTTGTTTTCTTCCTCCACCAAGAGGGGACGGACCTTCCTTAAAAACTCAAGATAGAACCTGAGCTTGGTCCCAGGGCTTTCCTCCTCAAGCTGAGCCAAGAGCTTCTTGTAGCTTATGCTCGTAGCACCCTCCGCAAAGGGACACTCATCCTCCACATACTCCATACCGCTTAAAAAGGCGTAAAGGGCGTTTTCCTTCTCCGTCATCTTACACAGAGGCTTTACCTTCCTTACAAAGCCCCCCTCCTCATCCAGCACGGGATACTGTCTGCGCAGGTAGTCTAAGTCCCATCCCATGACGTTGGAGAAAAGCACCGCGGACTCGTCATCCAGGTTATGTCCGGTGGCAATCACCTTGTAGCCCAGCTCCTTTGCCTTCCTGTTCATGTAGTATCTTTTGAGCGTTCCACATAAGGAGCATGCTGGTCTTTTCTCCTTCTGCTTGAGCTCCGGTATGCTTGCTATCTCTTCGGCGAGGTTTATAACATGCAAAGGTCTGCCAATTCTTGTTGAGAAGGATCTGCATACCATCTCCGAGATCTCAGAATACTCACCTATGCCCAGGTTTATGTGAAAGCCGTCCGCGTTGTAGCCCAGCCTTACCAAAGCTTGCCATAGGGCTAAACTGTCTTTGCCACCCGACACCGCCACGAGGATCCTATCATCCTTGGAGAACATCCTAAACTCTCTTACGGTGGACTCAACCCTGCGCTCAAACCACTCCAAGTAATGCTCCTTGCATAACGAGAGCCTGTGGGAGTGTAGGTAGACTTGGGCTTTCTGAGAGCATTTTAGACATCTTCTCATGGTTTATAATTTAAGCCCATGGACTTGCAGAGCATGGTCGTTGCAGTTCCCGCCATCATGATGGCGGTTATCCTCCACGAGTATGCCCACGGATGGATGGCTTACCGCATGGGAGACTCAACCGCCAAAGAGGAGGGAAGGCTGACCCTTAACCCCATCCCCCACATAGACCCCTTCGGGACTCTGATATTCCCCGCCCTGCTCATAATCTTGAACTCTCCCGTCCTCTTCGGATGGGCAAAGCCCGTTCCCATAAACCCCATGAGGTTTAGAGACCTCAAAGTGGGCACTTTTTTCGTATCCGTGGCGGGCATAGGTATGAACGTCCTTCTTGCCTTGCTCTTTGGGATGCTTGTAAGGCTCATAAACCATGGATACTTGGATTTCTTGGGAGCCTACGTCCTTGAGCCACTCCTCCTGTTCTCCGTGAAGGCTGTCCTCGTAAACCTGGTGCTTGCGGTCTTCAACGCCATACCCATACCACCCTTGGACGGAAGCAGAGCTCTTATGAGCTTTTTCTCCCTAAGATACTGGGAGATGTTCTACAGGTTTGAGATGTATGGCTTTTTGATAATCACCGTCCTCATATTCACGGGCGTCATAGGTAGGCTTATATTTCCTCCTATAAGGTTTCTCTACAGCTTGATAACGGGGGTGTAAAGGTGAGGTCTTGGAGCTATCTGATACAGATAAGGGCTGTGGACAAGGAGGGCAGAGAAGAGGAATCGTCAGCCCTTTACATAGTAGCGCTCCCACCGGATGAGGAACTCCTGAAGGTGGTGGAAATGGAGTGCTATGCAAGCCATTACATGCCCAGGGACACAGCCCTGAGGCTGGGTAGGGCTTACGCGGTAGGCACGGACATAAAGGTGGAAAACCCTGAGGATTACGGCTTTTTGGGCTACAGGGAGGACATGGACTTATACGTATTCAAGGAAGGCTTGAGCTTTGAGGAGGGTCTCATCAACGTGTATAGACTGCTTTTGAAAGATCTATCGGAGAGGATGGAGCTGGAGTATGTATACCCGGTGGTAGATGTGGGCTCTCCCGAAGAGGAGGTCATGCTCAACTGTCTGAAAAAATCCCTCTCAGCTTAGACCCTTCTCAAAGTCTTCTGGCTTTATGTTCTCCAGCCACTCTTTGAGCTTTTCCTTTTCTTCGTCCTCTTCTGGCTTTGGAACTTTAGACTTCTCCAAGACCTCCGGGTTGACGTATATGGGCGCGGATGTCCTGAGCGCCACGTTGATGGCGTCGCTTGGTCTTGAGTCTATCACCAGCGTGTTGTTCCCCTGCGTTATGTATATCTCCGCATAGTAGGTGCTGTCTTTCAGGTCGGTTATTACTACCTTCTCCACCCTTCCGGACATCTGCTCTATTATGCTCTTGAGGAGCTCGTAGGTCATGGGTCTGGGCGGTTCCACCTTCTGAAGCTCCCTGACTATGCTGTCCGCTTCAAATATACCTATCCATATGGGCAGGAATGTCTCCTCATCCTCTTTGGCTCTAAGCACCACTATGGGCATCTGAGACACCGGGTCTAAAGTCACACCGTGCACCACCATCTCAATCATCTTACTACCTCCACAAGTTCACACTCCAAGTTGTAGGGAGAGGACCTAAGGACCCTCGCCCTTACAACCTTCCCCAGCAAAGACGGAGGACCTTCTAAAGCAGCCCATCTGTTGGTCCTCGTCCTACCTATTAACTTATCTCCCTCCTCGTGATTTTCAATAAGCACCTCTTGAATGCTTCCTTCGTAGGATTTAGCCCATTCTGAGAGTATTCTCTTTTGGAGTTCCAAGAGTCTGGACATCCTTCGCGTCTTTGTCTCGTCATCCACCTGACCTTCCATGGAATAGGCGGGGGTATCGGGTCTGGGAGAGTATTTGAAGGAGAACACCTGCTCAAACCTTACCCTTTTCAAAACATCCAAAGTCTCCTCAAAGTCCTCCTCCGTCTCGGTGGGAAAGCCTACTATGATGTCCGTGGAGAAGGTTATGCCCTTTTTGTAATCTTTGAGCATCTGTATCTTCTCCAGATACTCTTCCTTAGTGTAGCCCCTGTCCATGAGTTTAAGGATTCTGTTAGAGCCCGCTTGGAAGGGAAGGTGCAAATGCTCGCAAACCTTGTCAATCTCACCCATGGCTCTGGCAATACCCTCGGTTAGGTCTTTGGGATGACCCGTGGTAAACCTTATGCGCTCCACGCCGTCTATCTCTGCCACCCTGTAAAGGAGCTTCTCAAAGGGTATACCCAAGTCCTGTCCCCATGCGGTCACGTTCTGACCCAAAAGGTGTATCTCTCTCACGCCATCTTCCACAAGAGCCTTTACCTCCTCAAGGATACTCTCCAATGGTCTTGACCTCTGCCTTCCGCGCGTCTTAGGGACTACACAGTAGGTGCAGTTTTTATCACATCCCTTCATCACGGTCACATAAGCGCAGTAGAGGTTGTCCCTGACGGTGGGGTATTCCCAGAGCTTATCCTCGTCTTGAGGGGGTTCCTCCAGTATGGCTATGGCTTTGTAGCCCGCCTGAGCCTGCTGGATGATTTCGGGCAGTTGGTGCATGTTAAAGCTGGAGAACATAAAGTCTACCACCGGTGCCTTCTGGACCAGCTCATGACCCATCCTCTGGGCAAGACAGCCACAGACTCCTATGAGAGCCTTCGGGTTGAGCTCTTTAATCTTTTTATACTCTCCCAGATGGGAGTAAACCTTCTGGTCCGGCTTTTCCCTTACGGTGCAGGTGTTTATGAGGATTATGTCCGCCTCTTTCCAATCCTGCGCCGGCTCATAACCCATACTTCTGAGAATACCCCTTATCCTCTCGGAGTCGTTAAAGTTCATCTGACATCCAAAGGTCTTTATGTAGTATTTCATAATTAAAAATTTATCCCACTTTTGACCCCACGTGGTTTTTTTAAAAGAGCTTCAAGCCATGACTTGTCTGAAACTCATTCTACGTTGATAACTCTTTCAATCTGGTATTTCTTACCATTCAGTTCATCTAAGTTGCGGAGTTCCAAGATTTTCATATCCGTAGCAAACAGGATAAAAATAGATTTACCCTTTGAAAAAACAAATATGTCTTTCGCTTTGAGAAACTCAAATGCGGTATTTAGGCTTATTATTCCTACTCCGCTTGCTGTTTTATAGAACAAACCTGCTTTATCGCTATAGTAAATTGCTTGTATTTCTTCCTTAGGATGCTCGTAAATAATTTTCTGCTGTCCATTTTTATACTCCAGCACCCTCTTTCCTAAGGATAAAAATACATGATTACCCACACCGCTAACAGATGTGACCTTCTCTGGAAGAGACAGGATTTTTTTGAACGAGTTGCTTTTTGGGTCAAAAAGGTAAACCTCATAAGTTTTAGTATTAGGGTTAAAACTACAGGCATAAACTGAGTCTTCTCCTTTGAATAACTTCATGTTCTCCAATGGGAGCTGAGCCACTGGGACAAAGCGTCCTTCAGGTAGGAGACCAAAGCTCTTTTCAATCTTGATAAATCCTAAGGACCTGCCATCCGAAAAGAGCAATACTCCATTTTCTAAACCTATCATATCCCTGACAGGTCTATCAAGTTTTAGTAGGTATTTCTTAATAGGGTTGATCAGGAGGACTCCTTCAAACACCAGAAGAGGTTCTCCTTCCGAGTTGATTACAAACTGTGTGTCTTTTGAAAGTTTAAACTGGGTTTCCTGTTGCATGTCTGGCAAGAAAATCCATCTCATTTCCACATTGCTTGAATTGGGCAAAATAAGAAAACTGTCACGAACTGTGTAATTTCTACCAAACAGATGTGTTAAAAAGAAAAGAAGAAGGAATAGAACTTTAAACATCACTCGCCCCATCCCAACCATTTTAGCAAGGCTTTTTGAGAAGTGTTCATATCAGAATAAGCATTTCTCTCAAATTCCTCTTTCGAGCAAGCAAGACCGTTGAATTCACAGAAGTTTTCGGTTTCACTAAGGACCTTATCTAAAGCCCATTTATTCACACCTACTACTACTCTTTTACCAAAATCAAAAGTTTTCATCTGAATATTAGGTATAGGGATCAAAGAAATCAAATAGTCTATGGTTGCCGCTATACCCCCAGGAGCTTTTTCTTCTTTAAAAGCAACCGTTACCCTGAGGATCCCTAAGGCATGCTTAAAACCTTTCTCTCCCCAGTCTTTTCCGTATTTTTTATCCAGGTCTTCTACAAATTTTTCTCCTATATCTTCAGGCAACGTGTCTCCAAGATGTTCCAAGTAGGATTTTAATACGATCCCAATTATTTCGTTCAGGTCCGATGTTTGAGTTTTTAGAGCAGGCTGAGTCTTTACATTCTCTCGGACCTCTTTTAGCTTGTTAAGCATGTATAAAGTCTTTGCAATAGCATTATCCACATCAGCTTTTAGTTTTTCGTTTTTCCTTTTGTTCTGCCAAGCTTTATCCGCAGCTTGTTGGGCTATTCTCTCTGCTTCTTGGTTTCCTGAGGCTCTTGCCCGGGCTACAATGTCCATTGCCTTATGGTATAAGGCATCGTTCTGTTGAATTTCCTTTTCTATTGTTTGTTTCATATATTCCAATGTTTTCAGATGTTTATAGAGTAATTCTTCAAGGGTTTGAGCTTCAGTAAACCCTGGGATAAACAAAAAGCCTAACAAGGTTATAACTATAATTGGTCCTCTCATCCTGACCTTCCTGATATGGTCTTGTTTAGTCTGTTTTCAGTTTTGCTTAATTGCTTTTCCTCCTTGTTAACTTCAGCAAGCAATGCCAGGGCTTCCTTAGTAAGATCGTCCTTTTCTTTTTGCAACTTATTCCTAATCTGTAGAGACTTACTTTTATTCATCCTTTCATCAAGCTTATCTATCTCTTTTAGTATGTCTTCCTCCGTTTTAATAATTTTTATGACTTCAGGTATTCTTTTCTTTACTTCTGAATTACCAAAATTACAAAGCCATTGGGTTGCCTCATTGGTTAGTTGTATTACTCTGTAGTTAAGAGTCATCCATGGTGTTGGAATTTGATATGCATAGACATGTGTAAATAAAATAATCAACGAAAGAGTTAAAAAAACATAGTAAAATTTCATCTTCATTCCTCCACCCTCCTCTTAATATACAAAATAATCCCTTGCTCTTCCTGCAAGCGATTTATAAAATCTTTAATGGGAACTCCCTTTAAGTCCATCATATTCATTCGGACTATGATATCGTTCTGTTTTAAGCCAGACTTTTCTGCAATAGAATTTGGTAATATATGAGCAACTACAAACCTACCGCCTTCTTCTCTGATCACCATACCAAGCTTATCGGATGGAGAATTCTTTACAATTGGAATTGCTATAAGTATAAGATTTCTCTCATCAAGACTACTTATATTATCTGGTTTTGATTGAGTTGAAGTTATTTTTTCTTTAAAAAACTTTTCAATCTCCGCTTGCTTTTTGTCCATTCCCGTCCTTATAAACTCCTCTACCTCTTCCTTACTTCGTTTTCCAGTAAAAGATGCCAATTTTTCACCATTCTTGAAATAAATAACATGTGGCACTACTTTAATCTCAAAATCCTTGGATGCTTTCTTATTGAAATCTGCGTTAATAGTAACCACCTTAATCTCATTAGCATATTTGTCAGCTAATTCGTCTATTATCGGTATTAACTCTCTGCAGAATGAACACCACTCCACCCAGAAGATCAAAAGCACAGGTTTTTCTGATTTTAAGACCTCCTCGTCGATTTCAGCCTCTTCAATTTCAAATATCCTTGTTTTAAAAGTATCATATGAAGCGACTATTTGTTGTGGTCTACCTCCTCTAATAATCTGAAAAACAATAGGTTGGTTAATTCCAGTATTTTTTCCATAATTTTTAATTCTGGCAAGAAGCATTTGGTCTTCAATTTTCAAATTTTCAAAGGTCATCTGCATAAGTTTGTAAAACTCGTCAAGTTTTATGCCAACTGTGCTTCTTTTGTTTACCTCTATGATCTTATCTCCTGTCTGAAAGCCAGCCTTCGCAAGCTTAGACCCAGCAAGAACTCTTAAATATATTCCATCTTTTAGAGTTATAAAATTTATCCCTGCAAGTCCAATTTCTCTTTTAACATCTTTGGCCCTTTTTAATCTCTCAATATTTGCTAAAACCTCTGCTTTATCAGGAGGATCTTTACTTAATTCAAGATACCTCTGATAAGACTTAATCGCCTTCACTTCTTTACCTAATTCTTCTGAAACGAGTGCCAGATTGTAATATACATCTGCCCATTCTGGTGCAAGTACTACAGCTTTCTCAAATTTCTCCTCTGCATCAAGATAATTTCTGAAGCCTTTTGCTTTTTCTATTATCTCTATACCTTCAGAAAGTAGTTTCTTTGCCTCCTCGGGAATTGTTTGTGCATGAATAGGTATAGCAAGAATAATAACTAAGATTCCTATAACAAAAACCAAGTGCTTCATTTTTTCGCCTCTAACTTAAGGAACGTTCTTTCAATCTCCTGAAGTGCTTTGATTTCATTGTTTACAGTCTCAAGTGAGTCTCTGGCCTTTTTCTCCTGCTCAATTGCATCCCTTAATGCCTTCTTTGCCTCTTCAAGGAGTGAGTCTATCTCTTCTTTTTCATATTTTTGTGCGGATTCTTTTTTTGCCTCAAGTTCTTTTATCTTATCTTGAGCATCCTTTACTTTTTGAGAAGATTTTTCAAGTTCTTCACGAAGTTTAAGAGCAGTATTAACCCTATCATTCAATTCTACGACAAAGATCTCGAAGAATTCTTCTCTAAAAGATTTATCAGATGATGGAATTGGAATATCAAACTGTATCTTTGCATCTTCTGGACAAGCCATTTCGCCATTCATAGCCATTGCTGAGTAATCATTATAAATCTTTGCCTGCTCTAAATTTTTCTCTTCAGATGCCTTTTTACTCCAGTAATAACTACACTTCAAATTTGCAAGAGCAATCCCTCCTCTCTTTGATTCAAGAGGCTCTTTTTTCTCTACCCCTTTTAATTTTGAGAGAAGTCTATGTTTACTTTGTCTAAATTCTTCTTCTTTCAATCTTTTATATTCCTCTTGCATACTTTTAATCTGTTCTTCAACCTGCTTTCTCCATTCTGCCATCCACTTTTCTTCTTGAATGCGTCTCATCTCCGCCTCATAATCTCTCGCAGGAGGTGCACTCTGTCTCTGCAACCCCTTCATAAAGCCATCGATAAAACTTTGTATCAAACCCATTATCAAACTCTGAGCGAAGTTTTCCGGACTGTAGTTGTATGTCCTGCTTGAATAAGAAGAAGCTGCACTACCCGATGAAAGAGGAGTGCACCTTCCGCATCCGATGCATCTGTATTTCTGTCCGCCATAGTTAACTATCCGAACTTCCCCTCTTGGAATATAAGTGCCATCCGGCATTTGTGAACCTTCACAATACCTTCCAATACTCTGAGCAAATGTAAAATCATACGTTAAAACCATAAAAAGAAGAAACAGTGCAGAGATAGTTTTGTGATATTTCCAACGCTGCCACATCACTTTCCCTCCTTTTCCATCAATGCCTCCCATCTGTATATCTCATCCCTTGCCTGGCGGGCATCAGGGGCATCGGGATAAAGTTCAAGATACATCTTGATGTTTTCAATAGCTTCTTTGTAATTCTTTAAACCTGCATAATTCAGGGCAAGGGCTTTATATAAGGCAGGAGTAAAGGGAGAAATCTCTATCGCTTTCTTATATTCCTTAATCGCCTCTTCAAACTTGCCTTCTCCTGTCATGGCCTCTGCCCTTAGAGCATGCCTCCTTGCCTCTTCGGGAAGCTCCATAAGAGATGGATTCCTCTTAAGCAAATTTGAAACCTTTCTGAATATCTCCTTTGATTCCGTTTCTCCAGATATCTTAAGTAAGAGAGCATACTCATTAAGAGCCTCTCTTAGCTGACCTTTTAGCTCATAGGAAGTGGCAAGTAGTTTTCTTTCCTGTATATAAGGAGATAATGCCTCCTGCGCCTGACTTATAAAATACCTACGAAAAGTGTTTTTTGTTGTTAGATAATCTTGAGGTATTGTTGCATAGACCTCAGCAGATTTCTTGAAATCACCCGACTTAGCATAGGCAATTGCCTCTATTAACTTATTAAGGGGTTCTTTTGAATCGCTGACTAAAACAAGGGCATCCCTATATTTTCCTTCCTTTACGTTTACATACGCCATAGCACTTTTGGCCCATGTATCGTTCGGATTTAAACTGTATGCCATTTGGGCATCTTTTTTAGCTTCTTCGGTCTGACCTTTTATTGAGTAGATGAGACTTCTTAAATTAAAGTATTGTGCAGTCCGTTTCTCAATAATTTTTTCCCTGGTTATAGTCTTCTCAAAAGGTTCATCAACTCCCTCTCTTTTTATCGTCAGAGTAACCTCTGTGCCTTCAGCTCCTCCTAAGTTCTGAGTAACTTTTTCTAAACTCCAACCCTCTGTTGACTGCCCATTGATTTTGATGATTTTGTCTTTAACCTGCAATCCCGCTTTTTGTGCTGGTCCAGATTCCATTAAAGATTCAATAACGGGATAATTATCCAATATGGTTATCCTTGCCTCAATTCCGGAATATGTTAAGGCGTTTATCACCGAATTGATTTCATTTAGTGCTTTATCGTATTCTCCTGTAGTAAGGTAAAGAATAGAAAATCTTTGTGACACTGCTAAAGAGGGGGAAGCTTGCTTAAGAGTGTTTATAGCCTCGTTAAAGTCTTCTTTCTCCACA
>FWWM01009335.1_pt1 | contig 18124 bp, 16 predicted proteins | sample 2228351 | NCBI WGS metagenome assembly FWWM01 (sample SAMEA103939774, study PRJEB20133) | metagenome
GTGGTGATGTTCGGCGACCAGGCGGCGCTGGCGATCGAGAATGCGCGGCTGCGCGTCCAGGCCGAACAGGCGGCGGTGGCGGCCGAACGCAACCGCATCGCCCGAGACATGCACGACTCCGTCACGCAGACGCTCTTTTCGGCGAGCCTGATCGCCGAAGTGCTGCCGCGGCTGATGCAGCGCCAGCCGGAGGAGAGCCTGCGCAGGCTGGAGGAGCTGCGCCAGTTGACGCGCAGCGCCCTGGCTGAAATGCGCACCCTGTTGCTGGAATTGCGCCCTGCGACGCTGATGGAGGTGAGCATCGAGGAGCTGCTGCGCCAGCTGACGGAAGCCGCCCGCGGCCGCGCGCGCATTCCCATCGAGCTGCGCATGGTCAGCGACGGCGAGCTGCCGCCGGAGGTCAAGGTGGCCTGCTATTACGTGGCGCAGGAGGCGCTGAACAACGTCGCCAAACATGCCCGCGCACAGCGCGCCGAAGTCTCTTTCACCGGCAGCCTGGAGCAGGCGCATCTGTGCATTCGCGACGATGGACAAGGCTTCGATCTGTGCGCGGTGACGCCGGAGCACATGGGGTTGGCGATCATGCGCGAGCGCGCAGAGTCCATCGGCGCAACGTTGACCATCGAAAGTGCGCCGGGAGCGGGAACGAGCGTAACGCTTTTGTGGAGCAAAGCTGACAAGCTGTCCGTGCAATGAAGCTGTCCGTATGATGTACAGAGCCTCACATTCCACCTCATCCAACTCACAGAACTCACCGATCCGGGTGATGGTCGTCGACGACCACGCCGTGGTGCGCGGCGGTCTGGCCGCATTTCTGCTCGCCTACGATGACCTGGAGCTGGTCGGCGAGGCGGCCAACGGCGTCGAGGCGCTGGCGATGGCCGAACGCCGCCGGCCGGACGTCGTCTTGATGGACCTGGTCATGCCGGAAATGGACGGCGCCACCGCCACGCGACTGTTGCGCGAGCGTCACCCGGAGATTCAGGTGATCGTGCTGACCAGCTTCAAGGAAGAGGATATGGTGCAGGGCGCGCTGGCCGCCGGCGCCATCGGCTATCTGCTCAAAAATGTCTCCGCCGACGAGCTGGTGAACGCCATTCGCGCCGCGCGCATGGGACGTCCGACGCTGGCGCCGGAGGCGACCCAGGTCTTGATCCACAGCGCCACCCATCCCAAACATCCGCCTCTGGGCCATGACCTCACCGAGCGGGAGCGCGACGTGCTTGCCCTGATGGTGACCGGTTTGAACAACAACGAGATCGCCGAAAAGCTGGTCGTGAGTCGCTCGACGGTGAAATATCACGTCAGCAACATTCTCTCGAAACTCCAGGCCGCCTCGCGCACCGAAGCCGTCGCCTATGCCTTGCAACAAAAGCTGGTCGACTTTCCTGCAGATCGGACGTCGAGCGGAGGCCTGTGATTTTCAGGACACCGTAGTCGAATTCACTGCAGCGGGCGGCGACTCTACACAGAGCGATCTTTTCATCTCCGCCCGGCCACTCCTTTTCTATTTTCTCCGATCCGCGCGCCGTGATACAATTGCGCCAGAAAGATCGATCCTCCCGATCTCCAACATGAAACACCGATGTCTCACAAATAAATTACGAACGGTATGTCCGCAACCCAACACGGCTCCCTCGATTCCATCAAGCAAGGCGATATTTTGCAGAATGCTCGCTGGCCGGAGCCGGTTCAGGTGGACCTGGTCGAGGATGTGGGAGCGTATGTCCGCATCGTCGGCGCTACGCTTCATTCGCGGACGCATATAGACCAGCTGATTCCAAAAGACGAGTTCGCCAGCCTTCAAGGTGCAACCGCAGCGACCTTCTTTCACGCCGATCCACGACATGTCTTCCTGGCCTTCGAGGCGCAGCGCTATCGCCTGGCGTCGATCTACGATCCCCTGCTGGCCATGAACACCTCCAAGGTGGACCCGCTGCCCCATCAGATCGAGGCTGTCTACGGCTACGCATTGAAGTGGCCGCGCATCCGCTTCCTCATCGCCGACGACCCCGGCGCCGGCAAGACCATCATGGCCGGCCTGATCGTCAAGGAGCTGAAGCTGCGCCATCTGGCCCGCCGCATCCTCATCGTCGCGCCGGGACACCTGAAGGATCAGTGGCGGCGGGAGATGAAGGAGCGCTTCGAGGAAACCTTCGTGGTCGTAGACCGGGGCACGTTGGGCGCCTTCTACGGCGAGAACGTCTGGGCGCGGGAGCCACAGGTGATCACCTCCCTGGACTTCGCCAAGCAGGAGGACGTGCTGGCCGGCCTCTCCGCCGTGCACTACGACCTGGTGATCGTGGACGAGGCCCACAAGATGGCGGCCTATCGCTACGGCGACAAGCTGGACAAGACCGTGCGCTATCGCCTGGGCGAGCGCCTGTCCGAGATCGCCACCCACTTGCTCTTCCTGACCGCCACGCCCCACCGCGGGGACCCGGAGAACTTTCGCCTCTTCCTCGACCTGCTGGAGCCGGGCTTCTTCGCCTCCACCGAGCTGGTGACGGAGTCCATCCGCCAGAAAGAAAATCCGCTTTTCATCCGACGCGTTAAGGAAGATTTGAAGGATTTTGAGGGTCGCCCACTCTTTCTCCCGCGCTATGTGGACACGGTGAGCTTCAACCTGGGGGTGGAGAGCCACCAGGAGAAGCTGCTGTACAACGAGCTGTCGCGCTATGTGAACGAGCAGTACAATCGGGCGCTGCAGCGGGACGGCAGGCGCAACGTCGCCTTCGCCCTCGTGATCCTGCAGCGCCGGCTGGCCTCCAGCACCTACGCCCTCCTGCGCTCCCTGGAGCGACGCAAGCGCCGGCTGGAGGAGCTGCTGCAGGCGGTGGAGCAGAGGAGCCGCAGCCCCGTCGGCTACGACGTGGATGAGGTGGAGGACCTGAGCGAAGAGGAACGCTGGCGCCTGGAGGAAGCCTGGGAAACTCTCAGCGTGGCCGAAAACCGCCAGGAGCTGGAGGCGGAGCTGCGCACGTTGGATGCGCTGATCGGCCAGGCGCGCGCCATCGCCTACGCCGACCCGCCCGTCGAGGCGAAGCTCAGGCATTTCAAGACGGCGCTGGAGCGCCTGACCCGCGAGCACCCCGGCGAGAAGGTGCTGGTCTTCACCGAGTCGCGCGACACCCTGGAGTATCTGGAACGCAACCTGCGGCGCTGGGGCTACCGCGTCTGCACCATCCACGGCGGCATGGACCTGGAGGCCCGCATCGGGGCCGAGGCGGTGTTCAAGAACGAGGCGCAGGTGATGGTGGCCACCGAGGCCGCCGGCGAGGGCATCAACCTGCAGTTCTGCCACCTGATGCTCAACTACGACATCCCCTGGAACCCCAATCGCCTGGAGCAGCGCATGGGGCGCATCCACCGCTACGGCCAGACGCGCGAGGTCTTCATCGTAAACCTGGTGGCGGAGGACACGCGCGAGGGCCTGGTGCTGAAGCGGCTCTTCGACAAGCTGGAGGAGATTCGCCAGGCGCTGGGCAACGACAAGGTCTTCGACGTGCTGGGCGACATCCTGCACGGCCGCGACCTGGCTCAGCTGCTGGCCGACGCTGCGGCCGGCGCGCGCAGCATGGACGAGATCCTGCGCGAGCTGGACATCCGCGTGGACCCGGCCTACGTGGCCCGCGTGCGCGAGGAGCTGGGGGAGAGCCTGGCGACCCGCTTCATTGACTTCACCCGCATCCGCGAGATGGCCGAGCAGGCGCGCGAGTATCGCCTGATCCCGGAGTACACCCAGGCCTTCTTCCAGCGCGCCATGGAGGCGCTAGGCGCGAAGCTCTCTCCCCGCAAAGTCGCCGATGCCTCCGGCGCGGCGTTCTTCAGCCTGGAGAGCACGCCCGCCGCGCTGCGCACCCTCGGCGAGGAGGATGGGTTCAAAAAACAGTTCGGCCCACTGCTGCGGCGCTATCCGCTGATCACCTTCGACAAGGACGCGGCCATGCGCCACGCCCAGGCCGAGCTGGTCACCTTCGGACATCCACTCTTCGAGGCGGTGCTGCTGTGGGCGGAGCGCCACCTGAGCGAGGCGCTGCGAAAGGGCGCCGTGTTCACCGACCCGGACGGCCGGCTCGACGGCGCGCTGCTCTTCTTCGAGGGCGAGATCCGCGACGGTCATGGCGAGGTCGCGGGCAAGCGCCTCTTCGCCCTCTTCGCCGACCGCCGCCAGGGAACGTTTCGGCCGGTCAGCCCCGCCATCCTGTGGGATCTACAGGAAGGCGCGTCGCCTGAGATCGCGGCCTGGGACGACGCGCAGCCGCCGCCGGACGCGCTGCAACGACAGGCCGTCGCCGTGCTCTTGCCGGAGCTGGAGGCCTACCGCCGCTCGCTGCTGGAGGAGCGCCAACGCCAGGCCGCCATCAAGGAGAAGTACGGCCTGAAGTCGCTGGAGACGTTGATCCTGCGCCTGGACGGCGACCTCATCGGCCTCTACGACCGCCGCGAGCGCGGGGAGAACGTGGAGCTGGTCATCCGCAACAAGGAGGAGCAGAAGCAGCGCTACGAGCGGGCCATCCAGGAGCTGCAGGAGACGCTGGAGCGGGAGCGCCACCTGACCCTCTCCATGCCCCGCTTTCTGGGCGCAGCGCGCGTGGCGCCGGCGGCGGTGGACGCAGCGATGGACGCCGACCCGGCTGTGGAGCGGGTGGGCATGGAGGTCGCCCTGGCCTACGAGCGCAGCCAGGGGTGGGAGCCGGAGGATGTGTCGGCCCAGAACCTGGGCTTCGACATTCGCTCGACCAGTCCGACCGGCGAGAAGCGCTACATCGAGGTCAAGGCGCGCGCGAGCGAGGGCGCAGTGAGCCTGACGCAGAACGAGTGGTTCAAGGCGCAGCGCTTCGGCGCGGACTACTGGCTGTACGTGGTGCTGAACGCCGCCCGGCAACCGCAGCTCCACCGCATTCCCAACCCCGCCGCCGCGCTCAAGCCGGAGCCGCGCGCCGAGGTGCGCTATCTGGTGCCGCTGGAGATGCTGTTGCGCGCAGCGGAGGAGTAGCACGCAGAGGAGAGTGCGCAGAGGGGAGCACATAAGCACATAGAGGAGAGCACACGGATGAACACGGATGCGACGGATGGACACGGACAACAGGCGTTCATGGGTCACGGATTGGTACGGATGCAGCGGATGGACACGGATCGGTTCGGCTCCGCTGCGGTTGAAGGGCGCATAGAGGAGCGCATGAAGAGAGAGCACACGGATGCTCACGGATGCAACGGATGGACACGGACAACAGGCGTTCATGGGTCACGGATTGGCACGGATGCAACGGATGGACACGGATCGGTTCGGCTCCGCTGCGGTTGAAGAGCGCATAGAGGAGCGCCATGAAGAGAGAGCACACGGATGCTCACGGATGCAACGGATTGGCGCGGATTGGTTATAAAGAGGGGGTGCTGATGATAGTTGCGCGTAATGGAGCCTGGGACGAACACGGATGCAACGGATTAGCGCGGATTGGTTAGGATTGTTGTGGCCAGCGCAGTTGAAGCGTGGATTGAGAGCGGAACGCGGATGGACACGGATGCAACGGATTAGCGCAGATCGATCTATCCACGATCTGCACAGAACGAACGGTTGACAAGGCCCTGGAAGCTTCAAGAATGACCGAACAATTTTTGCGCAGGCTGATCATGGAAGGCGAGTCGCTCTTGGTGGAGTTCAAGGGTGAAGAGAGCCGTCCGTTGAGCGACGACGAGTTCATCGAGGCCATCGTCTGTCTGGCAAATCGCCCGAGGGGTGACGTCGCTTGGCTCGTGCTGGGAGTGGAAGATGACGGGAGGATTACAGGGGCCTGGCCTCGCCATGGCGTCACGGTGAATCCGCTGCGACTCCAGGCGCTCATCGCCAACCGCACCCGTCCATCGCTTTCTTGCCGCGTCGAAACGTTGACCGTGGAAGGGAAACTCGTCGTTGTGATAGAGGTGCCGCGAGCTTTTATGCCAGTGGGCACCACCTCAGGCGTGTATAAGCGCCGGGCTATCGGCAGCCATGGCAAACCCGAATGCCTTCCCTATCACTTTCACGAGATGCAGGCGTATCAGGCCTCGCGCGGACAGCTTGACTACAGCGCCCTTGTAGCCCCCGAAGCCCGCTGGGAAGACCTGGACCCATTGGAGTTCGAGCGGTTTCGACGCTTCATTCGGGAGTATCGGGGCGACATCACACCAGGTATCAAACGGTCTATGCACATTTGAGCTGCATCGACTTACAGGCGATGCAGGCGCTTCGGTCGGGTGACCGGCTTGGACTGATAGGCGACACAGGCAACTGTCAGGGTGCTCACCTGCATCTCACACTCAAGCGGGCGGGCGTTCAGACACCCGGCTACCCTGGTGGCGTTATTGACCCGTGGCCGTATTTGGAACCACTAATGAAGCGTGAATGAGAAGCATGGTGCAGAAGTGTAGGCATCTCTAGAAGGTTCAGTATGGTTTTGGACGGCGCAGGTCTGTGCTGTGGATGGCAAGACGTATGTGGCTATTTCTGTCAGACGGCGAGACTTGACTTGCCGATCGGAGCGCAGCGAGTCGGCCAGCGCAAAACGAGACGTTCCGGCTAGTTTCGTTGCCTTAGCACCAACAATCCACAAGCAGCGTTCAACCCTTGACAGCGCCAAATGTGAGGCCGCGTACAATATAGCGACCCAAAACAAGAAATATGACCATTGGCGGAATCATTGCCATGACGGATGTAGCAGCAATGTAGTTCCAGGTGATGCCAGCAGTAGCAAAATAGTTCATCGTACCGACGGGTAAAGTCATGGTCGCCTGATTGCTTAAAACCAGCGGAAAGACAACGTTGTTCCAACTAAACACAAAGGCGAACATTGAGGTGACGATGATTCCTGGCAGCGTTAATGGTAGCGTGATCCGAGTGAGGCGAACAAACCAGTTTGCACCGTCAACTGCAGCGGCCTCCTCTAACTCCACAGGCACTTCGTCGATGAAGCTTTTCAGGAGCCAGATCGACATAGGGATCGTCAACGTCTGGAGGATCAAGACCATAGAGAAATAGGTGCCGGCGAGACGCAGCCGCGACATCAAAATGAAATACGGAATCAAATAGACAATGGGTGGAGCCATCAACAGGCTCAAATACCAGAGCATAAAAAAGCGTTTGCCTTTGACTCGAAAGCGCGACAATGCATAGGCGGCAGTCAAGGCGAAAGGCAGATTGAGCAGGGCTGCGCCCAGAGCGACAATAAGGCTGTTCCGCAGTTGGGGAGCGTTTACACCTGGGTCGAGAAATGTGTAATGAAACGCATCCAGTTGCGGTCGAAAGAAAAATACAGGCGGCATCGCAAAGGCCGTTGCCTGGGGACGAAGCGCCAGCGCCCAAAACCAAATAATCGGCGTTAAGAAGAAGAGTAAGATGGCGGTCCACGCCAGGTAGATCAAGACTTTCTGATATGGCTTGAGCGCCATGTCACCACTCCCAGTCCTTGAAGGCGAAACGAATATAGATATTGATAAGCAGCGTAACCAACAAAACAATAAGGACGGTCATAGCAGCGGCGATACCGATGTTGTAATTGGCGAGCCCCTCCTGATAGAGGTTGTAGGCGAGCGTGCGTGACGAAGTCCCTGGGCCGCCTCTGGTGAGCACAAGCACCAAGTCAAACATATTGAACAGTTGCATAAAGCGCAACATGATAAAAATTGCAGCCGTCGGCCTAACCAAAGGCAACGTAATGTGCCAGAACATTCGCCATGCGGACGCTCCGTCAACGCGTGCGGCTTCTTTGACTTCGTCTGGAATGGCAAGCAAGCCAGCGTATAGCAAAATCGCTGCATAAGGCGTCCACTGCCAAACATCGGCTGCCAGCACGGCGGCGAGCGCAGTGCTCTCCTCGCCAAGTAGACCGCGTGGCGAGACAGGCACGCCGAGCTGCAATAGAAGCCAGGTGACCAGCCCGCCTTCTCGATAGTACATGTAGCGAAAGAGAAAACCTGTGACGACTGGTGCAATGGTGACTGGCATGATCAACAGCGAACGAAAGATACTGGCACCGCGTACACCAACGTTGAGGAGAAGGGCAATCGCCATGCCGAACCAAAACTCGACAGCTGTGCCGACGAATGCCAAAACTAGCGTGTTGCGCAACGAGGCGAGGAAAGGCGTTGCTGTAAAGACCAGCTCGAAATTTTTCAGACCAACGAACTGTAAAGGCGTTGGACTGGTCTGCAGATTCCAAAAATAGAAGCTGTTGGAAATGACAAAAAACGTAGGGTAGATGACCAGCGCCACCAACAATAGAAACGATGGCATGATAAACAGATACGGATACCATCGTACAGTTGTAAGTCTTTTCATTCCTATCCCCGTTGGATGGGCGTTGAGTGGCGCAATGCCCGCTCAACGCCCAAAACGCCGATCGCTGTCTGCCTCATCTGGAAGAATTATCCACCCAACTCACCGATCAACCGTTTCGTGTTTTCAAGCGTATCATCGTAGCTCTCGAACTGATACGGCAACATGAAATTCCCCTGCAAGACGTTGCGGAAAAGTGTGTCAGTCGTCTCGAGCGCCTGCTCCGGGGTCATGCTGCCGGACAGGGCTTGATTGATGTTGAGACCGTAGATCGCTTCCAGCGAGGTGTAGATTGGCATCGGAGGGCGTACAATTTTGCCATTGCCCTGGCGCATCAATTCCAGTTGAACATCGAGGTATGGATAAATCTCCCGGATTTCGGCGTCTTCATAGAGGGATTGGCGGGCGAAGTCGCTGAACTGATAGTTGTAATCCGGCACAAGCGCCATCTGTTTCTGCGCCTCGGCACCCGTCGCCCACTTGATGAATTCCCAAGCCGCTTGCTTCTTAGTCGTCGAGGACGGAATGCCAAGGCTCCAGCCACCCAGACTCACCAACGGATCGCGCCCCTCGGCGTGAGGCAACATACCCACATCGTAGCGATCGATAATGACCGATTCCTCGCCAGTCATATAGCCGTTATTCTTGACCAGATAGAAATAGGGCGTCCACCAGAAGAACATGCCAATGTCCCCTTGGGAGAAGCGGGTACCAGCGTCGAACCACACGTAGTTGATGGCCTCATCGGGTGACATCGCATAGAGTTTTTTATAGGCGGTCAGTCCGGCGATATTCTCCGGCGATTTGATTGTAGGTGTGAAGTCCCAGGGTGCTTCGGGGAACTGTTTGAACCAGCGCGCCCCGTAGCTGGCACCCAACTGGCTGTACATGTGGACGACCGGCACTGGCTGAGAGCCGCAAATCACGGTGCCGTACATTCGCACCCTGTCGACCGTCTGCCCATTAATCTGGCTGACCTGATTCATATAAACGTCCCAAGTCCAATCTGTTGCCTCGGCTGCAGTCTTTGGCGGCGACGCCAACCCGAGTGCGTCGAATACATCTGTGCGATACATAACGCCTTGCCCATATGCTGCAATCGGCAGGGTGACGATATGGCCGCGCCAAGTGTTCAACGAGTAGAGCACTTCGGGAATGAAATCGCCGAGATTGGTCTCCCTATCGGCCTTGATGAAGTCATCCAGCGCCACGATCCACTGATTGTCGTAGTACTGGCTGTTCCACATTTGGTCGACTGTCACCACGTCAGCGTCGGATGAGCCACTGACAAAGGACGTCGCCAATCGGGCATTGAGTGCATCGTACGACAGGCTCTCTAAATTAACAGCGATTCCAGTCTTTTCAGTGAAGGCACCGACGACTTTCTCTAAGGCGAATTGGAACGGATCGCCGACGACAAGTACACGGATGGCATCGACTTGAGCGGGGGGAGCACCATCGCCAATTGGGGCCTGCGCAGGTGTAACGACCGGCGCTACACACCCGGCTAGGCCAAACATCACGGCGCCGCCAGCAGCGGCTTTGAGAAATTCACGTCGCGAAAATCCATCTCGAGTGTTCATGGTGGTTTCCTCCTTGGAACGATCAAATTACTAAACCTATGGACAAGAACACCAGCCGATTGGGAAAACTAGACAGGGAATAAGGATGTTCTGTAAGCACCTCCTCCTCGAATATGAGCAAGCTCCGTTACGAACAAAGTGGAGTGCAACGAATTAGACTTCATCGACTGACAGATCGCACAGAGGTGCGCCAGGAAAATTGACCGAGCCTGCGCAACCTGGAGATGAAGTCATTGTTTTACAGCAACCGGCGCATTCCTATATGCTGAGTCCAAGATCGCCTGCACAACCTGAACCTGCCGTAATCCGTCCCAGTGAGTGGGGAGCGGGCCGCAATCGCGCCAGGAAGAGGGTGTCAGCGTGTCTTCAGTGATAGCGTCCAACATTGGACCGACCAACATCATACCGGTTGCCTGGTCTGGGCCGATGTGCTCTAGAGATGCGCGCACCGTCGATGCATCGTACGCAGTGGTGACAGGACGATAGTGATACGCCAGTCGCGTGTCAATTCCCCGCTCTCCCAGATGTTGGTGATGCTCCTGCAACACACTATCCGGGGGCGGCGCTGATAGATTGGCGCGCCAGCTCTCTTGCACGCCAAATCCAGGCCGCTTGTTGTAGATAATGCTCCCCTGTTCGCCAGTGATGCAGGTATAGTATTCGACGATCTGGTCCATGTGCTTAATCCATTCCGCTTTGACCCGCACCTTGAGACCATTATCGAAGATCAAGAAGGCGTCGAACAGGTCAGGTGTGAAACCGAGCACGCGTTCTTGGCTAATCGCAAATACATCGACGACATGAGCTGGTGCAAAATACCAGTGCATGAGGTCGACGACATGGCTTAGCAGAAAATGGGCTGGAGAAGAGCCAGCGGCAAACTCTCGGCTGCGCTCACCCCACAGTCTTGTGGGCACGCTGATGTTGTCATCTAATCGCGACTCCGCATAGATGGGCTGACCGATCAATCGATTTTTCAGAACATAATAGGTTGCCAAGTCATAGGGCATAGCACGGTTGGCATAATTGATCAAAAGCTTTGCACCGCTTTGCTCGACCTTCTCAAAAATCATGTTCGCTTCATCGAGGGTTGTCGCCAGCGGTTTTTCCAGAATAATGGCTGGCGTGCCAGCTTCGACGGCGGCCAGCGTCGGCGCCAGATGCAAATGGTCCGGCGTGGCGACGACGACCAAGTCAGGGCGATGCGCCTTAAGAAGTTCATTCACCTCGGAATAAGCGTCGATGTGATATTTCGCTGCTGCTGTCTCTGCGATCGAGCGACGAACATCGCAGACGCCCACAACCTCAACGTCTTTGCGTGTGCGAAAAAACTCCAGATATTGGTTGCCTAATAACCCCAGTCCGATAATCCCTGCTTTCAATTTTTCCATCGCTCTTGTTCCACCTTTCATGAATGTAATAGCTGTAGAAGACCGTTTTCCGGTTCATAGGATCCCTGCGCAGTATTTGTGGACTTAACTGGGAGGGAGTTCGGAATTGCGTTTATCATGGGATTGCCAAGAGCTGATGCGTTGTGCAAGCGTCAAGCCAAGTTCACGCGAGAGCAGGAGAGCGGCTGCGCCGAGAATAACAGCATTGGGACCATGTTCGGCGATCTCGACCTCTGTCTGCTGCGCCAGATCTGGGATGGCATTTTCCAACAACGTCGTGCGTAATACTTGGAGCCAGCGATCACCAAACTGTGTGATGCTACCTACCAGTCGAATGTGTTGGATATTGAGGAGACCGACAATTGAGGCGAGCGCACGCCCCACATAGCCAGCGTTTTCATGGACAATCTGCAGTGCTAGAGGATCGTCTGCAGCAAGGGCGGTCAACACTGCATTTAACGACAGGCCTTCGTCGCCAGCAAGCGCCTGAGCCAGGGGAGACGATGGATGGGCGGATGCGAGCACCTGGGCGCGGCGCAGCACTGCTGCCGTGTTGACCTTAGTCTCCAAACAACCGCGATTGCCGCAGGCGCAAAGCTCACCGTCTTCATCGACGACGATGTGGCCGATCTCTCCAGCACCGAAGCCATCTCCAAAAAAGAGTTGCCCATCAATCACAAAGCCTGCGCCGACATCCTGTCCCACGCGCACAACCGCCAGATTGCGTAGTGACCGTTTGCTGCCGAAGAGGTGCTCGGCAAGGGCAGCGACTTGGCTTGCGTTCGCCACGTGCACAACCATTTGATAACGTTGGCGCAATATATCTCCCAAGGGTAGATGACGCCAACCAAAAAACACCGAACGCAACACAACCCCGCTGGACGTATCGACAATCCCAGGAGACGCAACACCGATGCCCAAAATTGGTCTGTTTGCGCAGTCGATCAACTCATCGACCAGTTCGGTCAGCCGTTCGACGGCTTGTGCACCACGAGCGGATCCGACCGGTGTTGTCTTACTAAAGATGAACTCTCCGTTGAGATTGAGCAACGCCCCACGAAACTCATGAATCGCCAGGCGCAGGGCAACAATCTGGTGTTGGTCTGCCGCCACTTCCAAGAGGATCGGCCGGCGTCCAAGTTTCGCAGGCTTTGTGGTGCTTGCTTCCTCCCGCTCGGTTTGTACGACTTCACGCACTAGGTTGTCGGCGATCAGTTCCGACACAAGTTCCGACACAGTCACCGGCGTCAGTTGCGTCAAACGAGCAACGTCGGCGCGGCTGACCACTCCATGGTCGAAGATAGTGCGCAACACTAACTGGCGGTTATGGTTTCGCGTTTGCTGATGCGTCGCTTTCTTGTGCACGTCTTCTTCCACAATTTACAAATAGATTAACGCTACGACGCCTCATCGCATCTAAAATTTCTTGTGAAGGATGCACTGACATTTTTTAATTTAGTTAATTAATAAATTGTGCGTTTCGAGAATAGCACAACAAGTTGCGTATGTCAATGAGGAAATTTCTGGCTCTGGCTTTTCCTACTTTGCCGATTATGTGGTGCACCTGGCGCATTCCTACAACGACGCCGACATCATGGTGAAGCCTAACAATCCGGACACCTTGTGATTCTGGAGTTGGCGATGGCGGGCAGGTTGCGGGTGCTCGACGGCTACGACAGGCGTCCAGGCTGGCGCTCAAACATAAAGTGCAAGCCGCTGCTCTATGGGCTGCTGGCACAGGCAGTCAAGGAAAGAGTGTGTACGATTAGAGATGTGGAGACGGCATCGCAATTGGCGTCGATTGAGGCCTCGACGCTGCGAGCGTCCCAGTGGCTCCATGACGACCGGGCGGATGCGTTTGCGCTGGCGGCGCTGGCGTGGGAGGGGAAGGCGGTGGCGTCGTCGGTGGTGGTGGCGAGGGATCCGTTGGAGGAGGAACGGGGTGGTGAGGATGGCTACGCTTCTGGCAGTCTAGACGTCAGAACTGCATCTAAATCCGCCCAGTGCTTGGCTTCAGTTTTCACCGCAGCCAGACGCAAGCGCTGGCGCTATCTCCACCAGGTAAAAGGCAAGCGAACCTTTGTGTGGCGAATTTCAATGTCGCCCAAGTTGAAATTGAACGCTGTCGCCATCTATTTCTTGTCTGGCGTAGCCAAGCTGCACTCCTTTGCTTAGACCACTGTGCGCGTCTGTATGATGCGAGCGTGAATCGCTTCAGTATAGTGACCAAACTGCTCGCTGTAGCGCATATCCAACGAGCGGGGGCGCGGCAGGTCGATCTCAAAAATACTGTCGACACGGCTTGGACGCGCTGACAGCACAACGACGCGGTCGGACAAAAAGACCGCTTCTTGGATCGAATGCGTAATAAACAACACTGTCTTGCGGCGTTGCGACCAGACGCGCTGCAATTCCAGATTCATCTCGTCACGAGTAAAGGCGTCTAGCGCTCCAAACGGTTCATCCATGACCAGCAGCGAAGGGTCGTGGATCAGAGAACGGCACAGGGAGACGCGCTGCTGCATCCCACCGGAGAGCACGCTGGGATACTGGTCTCGAAACTCCCATAGCCCGACCAGCCGCAGCAAGTCTTCCGCCTGTTGAATGTACTCCTTGCGCGGCTTACGCAGAATGTCAATAGGGAAGAGCACGTTGTTGAGCACCGAACGCCACTTGAGCAGCACCGGGTTCTGAAAAACAATGCCGATATCGTCGTGAGGTCCTGTGACCAAATTGCCATCCAGGCGGATTTCTCCACTCGTGATCGGCAGTAGCCCAGCCAGCATTTTGATAAGCGTCGATTTGCCACATCCTGAGGGGCCGACGACTGAGACGAATTCTCCGCGTGCCACTGTAAACGAAATATCCTCGATGGCCGTCACAGGCTCATCTTTGCGTTTCAAAGGTGGATACACTTTGCGCACCTGAACCATCTCGATGGCGGGCGCTGCAACAGCGGTCTTGTTCATTAGCCGCCTCCTTTCACCAACGCACCTTCACTGGTGTCCGGCGTGTACCAGGGCAGCGCAAGCCGTTCGATAAAGCCAATGGCGTAGAAGAGAACGATGCCTTGAATCGAGAGAATGACGAGAGCGGCGAAAACCAGGCTGGTCTGCAATTGCGAGGCGGCCAGCAGGATAATGTAGCCTAAGCCCTGGCTGCCACCGACGAATTCGCCGATGACTGCACCGATCACCGCCAGCGTGATTGCCACCTTGCACCCGCTAAAAAAGTAAGGCATCGCATTTGGCAAACGAATGTAGCGAAATTCCTGTGCTCGACTAGATTTGAGTGAGCGCGAGAGATTGAGCATATCGCTCTCTACGCTCATCAACCCAGCGGCGGTGTCTACAACGATCGGGAAAAACGCCACCAGGAACGCAACCACTACCTTCGACGAAACGCCGTGACCAAACCATATGACAATCAGCGGCGCAATCGCCGTCTTAGGGACGGACTGGAAGAGTAACAGAATCGGATAGACGGTGTTGCGGAGATAGGATGACCAGACAATCACCACCGCCAGCGGTACACCGATAACGACTGACAGAAGAAAGCCCGCTAAACTCTCGTAAAGTGTTACGAGACTGCTCGTCCACAATGCGTTGGCGTTTTTAGCCATCGCATCAAGAATCACGGTCGGCGAGGGAAGCAACCACTTCGGAATCGCAAAGATGACCGTAATCGCCTCCCATACAATCAGCAGTCCTAGCAACGTTAAACCAGGCAGTAGATAGGAGCGTTGAAAATCAGATAAATTGTTCAAATCTGCACTCCCTGACTTTAGACCAGCCCATCCTCTTTTAAGAAGGCGTCACGGCTGGACAGAAGCATGTTCACTGTCCGAGCCGTGACGCCGCACCCAACTGCAACCCTCCTACTTTCTCGGCGTCAGTATCTCTGGCGAGGGGAGGAACTCATTGGTGAACATCTCCGCCGCTGTAGGTATGTTCTCGGTGATTTCGTACGCCTGCGCCATGATGTCGATTGTTCGCTGCATCTTTTCGACATCGATGTGTCCATAGCCGTTGGCAAGTACATCATCGTTCAGGACAGCCGGTTTATCGAGCAGAAACTGCGCCATCACCACATCTCGATCTAGCGTCGGCGCATATTTCATCATGATGTCGACAGCTTCTTCAGGATTCTGATAGGCGTAGTCAAAACCTCGATAGACGCCGAGCAGGAAGCTGCGCACCAATTCAGGGTTCTGTGCAATCAAAGACTCTTGCACCAAAAATCCGTTGGAATAGATGTCCAACCCATAGTCGGCAAACTTCAGGATGCCCAGTTCGATTCCGTTTTCTGCTGCGGCGGCGTCATAGTTGGGTTTGGCGGCGTAATACTCAGCCAGTCCGTCGATGCGACCGGATAGCAAGCTTGCGCTGTAGACCTCGTAACCGATCGTCTCGAATTGCACTTGATTAATGTCAAAGCCTGCAATCTGGGCAAAAGCCGGGAAGACGCGACGCACTGAGTCGCCCGCAGCAGCGCCAATCTTCTTGCCTTCGAGGTCTTTGGGAGTGTTGATAGGTGTGTCCATCTTGTAAATTACGGAGTGAGGTGGCAATCCGAGCACCATGCCCACCAGCTTGACCGGAATTCCCTCTGAACGTCCAACGACCAGTGCGCCCGTGTCGCCGTAGCCGATGGTCGTTGCGCCCGCCGCCACCTTTTGGACAGCATCGGCGGAGCCGTAGCCGCGCACAATCTCAACATCCAGTCCTTCTTCAGTCCAAAACCCCTTTTCGGCGGCAACGAAGAACGGCACGTGCTGACCGACAAAAGCCCAGTCCAATCCAAAAATCACTTTCTCCTGGCTACCCACCGGTGCAGCCTCCGTTGCGGCAGCATCGATAGTCGGCATACTGCCTTCTGGCGTCACCGGCGCAACGCAGGCGGCAACGAGCGCAACCATCACCCCTAGCAAGAATGCTCGAATCACCATGCTTTTCATAACCTAACTCCTTTCACTGAAGAAACGATGTTTCATACAGAGAAATAGAAATACGTCGACTACGTCTTGCAGCATCGAAAGGCGTTATACACCAGCGCATCATGGCTGGAACATATTCGGTTATTTCTGTTCACTGGGGCGTGCACAGCGACAAGGAATCCATGCCATGATCAGCAAATCTTTTGGTCTATCGCTGCGCTTGAAGGAGATCATACATCAATGGCAGAAAGTGGCAAAACAGGATTTTGCAAGCTCCACGCTGACATCTTCGGACTTTGTCCAGTAAGAAATGCAGTTGGAGGTTAGCTTTTTTATGTACCATATTCGCGGTTTTCACAAGTCTCGGAAAAAACCCCGAATTAGGGTACGATTTTCTACGAGCAACTTCGCAACGGGCGGCCAGCTCCGTCGTATGAGCGGAGCACGGAAACGGATGTGGTGCTTGTCCTGCCGGGTGGAAAGGCCAATTTGCACTTCGTGCGGCTGATTGTCGAAGAGTCCCAACAGGGACGCCCGCTCAGAATGGAAGAATTGCTCGTGCTCAATCGCCTGTGGCAAGAACGACGGTTGAGCACGGCCGAGGTCGCCCGCCTGATTCAGAAGCCCGAACCCGAGGCCCGCTATCTGTTGCAACAGTTGGTCGAAGCGGGCCTGGTGGAGGCCCGCGGCGAGCGCAAGGGACGCACCTGGCGCCTCTCGGCGGCTACTTACCGTCGGCTAGACAGGTCGGCGGCCTACGTGCGCCAGCGCGGCTTTGAGCCTATTCAGCAAGAGCAGATGGTGGTAAGCTATGTGATGAGACATGGGTCCATCAGCCGAAAGGAGATCTCTGAACTTTGTCAACTTAGTCCAGAGCAATCCTATCGGCTGCTCAAACGGTTGGAAAAGGCAGGGAAAATCAGACAGATTGGCGGTAAAACAAAAGGAGCCCGATACGGATTAGTGAACGATTAAAATCGCGCGCGTGTAATTCCTAATCGCGCGCGAGTGATTAATTACGCTCAACGAGCGATTGTTGAACAAGTGGCTAACCAACCACCGTGAATACTGCGTTTGAAGGCGCATACCATGCACACCAACCCTGACCGTCGTTTCATCGAAGAGACCTTCCCCGTCAAAGCCGTCAGCCAGCACTCGGCGCGGGAGAAGAACATCCGCCACGGCCACATCAGCACGCTGCACATCTGGTGGGCGCGGCGACCGCTGGCCGCCAGCCGCGCCACGGCCTACGCCGCGCTGACGCCGCCGCCAACCGATGCGCTGGACTGGCAACGGCAGAGCGACTTCATCGCCGAGCTGAGCAAGTGGGAGAACGCGCTCAACCGGCCGCTGCTGGACCGCGCGCGGCAGGCCATCTACGCCGCCCACGCCGCGCGGCTGAGCGCGGAGCTGGGCCGGCCGGTGACCGTGGCCGACATCGAGGCGGGCCGCGTGCCCCCGCCGCGCGTGCTGGACCCCTTCGCCGGCGGCGGCTCCTACCCGCTGGAGGCGCTGCGATTGGGCTGCGAGGCCTACGCCAACGACTACAACCCGGTGGCGGTGTTGATCCTGAAGGCCACCCTGGAGTACCCGCAGCGGTTTGGGACGCGGATGCACGCGGATGCGACGGATGCACACGGACTGGCTCAGAATCTCCGTGAACATCCGTCCCATCCGTCTCAATCCGCGTCCCATTCTCCCTACCTTCCCGGTCTGGCGCCGGAGCCTGCGCCCACAAACCCGCTGCTGGCGGCGGTGAAACAGTGGGGGGAGTGGGTGCTGGAGGAGGCGCAGCGCGAGCTGGCTGGCTATTACGGGACTGGGGATTCGGGGCTGGGGACTGGGAGCTCGGGGTTGGGGATTGGGGAGTCGGGAGCCACCCCCCACACCCCACCCCCCA
>FWWM01008323.1_pt1 | contig 18118 bp, 16 predicted proteins | sample 2228351 | NCBI WGS metagenome assembly FWWM01 (sample SAMEA103939774, study PRJEB20133) | metagenome
CTCTTGGTTTGGCTAGAGAAGCAGTTCAGGGCCGGCGCTACCGCGGACGAGTTCTATGCCCGCTTGGCTGCATAAATCCTATGAAAGTGCAAAGATAGTGATACTCGGAACATGTTCACAATCCCTGTCAACTTAAAGTCGTCAGAGGGATTCCGCAACAAGTCCCTGAAAGGCACCAGATGTGGCCCTCGCCCATCCTTCGCCCCCACATCTAGTGGGTGGTGCCGACTTATTGCAGAATCCTATCAGACTTCCGAGGTCTTCACGGACTTCGGAAGTCTCCGCTCCAGCGCCTTCTGAATGTTCTCCACCGAGTTGGCGTATGATAGCCGCAGGTAGCCGTCGCCGTACTTGCCAAAGGCTGTGCCCGACAGCACGGCCACGCCAGCCTCCTCCAGCAGGTAGGTCTCCAACTCGTCAGAGGAGATCCCCGTGCCCTGCACGTTGGGGAAGGCATAAAAGGCCCCGCGCGGAGTGGCGCAGCGGAAGCCCGGGATGTGGTTGAGCCCCTCAATGATCACGTCGCGGCGCCGGCGGAACTCCGCCACCATCTGGTCTACCGCATCCTGCGGCCCCTTCAGCGCCTCAATGCCTGCCATCTGGGTGAAGGCGGCCGTGCACGAGTTGGAGTTGATCTGCAGGTTGGTGATCTCCGCCGCCAGGTCCTTGCGCATCACCCCATAGCCCAGGCGCCAGCCGGTCATGGCGTAGGTTTTGGAGAAGCCGTCCAGGATGATGGTTCGTTCCTGCATGCCGGGCAGGCTGGCGATGCTCACGTGCTCGCCCTCGTACAGGATGCGGCTGTAAATCTCGTCGGACAGCACCATGATGTCGTACTCCTGGGCAGCCTCGGCTATCACCTCCAGGTCCATCCGCTCCAGGACCCCGCCCGTGGGGTTCTGCGGCGAGTTGAGGATGATCAGCTTGGTGCGTGGGGAAACCTTGGCGCGGAACTCGTCCGCGTCGAAGCGGAAGTCGTTCTCCTCCCGCAGTTGCAAGGGCACGGGGGTCGCCCCGACGAAGCAAATCATGGACTCGTAGATGGGGAAGCCGGGGTTCGGGCAAATCACCTCGTCGCCGGCCTCCACCAGGGCCAGGATGGTGAAGAACATGATGGGCTTGGCCCCCGGCGTGACCACCACCTGGTCGGGTGACACCTCGATGCCCCGCGTCCGGCTCACGTGCTCGGCGATGGCCTGGCGCAGGGCCGGGATGCCGGCCGCAGGCGTGTAGTGGGTGTAGCCGCTCCACAGCGCCTGCACCGCGGCCTCAATGATATTGCTAGGGGTGTCGAAGTCCGGTTCCCCGATCTCCAGGTGGATGATCTCCCTTCCTTGAGTTTCCAGTTCTTTTGCCTTAGCCAGGACCTTGAAGGCTGTCTCCGTGCCCAAGCGTTCCATGCACTTTGCTAGCTTCATGTCACTCTTCTCCTTTTGCGAACCGTTAGCTTCCCTTGCGAAGCTTCCAGGCCCGGTAGATGGTCGGTGCCAGGACGAAGAAACCCGCGATGGCAAAGCTGATGACCAGCGTTGGTGATGGCTGAGCTCCATCAATCGCTAGGCTGCCGGCTTCAGCCGCCAGATTGACGTAAGCGAAGGTGCCTGGCAGGATACCCAGGGCAGTGCCCAGGGCGTAGTCGCGCCAGCGCACGGCCGTCAACCCGCTGGCGTAGTTGATGCCCAGCGGTGGGAACAGCGGCACCAGACGCACGAAGAGCATGAAAGCCAGGCCGTTTTCGGCCAGGCCCTGCTCCAGCTTCTCGAACCAGGGTTGATGGGCGAAGCGCCGGGCGACGTACTCCCGGCCCAGGGTGCGGCTGAGGGCGAAGGTGCAACAGGCGCCGGCCGTGGCGCTGAGGACCGCCAGCAGGGTGCCCAGCCAGCGGCCGAAGAGGACGCCGGCCACCAGGGTCATGGCGGTACCGGGCAACGCTAGCACCGTCACAGAGGTGTACAAGAAGATGTAACTAACCGGAGCCCACGGGCCCATGCGCTCCAGGAAAGCTTTCACATTCTCCGGCGCCACCAGTGCCCGCACATCGGTGGCGCGTACGACAACGATGATGGCCAGAATCAGCGCCCCTCCCACCACCGTCCGCCCCAGGTTTCGAATGCCGTTGATTCGATGGCTCACGACGCTGTGCGCCCCCTTCATTGCGCCTCGTTGTCCGCTGTCATCCAGAGGTTGATCCAGTAGGCCAGTTCCTCTGGGCCGTAATAGCCACGCACCCTGATGCGCCGCAATTCGAAAGGACGATCAGAGGATTGCAGGACACCTTGATGGGTGGTTACCGCCCCCCAGTAGTGGTCAGAGCGCAGCACGGCGATGACATTCTCGTCGTATGCGCCGGACGGGTAGCTGTAGAAGCGCGGACGCACCCCAACGTGGGCTTCGATGGCCTCGTGTGGCCCCAGGATCTGCCACACCAGGAAATCCACATCGCGACCGCGCAGGTCGGGGTGATCCCGGCTGTGGGCACCGATCTCCATGCCGGCTGCGTGTATCTCGCGCAACTGCTCCCAGGTCACGTACCGCTCGTCACCCCGGTCAACAAAGTCGGTGATGACGAAGAAGGTGGCCGTGAAGCCATACTGCTTCAGCAGGGGAAAAGCTATCTCGTAGTTGTCACGGTAGGCGTCATCAAAGGTGAGGATGATGGGTTTCTCGGGCAGGGGCCGGCCCGTCATCAGATGCCAGTAAAGGTCCTCCAGCGAGATGGTGGTGTAGCCGGCATCCCGCAGGAATTGCAGGTGAGCCTCGAAGCGCTCCGGCGGCACCGTGAGGTCGCGGCGCAGCCAGCTGGCCCCCGGAGGCACCGGGCTGATGTAGTGATACATGAGGATGGGAACTCGAACCTGACGCGGAACCCCGTCGGGTGTGGGCTCGAGGGGCGTTGGCGTAGGCGATGGCGTGTCGGTGGGTCCGGGTGTGGGTGTCGCCGTGGGCGCTGGTAACGTGGCAGTGGGCGTAGGTACCGGCGTGTAGGTGGCAGTGACCGCCACCCGGATGGGCGTTGGGCTGGCCGCAGCTGGGCCCTGGGCCGGTGGATCGTCCGGCGGGGTGCCGGTCTGCAAGGCCATCATCTGATTGGCGGGCGTTGCAGACGGATACATGACCAGCCGCGCCGCCAGCGTCACGCCGGCGAATACCACTCCCACCACCAATCCCAGCGCTACCCGGGGGCGTATTCTCTTCCTTTGACAGCCTCGATGCAAGGGGCTACCTCCCGGCGCAATGCCTCTACAGAATACCCCAATCCACGCCGTTTGTCAAGTTAGCCAGCCTGACAGCCAGAGTCGTTCGGCTCCGGGGTTCGGGCGAAATTGACTGGAGGGCAGTTTGCAGATATACTTTGTGAGCGATGATCTCCGTACGTGGTCTATCCAAACGCTTTGGGGCCAAGTGGGCCCTGTGCGAAGTCAACCTGGACGTGGCTCAGGGGGAGTTTCTGACCCTCTTCGGGCCTAATGGTGCAGGCAAGACGACCCTCATTCGCATCCTGGCGACCTTGACCAAGCCCTCGTCAGGTGAGATCACCATCGCGGGCGTCCCCCTGCGCCGGGCAGCGGTAGACGTGCGTCGCCACATCGGGGTGGTGTCGCACCAGACCTTCCTCTATCCAGACCTCACGGCCGAGGAGAACCTGTTGTTCTATGGCCGCATGTACTCTCTCTCCAACCTGCCATCGCGGGTGGATGAGGTGCTGGAGCTGGTGGGTCTGGCGGGGCGCCAGTACGATCCGGTGCGCACCTACTCGCGTGGGATGCAGCAGCGGCTGGCCATCGCCCGGGCTATCCTCCACGAGCCAGCCATCATGTTGCTGGATGAACCTTTCACCGGCCTGGACCCGGACGCTTCCGCCGCCTTGAGCCAGGTCTTCCGTCACCTGGTTCACCAGGAGCGCACCGTCCTGATGACCACGCACAACCTGGGCCACGGGCTGGAGCTGGCCGACCGGGTAGCCATCCTCTCCCAGGGGCGCATCGTCTATCAGGCTTCCCGCGACCAGTTGCAGAGCGAGACCTTCCGTGAGGTCTACCGGCAGAAGGTGGCGGCAACGTGAGCGGACATTCCTCAGAGGACATTGTGCAGAAGCGCCCGTTCAGGCTTCCAAAGTCTGTGGAGGCTTGGGAAGTCGCCTGGGTAGGGGCACTGCGCGACTACCTGGCCAAGGTAGCCGCCATCGTGTGGAAGGACGTCACGGCCGAGCTGCGCACCAAGGAGATTTTCACCTCGATGCTGGTGTTCGCCTTCCTGGTGGTGTTGATTTTCAACTTCGCCTTCGAGCTACGCCAGGTGGATATGGACCTGGTGGGGCCGGGCATCCTGTGGGTGGCGTTCACCTTTGCGGGCATCCTGGGGTTGAACCGGTCCTTCGTGCTGGAGAAGGACCGGGGCAGCCTGGAGGGCCTCATGCTGGCACCCGTGGATCGCAGCGCCATCTACCTGGGCAAGCTGCTGGGCAACCTGCTCTTCATGCTGGTGATGGAGGCCTTTGCGCTGCCCCTGTTTGCTGTACTGAACAATCAGCCATTGCTGCTGCCGGGACTGGTGCCGGTCATCTTCCTGGGGACACTGGGCTTTGTCGCCGTGGGGACCCTGTTTGCGGCCATGGCGGTGAACACCCGCACCCGGGAGGTGATGCTGCCCATCCTGCTGCTGCCGATGATGGTACCGGTGGTCATCGCGGCGGTCAAGGCCACGGAGGTCGTCATGGCCGGCGAGCCCCTGAGCGCCGCCGGCGACTGGCTCAGCCTCCTGGTAGCCTTCGACGTCATCTTCCTGGCGGTATGCTGGCTGGTCTTCGAGTACGTGGTAGAAGAGTAACGGACGAGGAAGGAGAAGAGATAAATGGACCGTCTGCAACGTATCTTGGGCTCGCTGGCCTTCGTCCTCATTGTGATCGCGCTGGCTGCTGTGTTCCTCTACGCTCCCACTGCGATCTGGGAGGGTAAGCCCTGGCCTTCACAGCGCATATTCTACTTCCATGTGCCTTCGGCGTGGACCACGTTCCTGGCCGTGCTGGTGGTGTTCGCGGCCAGCATCATGTACCTGTGGAAGCGGGACCGCAAGTGGGATATCGTGGCCCTATCGTCGGCGGAGCTGGCGGTCACCTTTGGGGCTCTGGTGCTCATCACGGGGCCGCTGTGGGGGCGCCCTACCTGGGGCACGTTCTGGACCTGGGATGCCCGGCTGACCACCTACTTGGTCATGTGGCTGATCTACGTGGGCTACATGATGCTGCGGGCGTATACGGAGGCCGGCGAGCAGCGCGCTCGTTACGCGGCGGTGCTGGGGATCGTTGGGGCGATCAATGTGCCCATCATCTACCTCTCGGTCAACTGGTGGCGCACGCTGCACCCGGAGCAATTGATCGTGGTGGCCGGCGGCCCCAGGCTGGACGCCCGGATGGTCCCGCCGCTGCTAATCTCGCTGCTAGCCTTCACTGTGCTTTATGGCTTCCTGCTGGTGGCCCGGGTGCGGCTGGAGCACAGCCGCGACGCCGTGGAGCGCCTCAAGCAGGAGTACGGCTAGGGGGGTGAACCGTGTCCCTATTGCAGGTGCTCTTCGTCGTCTACCTGGTCCTGGCCCTGATCGTGTTCTGGCTGGCATTGCGCGCGCGGGGGGAGCAGCGCGCCCTGGAAGAGGAGATCGAGGCAGCGGAGGGGGAGCTGACCGGGCGGGGCGAGGAGTAGGAGCCCTAGCCGGTGGTGCAGGCTCAGCTGTTCAAAAAAGCTACAGCCCGCTCCGCACGCGCCACAACTCCTTTAAATTCGCCAGTTCCTGGCGGATGCGTTCAGCCAAGATCGCGCAGCGCTCAATCACAGGTCTATGCCCTCTCTCGATAGTGGCCAGCAACGAAGGGCGCCAGGTTTGCACACCGACCAAGCTAATCTCAAAGTCTTTGCCTAGACCCAAAATCGCCCCAATAGCCCTGAACGTGTCCTGTGGACGGATTCCCCAGGCAGCGAGATCCACATCAAACCAGGCAGTAAAAGAGTCCTTGTGCACCAGCGACCCAAAGACGATCACTTCAAGTATACCCTGTTACCCCCTTGTTGTCAACTTACCCCAGCAGATCGCCGGCCAGCCGGGCGTAGACCCGAGCCGCCTTGATCACGTCCTCCAGGCGCACCCGTTCATCCGCGGTGTGGGCGTGCTGCTCCTCGCCCGGCCCGAAGCCGGCGGTGGGGATGCCGGCCACCCCAGCGGTGTAGGCGCCGTCGGTGGAGAACCGCCAGCGGCCAATCGCGGGCTCGAAGCCTAGGGCAGCCCGCACCGCCCGGGCGACACCTTGCACCAGCGGGTGATCCTCCGGCGTGACCCAGGCCGGGAAGGCGTTGCGCTGCCGGCAGGGGTAGCTGGTGTAGCTCTGGGCCACGTACTCCGTAATCGCCACCTGCCCCTCCACGCCCGCTTCGGAGATCGCTGCCTCAACCTCCGCCACAGCGCCTTCCACCGTCTCCCCAAGAGTCAACCGGCGGTCCACGATGAAGGTACACAGGTCCGGCACCACGTTGCGGCTGCCGGCCACGCTGCTGATTTCGGTGACCGCCAGGCTCCCTCGCCCCAGGAAGGGATCGTCTCCCAGGTTGGCAGCCAGGCGCGCCAGCCGGGCGATCACCCGGCTGGCGCCGTAGATGGGGTTGACGCCCCGCTCCGGGGCAGAACCGTGACAGGCCCGACCGCGCACGGTCACCTCCAGCTCAAGCCGGCCCCGGTGGCCGCGCGCCACCTGCAGGTTGGTGGGCTCGCCCAGCAGCACCCAGTCCGGGCGCAGCCCCTCCTCCCCCACCAGCACCCGCATGGCCAACCCCTCGGCAGGTTCCTCCTGCACCACACCTACCACCACCAGGGTGCCACGCAGCCGTGCCCCAGCCCTGGCCAGCAGCCCCGCGCCGTGGACCATGGCCGCCAGCGCCGCCTTCATGTCACAGGCCCCGCGCCCGTACAGCACGCCGTTCTCGACCACCCCTCCGAAGGGATCGCGCGTCCAGGCCGCCGGGTCGCCCACGTCCACGGTGTCCATGTGAGCGTTGTAGAGCAGGATGGGGCGTTGGCCGGAGCCGACCTCGCCAATCACGTTGCCGATACGATCTACGCGCACGTTTGCCAGGCCGAGCCATCTCATCTCGTCGGCCACCCGGGCGGCGACGGCCTCCTCCTTCGTTGACAGACTGGGCGTACGCACCAGGTCCTGCAGGAAGCCGATGAGGGCTGCCTCATCGGGGGGAGGGAGCGCGCTCACAGGTTCACCTCCTTGACCAGATGGCGCACCAGGCGCCACACCAGGGTAATCAGCGACAGGCCGGGCGCGGCAGGCACAGCCACGGGACGAATCCGCTCCAGGCTGTGTACCAGGCCCAGCCCGCCCACGTATCCAAACCCGCACACGTACAGCAGGAGGAACGGGATGACGAGTAGATCACCACAGCTCCAGGCGCGGATGATCCCGACCAAGGCATAACCGGCCACGGCCAACTCCGCCAGCGACATGGGATCGAAGCTCAGAGCATACCGCTTGCGTGACCAGCTATCCTCCCGGCCTTCGATGCGGAACTTGGGCGTGCGCTTGAAGAGCCCAGGGGAGCCGAGCAGCGCCTGGGCGACGGCCACGCTGTTGCTCAAGGCGATGCCCGTGCCCAGGAGCATCAGCCAGGGCAGCCGGATGAACCGGTCCTTCCAGTCGGGATAGGTGGCCCACTGCGACGTGGCGTAGAGCAAGGGTGGCCCCACCGTGGCCACGCTCAGATAGGCGAGCGGTGCCAGGTAGGGGGGCTGCACGCGGATCATGGGCACTGTCACCAGTAGCAGTAGCAACAGTAGCGGGTGAGCGAGATAGCTGCCCAGGTGTAGAAGCGATTGCAGTTTGACGGGCAATGGGATCTGGGCACCCAGGATGGGGCCAGCCAGCTTGCGCAGGCACTGGATTGACCCCTTGGCCCAACGTGACTGTTGATTCTTGAACGCCTGGATCTGTGGCGGCAACTCGGCTGGCGTCACCACCTCAGGCAGGTAGAGACAGCGCCAGCCGGCCAACTGAGCGCGGTAGCTCAGGTCCAGGTCCTCCGTGAGGGTGTCTTCGTGCCAGCCGCCGGCGTCCTCAATGCACGCCCGGCGCCACACCCCGGCGGTGCCGTTGAAGCTCATGAAGAAGCCGGCCCGGTTGCGAGCCGTCTGCTCAACAACGAAGTGGCCGTCAATGGCCAGAGCCTGCGCTCGCGTGAGCGGCGAGTAGTCCTCGTTGATGTGACCCCAGCGCGTTTGCACCATCCCCAGCCGGGGGTCGGCCAGGAAGTGAGGCAGGGTATGCAGCAAAAAGTCGGGTGAGGGGATGAAGTCGGCGTCGAAGATGACGATGAACTCCCCCTGGGCCTGAGTTAGGCCGTATCGCAGGGCGCCGGCCTTGAAGCCCCGGCGGTCTGGCCGGCGGATCACCTTGATGTCCACGCCTCGGGTGCGGTGGTAGGCTGCCCGGCGCCGGGCCAGCTCCGTGGTCTCATCCGTCGAGTCGTCGAGCACCTGGATTTCGAGCCGCTCCCTGGGATAGTCCAGCCGGGCGACAGCATCAATCAGGCGCTCAATGACGTAGCGCTCGTTGAAGACGGGGAGCTGGACAGTGACATGGGGGAACCGGGTCAGGGCCGGGGTGTCGTTCCGCCGGCGACGATGGCGGAAGTAGAAGGCCGTGAGCACCAGGGCGTTGAAGCCGTAGGCCGAGAGCAACATCGCTGCCAGCGCGTAGGCGATGACGAAAAGAAACATGCAAGCCTCCTGAGGACGCCAGGGTGCCCCCATGTGACGGGGGTTAGTTATACTCGAAACCGGCCAATTGGTCAACGCGAACTTGACAGCCGGGCCCATCCTGACTATAATAATAAGCGAATTTAGGCGGGTGTAACTCAGTTGGCAGAGTGTCTGCTTCCCAAGCAGAATGTCGTGGGTTCGAGTCCCATCACCCGCTCTGTTCATGATAGCCTCGCTTACCCCCTTCGGAACATCCGAAGGGGCTTTCTTTTCTGGAGTCTAGCGAAGCCCCCTGGGATATTCCCCACCAACCTTGCCACGCGGCGCAAAACTCGTATACTTTGGACATTCCTGATTCAAGCCGCTACGCGCACAAGGAGGTCCACGTTGAAGATTGATGCTGCCATCCCGGTTGTAGCTCTGCGTGATGTGCCGGCTGTCGCCCAGGCTGCAGAGGACATAGGCTTCGATGCCCTCTGGAGCAGCGAGACCCAGCACGATCCCTTCTTGCCGCTGGTGCTGGCCGCGGAGCACTCCAGCCGCCTCCAGCTCGGCACCGCCATTGCGGTCGCCTTCGCCCGCAACCCCATGAACGTGGCCTACATGGCCTGGGACCTGGCCGCATACTCAGGCGGGCGCTTCATCCTCGGCCTGGGCACACAGGTCAAGGGCCACATCCAGCGTCGCTTCTCCATGCCCTGGGATTCGCCGGCCCCCCGGCTGCGAGAGTTCATCCTGGCCTTGCGGGCCATCTGGGACTGCTGGCAAAACGGCACCCGGCTCAACTTCCGTGGCCAGTTCTACAAGCACACGCTGATGACGCCCTTCTTCAACCCTGGCCCCATCGAGCATCCAAACATCCCCATCTTCATCGCCGGGGTGAACAAGCACCTGTGCCGGCTGGCCGGCGAGCTATGCGACGGCTTTCACGTCCACCCCTTCCACTCCGCCAAGTACCTGCGCGAGAACATCATACCCAACATCGAGCAGGGGTTGGCGCTCTCCGGGCGCACCCGAGCCGATATCCAGTTGACGGCCCCGGTGTTCATCATCAGCGGCGCAGATGAGGCCGAGTTGAACGCGTCCAAAGAATCGGTGAGGACGCAGATCGCCTTCTACGCCTCCACGCCCTCATACCGCCCGGTGCTCCAATGTCACGGCTGGGGAGAGGTAGGCGAGCGGTTGTCTCAGATGGCGGCCCAGGGCAAGTGGGAGGAAATGCCGGGGGAAGTCACCGACGAGATGCTGGGGGTGTTCGCGGTGACCGGCCGGTGGGAGGAACTGCCCGCGCTCATCCAGGCCCGCTACGACGGGCTGTTGGACCGGGTGATGTACTACGTGCCCTTCACACCCGTGGCGGATGGGGACCGCTGGCGAGTCGCCGTGGAGGGCTTCAAGGGGGCGACGCGCTAAAGCGTGCTCTACGCCGATCGCGCTCCCACCAGCGTCACCCAGTCGCCGTCCTGGAACCTGCCGGCGGGTTCCAGCCCGGTCTCCGACCAGCGCTTCAGGACGTCCGCCTCCTGATCCTGGATGATGCCGCCGGCCACCAACCGGCCCCCTGGGGCGAGACAGGTGGCTAGCGCTGGCGTCAACTCCACGATGACGTGGGCCAGCATGTTGGCCAGCACCAGGTCCCACGCCCCTGGCTGCGGCGGGTTTTGGTCCGGCGAACCCCGGAGCACCTGCATCACGTCGGCGACGTCATTGAGGGCAGCGTTTTCCCGTGCCGCCTTGACGGCCTCCTCGGCGATGTCCAGGGCCAGCACGTGTCGGGCGCCCAGCCGGGCAGCGGCGATAGCCAGGATGCCGGAGCCGGTGCCCACGTCCAGCACCCGGGCGCCGGGCCGCAGGAGGTCCTCCAGCGCCCGGCAGCACATGCGCGTGGTGGGATGCAGTCCTGTGCCGAAGGCCATGCCGGGGTCCAGGCGCAGCACCACGTCTTCCCGCGCCGGCTCGTAGTCCAGCCACGAGGGAACCACTACCAGACGCCGGCCCACCCGCTGTGGGGTGTAGTGGCGCTTCCAGGCGTGTGCCCAATCCTCATCGGCCAGCTCGCGGACCTGAGGCGCGGGCATGGGGTAAGCCTGGGACAGGTGCCACAGGGCCTCTGCCAGACGCCGTTGGAGGGCCGCCTGCTCCTCGGATTGGGGCAGGTAGACCTTGACCCTGACCGTCGTCGCGGCCTCCAAATCCGAGGCGCCGTCATCGGGCATCACCTGCTCGATAACGGCGCCCCCTGAGACGTAGCGGTTGAAGACCTGACAGACTGCTTCAGCCGCCTCTCCATCAACCTCAACGCTAATCTCTATCAGGCTCAATCTCCCATCTCCAATCTCTATTCTCCGCTATCCTTCATACCCCGAGCACCTCTTTCAGGCGCTCCAGGAAGCCTCGCTCGGCCTGAGGGATGGGCTCCTTGCCCAGGGTCTTGCCCAGCTTCCTGAGCAACTCACGCTGCTCCTCGGTGAGGGAGCGGGGGGTGGTGACGAAGATAGTCACCAGTTGATCGCCCCGACCATTGCGCCGCAGGTAGGGGATGCCTTTGCCGCGCAGCCGGAAGGTGTCGCCGGTCTGGGTGCCGGGTGGGATGACCAGACGCTCCGTCCCGTCCAGGGTCGGAACCTGGATCTCGTCACCCAGAGCAGCCTGGGCGATGTTGACGGGTAGCTCCATAAACACGTCGTTGCCCTGGCGCTTGAAATACGGGTGCGGACGGACAGAGAGGTTCACGTAGAGGTTGCCGGGGGGACCGCCGCGCACCCCCGGCTCCCCCTCCCCGCTGAGGCGGATCTGCGTGCCATCGTCCACGCCGGCCGGTATCTCCACCATGATGGTCCGGACGCGCTGGACCTGTTTGCGCCCACGACACTCGTGGCAGGGTGTGGTGATGACCTCCCCCTCACCATCGCAACGACTACAGGTGGTCACGTTGACCAGGGTGCCGAAGATGGATTGCTGCACTCGGCGCACCTCGCCAGTGCCGTTGCATTGGGGACAGCGGACCGGACTGGTGCCGGGCTCGGCGCCTGTACCCCGACACATGGGACAGGTCTCCCAGCGAGGGATCTCCAGCTCCTTCTCGCACCCGAAGGCGGCCTCCTCGAAGCTGATGCTCAGGTTGACACGCAGATCGGCACCGCGTTGGGGTCCCCGCCGAGCTGCCCGGGTACCCATGCCGAACCCGCTGAAGAAGTCCTCGAAGATGTCCTCGATACCGCCGAAGCCGAACCCGCCTGTGCCGAAGCCGGCCTGGGGTTCCGCGTGGCCAAAGCGGTCGTACATGGCCCGCTTCTCGGGATCACCCAGGACTTCGTAGGCTTCGTTGATCTCCTTGAAGCGTGCCTCGGCGTCCGGACTCTTGTTGACGTCCGGATGGTATTGGCGTGCCAGCCGGCGGTAAGCCCGCTTGATCTCGTCCTGGCTGGCATTGCGCCCTACACCGAGGACCCCGTAGTAGTCACGCTTGGCGCTCATGGAGCAGTTCCGACGGCGGTGTGCCCAGTTCCCCTTGGTCTAGACCTCGCGGTACTCGCCCTCGACGGTCCCTTCCTCTTCCGGCGGTGGCTGCGTGCCCGCGCCGCCCGGAGGAGGCGTGTCGGCCTGCTGGTACATGGTGGCGCCGATCTTCTGCATGGCCTCCGATAGCTCCTGGGTGCGACGCCGGATCAAGCCCACGTCCTTGCCCTGCAGCGCCTCGCGCACCGCCCGGGCCTTCTCTTCCACCTCGCTGCGCACGTGGGCAGGGATCTTGTCGCCCAACTCGCGCAGGCTTTTCTCGGCCGTGTAAGCCACGGAGTCGGCCCAGTTGCGCGTTTCCACCTCTTCCTTGCGGCGCCGGTCCTCCTCGGCGTAGCGCTCGGCCTCCTTGACCATGCGCTCCACCTCTTCCTTGCTCAGACCGGACGACGCGGTGATGGTGATGCTTTGCTGGCGACCTGTGGCCTTGTCCCGGGCAGAGACGTTCAGGATGCCGTTGGCGTCAATATCGAAGGTGACCTCGATCTGGGGCACGCCCCGGGGCGCCGGCGGGATGCCGTCCAGGATGAACCGCCCCAGGGTCTTGTTGTCGGCCGCCATGGGGCGTTCACCCTGCACCACGTGAATCTCCACGCTGGTCTGACCGTCAGCCGCCGTGGAGAAGATCTGGCTGCGCCGCACGGGGATGGTGGTGTTGCGCTCGATGATGGGCGTGGCCACACCACCCAGGGTCTCGATGCTCAGGGTCAAGGGCGTCACGTCGAGGAGCAGCACGTCCTTGACCTCGCCGGCCAGGACTGCGGCTTGAATCGCTGCGCCGATGGCCACCACCTCGTCCGGATTCACGCCCTTGTGCGGCTCCTTGCCGAAGAACTTGCGCACCGCCTCCTGGATCATGGGCATGCGCGTCTGCCCGCCCACCAAGATCACCTCGTCAATGTCGGAGGGCGACAGTTTGGCGTCCTCCAGAGCCTGGCGCACCGGACCCATGCTCTTCTCCACCAGATCCTCGGTGAGTTGCTCGAGCTTCGAGCGGGTCAGGGTCATGGTCAGGTGCTTCGGCCCACTGGCGTCGGCGGTGATGAAGGGCAGGTTGATCTCCGTCTGCATCACCGAGGACAGCTCCACCTTGGCCTTCTCAGCGGCCTCTTTCAGTCGCTGCAGGGCCATGCGGTCGTTGCGCAGGTCAATGCCCTGCTCCTTCTTAAACTCATCACAGATCCAGTCAATGATGCGCTGGTCGAAGTCGTCGCCGCCCAGGAAGGTGTCGCCGCTGGTGGAGCGCACCTCGAAGACGCCCTCGCCGATGTCCAGGATGGAGATGTCGAAGGTGCCACCGCCCATGTCGTACACGGCGATCTTCTGATCTATCTTCTTGTCCAGCCCGTAGGCCAGGGATGAGGCGGTGGGCTCGTTGATGATGCGCAACACCTTGAGGCCGGCGATCTCGCCGGCGTCCTTGGTCGCCTGGCGCTGGGAGTCGTTGAAGTAGGCCGGCACGGTGATCACCGCCTCGGTGATCTTCTCGCCCAGGTAGGCCTCGGCATCCTCCTTCAGCTTGCGCAGGATCATGGCCGAGATCTCGGGGGGCGAGTACTCCTTGCCGCCCATCACCACCCAGGCATCCCCGTTGGGCCGCTCGATGATCTTGTAGGGCAGTATCTTGCGCGCCTTCACCACTTCAGGGTCATTATACTTGCGGCCCATGAGGCGCTTGATGGAGAAGATGGTGTTTTCCGGGTTGGTGATGGCCTGGCGTTTGGCCACCTGGCCGACCATGCGCTCACCCGTCTTGGGGTTCACTGCCACCACAGAGGGGGTGAGCCGGCCACCCTCTGCATTGGGGATGACCACGGGTTCGCCGCCCATCATGACGGCGACAACGGAGTTAGTCGTTCCCAGGTCAATGCCAATAATCTTGCCCATAGTGCTCTCCTCGCGCTTCCCCAGAATTCAAGCAACTTGTATACTAGACCCGAACCTTAACAACCTCGAATAGCTTGCCAAATGGCGCCAGGGATGGTATGCTATCTCCTGGGAGGGCAAGGTGCGAGCTTACCAAGTGTAACTGAGGAGCTGCGGCTGCCTCTTTGAGTAGATTGCTCACCTCCCTGCCCAGGAGACCCGATTAGGAACATTGGGGAGAGCCTTGGCTGCTCTGCCCCTAATCAAGGACAAGTCTGGGTTAGCATACCGTCCCTGGCCCTGGGCGTCCAAGGCGCACCATTGCCTACCCATGTGACCCGATGCGTCGAAGAAAGGAAAGGAGGTCAAGATGCGTATTCTGGGTATCGATCTGGCAGTGACGGCCAAGCATCGGGCGATTCTCGGTGACGGGCGAGGCCGATTCATCAGCCCCATCATCAAGTTCAGGACTCGCCAGGCTGACCTGGAGCGGCTTTACACCCGAGCCCGACAGGGGATGGAACCGAACGAGGCCCTGGCGGTGGTGCTGGAGGCCACGGACATCGTCTGGTATGCGGTGGCCATCTACTTCCACTGCCGTGGGGCGACCGTCTACCTGGTTAATCCCCGCATGGCGGCCGACCTGGCTCGCTTCTACCAGCGCTACGCCAGGAGCGACCGCTTGTCGGCGAAGGTCCTGGTGCGTCTCCCCGTGGTCAACCCCGACAGCCTGTATGTCTGGACCCTGCCAGGGGCAGACTACCTGGCGCTCCAGCGGGGCTGCAAGGAACTGGAACGCCTGACCACGCAGGCCAGCGCCATCCAGAACCGCTTGCGGTCCACCGACCACCTGGGCTGGCCAGATCTTCACCAGCGAGTCTTTCCCGAGCCTTTCAGCCGGGCTGCCTGCTGGTTCCGCGACCACTTCTATGACCCTCGGCGCGTGGTCGAAGGCGGGGCATCCGGCTTGCGGCAGGCCTGGCGGGCGGCGGAGGTCTATGACGGTGACGAGGACTGGATTGAGCTATTGCTAACCCTGGCTCAGGAAGTCCTGTCGCTGTACGGTGAGCAGGGCAGCTATCTGGACTACCGTGCTCTGGCCGAAGAGGTGCAGCGCGAGCAGCGCCGCCTGGCCGAACTGGAAGCTGATGCCTGCTTCGTGCGCCTCCAGGTGACCCGACCCCGCTACCGCCAGCTCCATCCCAGCCGTAACCTGGAGACGATCAAAGGGGTCGGCCAGGATGGGGCGGCCGTCCACGTGGCCTTTGTCGGTGATCCGAGCCGCTTTGCCACCAATCGTGCCTTTCGCGGCTGGAGCGGGCTGGTGCCCTACAGTAGTCAGAGCGGGGAGCGGGAAGGCAAAGGCTTGCGCATCACCCAGGCCGGCCCTGACCTGGTCAAGAAGTACGCCTTCCTGGAAGCGGAGAGCGCTCGTCAGTGGGATCCGCAGATCGCGGCCATCTACTACGATCAGATGGTGAACAAAGGCAAACACCACACCCAGGCGGTATGTGCCTGTGGCACCCATGTGCTCGACCGCATTCGGGTCGTCCTGACCGAAGACCGCCCCTACGAACTCCGGGACGTGGATGGCACGCTGGTGACGCCGCAACAGGCCCGGGCGATCATCGCCGAACGTTACGCCGTATCGGACGAGGTGCGGCAACGCAGCAACCATCGTGCTCGGAGGGAACGCGCCGAGCGGCAGGCGGAGCGCAAAGAAGAAAGGAGAAGCCGCTCCAGATAGGTGAGAGGCTGACCATAGGTCACCTCAAACTGGAGGCAACTTCCCCTTGCTCCGTATGGCAGTATAGCACACGCGGAGCGGGTTGTCAAGCCCGGTCAAAACTCATTCTGACCAGGGGTAGGTTTCGTGTGGCTTGTGCCCGGAGCAAAGGCCCAGATGCTATTCGCAGGATTTTAAGGTTCAGCTACTTGACAAGACTTAGAACATCTACTCAGAGGCCTTTGAGAAACCCCGTTTTTGCCTCAAAAGCAGCGCATTCCCGTTATCCTGTTGCCGAATCCCGGTGATTGCAGAGCAAAAACCGGTTTCTCTGCCGTTACTATAGCTCCAAATTCGCTATTCTGACTCCTCTTCTTCCTTCGCCTTGGGCTCCACGCGCTTGGCCACCTTGACCATGCTGGGCCGCAAGACGCGATCGTGGAGCTTGTACCCCTTCTGAAGCTCGGCGATAACCTCGCCATCCTCGTGCTGGGTGGTCTCCTCTTGCATGACGGCCTCATGCACCAGGGGATCGAACTGCTTGCCGACCGCCTCGATGGGCTTCAGCCCCTCGGCCTCCAGGATGGCCTGCAGCTTGCGCCAGATGAGCAACACCCCATCCACCCAGGTCAACTGGCGCAGGTTGTCAGGCACTGTCTGGAAAGCCCGCTCGAAATCGTCCAAAACGGGCAGGATGCGGGTGATGAGAGCGGCGTTGGCCAGCTTGGTGAACTCCTCCTGGTCACGCTCGAAGCGCTTGCGCAGGTTGGATATCTCTGCGCGCGCCCGCTGCCAGCCGTCCAGGTACTCTTGGACCTGAGCTTTGACGGTCTCCAATTCCTGCCGCAACGCCGTAACTTCATCTACTTCCCCTTCCGGCGCCGCGGGCTTCTCCTCGACGGCGGCCGCCTCAGGGGCTGCTCCCCCCTCGGCGGTCGCTTCCTTGACGATGGTCTCTGCTGTCTGCTCCGTCACAATTCCACACCTCCTCTGCTAGTCTGATGTCATGCCTCGCGTCCTAGTAGCCGTACAGGTCGCGCACAAGTTGGGTCATCAGCCGGGCCACGTAGCGCACCGAGGACACCGCCCGTTCGTAGGGCAGTCGCACCGGGCCGAAGACGCCCAACACGCCTACGGCCTTCTCCGGCGGACCATACCGCGCCAACACCAGGCTGCAATCGCGAATCTCCTCCCAGCGACCCTCACCACCGATGATCACCTGGACTCCCCGGCGGGTGAGCCCCACCTCGGCCAGCAGGGCCTCCAGCAGCGTCCCCTCCTCCAGCAATCGCAGTACGGCCTGCGCCCGCTCCAGGTCGGCGAACTCCGGCGCGCTCAGGATGTTGACCAGCCCATCGCGATACACCTCAATGTGGGCCTGCCGGTCCACCTCCCCCATCAGCTCCAGCACGTACTCCACCGCTTCTTGCTCTAGAGGCGAGAGGGACAGAGGGGAGGCGGCGATCTCGCGCCGGGTGAGCCCGGCCAGATGTGTGTTCAAGCGATTGGAGATCCGGCTCAGCTCATCCTGGCTCATGGGCTGGCTGGCGATGAGCATCTCCTGATGCACCGTGCCGTCCTGAAGCACGATGATGAGCATCACCAGCGGGTCGCGGATGGAGATGAGTTCCAGATGCTTGAAGCGGCTCTCCGGCGCGTGGGGTGGGGTGGCCAGAGCCGCCGTGCGGGCCGCCCGGGCCAGCACCGCGGCCGCCAGCCGCACCCATTCCTCGATGTCCACCCCGGCCTGGTGGAACTGATGCCGGATCATGCGCTGCTCCACGGGGGGCAGCTCGGCGTCCTGCATCAGTTGCTCGACAAAGTAGTGGTAGCCCTTGACGGTGGGCACCCGCCCGGCCGAAGTGTGTGGATGGGTGAGATAGCCGGTCTCCTCCAGGTAGGCCATCTCGTTGCGCACGGTCGCCGGGCTGACGCCCAGGGCGTAGCGCCGGGCGAGGGCGGCTGACCCGACCGGGCTTGCTGTCTCGATGTATGTTCGCACCACCATCCCCAGGATGGCTCGTTGCCTCTCCGTCAGTGGATCCATGGCCCCTCAAGCAGACCCGCACCAGGCCCGGTTTTAGCACTCTTACATCGAGAGTGCTAAAATGATACTACAAAGGCACTCCGCTGTCAAATTAGCACACCCTTGGACTTAGAGCTTATCCGGAAACCGTTCAGAAGGGGGTCCTCGCCCCGTCCGACGGCGAGGACGCCGTCGGATAGCGGATTTTGCGGATAGGGTAGTGCCTATCCGGA
>FWWM01008443.1_pt1 | contig 18114 bp, 31 predicted proteins | sample 2228351 | NCBI WGS metagenome assembly FWWM01 (sample SAMEA103939774, study PRJEB20133) | metagenome
GCCATCACCACGCTCAGGCGCGAGGGGTCGATGGCCTTGCGCAACGCCGCGTTCAACTCGGGCAGGCTCACCGCCATCAGCTTGCGCTCGAACTCGCGCGACCATTCATAGGTGCGGTCGCGGTACAGGTAGGCGGTCCACCCCGACGCCAGCACGCCATCGTCGGCCCGGCTCTGCTTGCGCTGCTGCATGAGACCGGACTTGGCCCCGGCCAGTTCCTCGGCCGTGAAGCCATCCTTGAGCGCGCGCGCCAGTTCCTCGCGCACGGCGGCGTCCAGCCGGCGCAGGTTCTGCGGCGCCGCGATCGCGCTGACCGCGAACGCGCCGGCACGGTCGAGGTCGCCCGCCATCAGGCTGGTCCCGCCGCCGTAGGACAGGCCGTCCCGCTGGCGGATACGGTCCATCAGGCGCGACTTGAGCCCGGCGTCACCGAAGATGTAGTTGGCCAGCATCAAGGCAGGATAGTCCGCGTCCTCGACGTTCAGGTCCAGGTTCATGCGCGCCGTGTAGAAGCCGTTCTCCTTGTCGGGAGTGTCGAGCACGGTCGAGACCGGCGCGATGTCGACATGGCGGCGCAGCACCGGCGCCACGTTCGCGCTCGGCTTCCAGCTGCCGAACAGCTCGTCGACCAGGGGCACGACCTGCTTCGGGTCGAAGTCGCCGACGATCGCCATCTCCGCCGGCGAGGTGCCGTGGAACTGGCCGTGGAACTGGCGCAACTGCTCCAGGCGCGCCGACTTCACATCGGCGATGTCCTCGTCCAGCGTGTTGGCATGGCGCACGTCGCCACGCGGGTAGACGTCGAAATGGCTGGCCAGCGCGCGCGCCGCGACCGCCTGCGGCTCGCTCCGGCTCGCCTCCAGCCCCACCAGCCATTGCTGGCGCAGCTGTTCGAACTCCGCCTCCGGGAAGGCCGGCTCCTTGAGCACGTGGGCCACCAGGCGCAGCGCCTCCGGCAGGTGCTCGCGCGTGGTCTCGAAACGCACCGGACTGCCGGCGATCTTGAGCCGGTCGAAGGCGTCGGCCAGCTCGGTCCGGCTGTAGCGGGTGGTGCCGCGCGTGAGCATGGCCCCGGTCAGCGCCGGCACCGCGCCCTGGCCGAACAGGTTCTTCTCGTCGCCGACATGCTGGCGCAGGTCCACCGTCACGGTTTCTCCACGGTTCTTCTTGGGCAGCAGCGCCAGTTTCACCCCGCCCGCCGTGGTGAGCGTGGTGCGCTTCATGATGTTTTCCTGGCTCGGGTCGAAATCCTCGGAGACGTAGTTCGATTCGGCCGGCTTGAAATCCTTGAGCAGTTCGGCCACCGTCGGGGTCACCGGGATCTGCGCGCGCTGCGGCGTCTCGACCGGGATGAAGCTGCCGGTCACGCGGTTACTCGGGAGGAAGTAGCGGCCGGCCGCCTGCGCCACCTGGTCGGCGGCCACGGTCTTGATCCGGTCGCGCCCGACGAAGAACAGGCGCCAGTCGCCGAGGGCGATCGCCTCGGACATGGCGACGCCGACGCGTTGCGGGTCGTTCAGGCTGCGCTCGTACTCGTTGGTGTAGGCGCGCCGCACCCGCTCCATCTCCTCCTTGGTGGGGGGCTGCTGGGCGAACGACTCGACCGCGCGGGTCAGGGCCTCGCGCACCGGTTCGAGCGGCGCGTCCTTCTTCACCACCGCCCCGAAGTACTGCATGCCCGGCGCGTAGCCGGTCTGGCCGTAGCCGAACACCTGGCTCGCCAGGCCGGTCTCGACCAGGGCCTTGTGCAGGCGGCCGGTCGGCACGTCGCCCAGGATGCCGGAAGCGAAGGCGAGCACGTCGGTGTCGTCGTGCAGTCCGGACGGCACCTTGTAGCCGACCGTGACGATCTGCACGTCGCCCTGGCGGCGTACCGCGAAACTGCGCTCGCCGTCCTGGGTCGGCTCCTCGGTCCAGAACTGGGGCAGGCTGCGCTTCGGCCGCGGGATGGCGCCGAACACGCGCTGGATCGTGGCCAGCGTGGCGGCCGGATCGAACTTGCCGGCCACCAGCAGCACGGCATTGTCGGGCTGGTAGTAGGTGCGGTAGAAGGCCTTCAGGTTCTCGATCTTGACATTCTCGATGTCGCTGCGGTTGCCGATGGTCGAACGGCCATAGCTGTGCCAGTCGTAGGCCACGCTCTGCATCCGCTTCATCAACACGTTGCCGGGCGAGTTCTCGCCTTTCTCGAACTCGTTGCGCACGACCGTCATCTCGGAGGCGAGATCCTTGGCCGAGACGAAGGAATTGACCATGCGGTCGGCCTCCATCTGCAAGGCCCAGTCCAGGTTCTCCTTCGAGGCCTGGAACACCTCGTAGTAGTTGGTACGGTCGAGCGAGGTGGTGCCGTTGTACTGCATGCCGCGGTCGGCGAACTGCTGGGTGATATCCGGATTCTTCTTCGAGCCCTTGAACAGCAGGTGTTCGAGGAGGTGGGCCATGCCGGTCTCGCCATAGTTCTCATGGCGCGAGCCGACCAGGTAGGTGACATTGACCGTGACGGTCGGGCGCGAAGCGTCCGGCAGCAGCAGGACCTTCAGGCCGTTGGCCAGGCGATATTCGGTGATGCCCTCGACCGAGGGGCCGGCGGTGACACCCTTGGGCAACTGGAACGACCAGGCCGGGGCGGCAGGCAGCAGGCCCAGACCGGCGGCGACGAAGCATGCGGCGGTGCCGCGCGTGAAGCGTGCAAAGTTCATTGTTTCCCGTCTGTCAACCGAGAGTCGCGGGACTCCCGAAACCAAAAAGGCGATGGTAACAGACGGGGGAAATTCTTACTGGCGGGCCCGCTTTTCTGTCGATTGCTGGCGGGCGGCGATGCGCGACAGGTCGCCCACCTCCTCGGCCAGGAACTCGAGCAGGTCGTCGGCGCTGACGATGCCGGTCAGCCTGCCGGCCGCGTCCACGACGGGGGCGCGCCGGATGCCGCGCAGGCGCAGCCGTTCGATGGTCTGGAACACGTCGTCGGTCTCGGCCACCGTGAGCAGTTCCTCGCTCATGATGTCCCCGACCAGCAGGCTGTCCGGATCGAGCCCGAGGGCGATGACCGATACGACGATGTCGCGGTCGGTGACGATGCCGACCGGGATGCGCTCCCCGCCGCTGTCGTCCACGACGACCAGGTCGCCCACGTGGTGCTTGCGCATCAACAGGGCGGCTTGCTGCACGCTCTCGTTGCGCTGGCAAGAAACGGTCGGGACAGTGCAGATGTCGCTGATATGCATGCTCGTTCCCCTTGTTCTGGCGGCGCGCGAAGGGACGCGCCTGGAGGGACTACGCTAGCAATGATGACGCCACGGGCTTTGATATGGATCAAAGCGCCGAAGCTTTGCGATATGCGACAGCACGGAGGGGTGGCGAAAACACATTACCGACGGGGAGCATCGCATTTTTCCTTGGACTAGAGTTCTCGCGGAATGACTAATCCATCTTTGCCGACGGAACGCCTCGCGGCCTCGTTGTTCCCATAGACAGCTTCGAAATAGAGGACACCCAGTCCGCGCTCGTAATACTCGGCCGTGTACACCATTTTCGGGTCGGGTTGCGCACCAAGCACAGGCACTTCCTGCACTCGCGGATTGGCACCGAAAGTTACTTTGCTCATCCGCTCAAGGGCTTGGCCATGGGTTGGTGACGTGCCGATAAGCTGTTCGCCACCCATTGCATCTACGAGTACAACGAATACGTTCATGGTCCTCCTCTTTCGCCGGCGCGTGCCGGCTCTCTTAATGCACCAGCCCCGTCATGCGGGTCGTGGATGATGCTGTGGCGATTTGCCTTCATTCGTTACCTATCGCCGCTGCTCGCGTCTTCACCAGAAATGCGCTGGAGTGACGAAAAATACTCCGACGATTCCGGAAGCGAGTCAATGGGCGGCTAGCATCCGCGTTGCACGTAGATCAGTGGTTCCCATGCATATTCGCCGCCGGCACTGTCACGTACCTGAACTGTATGGATTGCACCTGACTCGGCGTACCCGCCGTTCTCTTGTGCTCGTTTCAGGATGTCCATTCGTATCTCCAGTCGCCGGCACCACGCCAGCCTCTCAATGCCTTAGCCCCGCCGAGCGGGGCATCGGGTGCTGCTGGGCCTTTTCGGAGGTCAGGAGTGGCCACGGGAGCGGTACTGCTCAAGCAAGTCGTCGTACTCGTAGACCGAGGTTACAGGGTCCATCTTAGGAAGCCTCAAATTCACAAAGCCGGTCTCGCGCGCAGTCACTTTGCTCCACTCGTCCGCGCTAATCTTTCGGGCGCTCTCGACTCCACCAGGCCCAGCGATTTTCAGGTGTCGTTCGAGCCACTGAGCGTAACGCTGCGTCCTGAAAATCTCTCTCTTCAAAGATGCAACCTCCTGAGCATGAGCTTCCTTCGCCTTCATCGACGCGTACAACGCGTAGACAAGCCCCAGGCCGATTGTGAACAACATCACAGTTTCAGAAAAGGTCAGGTTTTCCATGTCTTCCTCCGGTGTCACTGCACGACGGCCTGCGGCCGGACGCCAGTGAAAAACGATCCATCGGGCCGAACAGCAATGAAGCCAAAGCCAGGACCTTTGTGCTTCGGGTTGGAAGCGATGTACAAATTCTCCGCCTCGTCAAAAAGCCACTTTCCCTTACCGAACATTTTGTCCATGAAGCCAGGCATGTCCTTGACGATCTCGGCGTTCAACTTCTTTTTATCCATGAGTTTTCCTAGTCGTTCCAGTCGTGGTACATATGCCACTGCTGGTCGCGATTCTTGTATTCCCAAAGAGACGACGAATAACCACCTTTGCCATCATAAAACCGTACGTCAGCCGTAAAACCATCGCTGGTAGCTTCGCTGGAAATTTGAGGGTTCGCCATGCCGATGTCAGGCAACTTTGCGATGATATCGCCGTACATTCTCTTGACACGCTCATTCAGCTCTGCGCGTAGATGTTCGGGCATCGGAATCCACTTCTTTGCCATATTTCTTCTCTCTTGATCAGGGCGCCGCGGGCGCCTGGTTTTCCTCTGGTCTAATCGCGCTTGAGGAACGACGCCTGCAGGGCGCCGTCGGGGGCAATGAAAATTTCAACTACTTGCCCTTGTTGATTTGCACGCGAGACCCTTTCGCGTAGGGCTTCTTTACGATCCGCGTTGTCCTCAAGCTCACGTGCTGCCCGCTTGGAGATTTCGTAGTCGCCGCAGCTCATATTCGTGCACGCAAAGTAGGTACGGTTTCCATGATCGGTTTCCTCCGACCTCGCAGGCGCATTACAGAGTACGCAGGATGTGTTGTTCATGCTCATATTTCTCCGATCCAATCTACGCTGCTGGGTCTGATGGATAGATGCGCAGTGCGACCTCCACCAATGCAGGCATTCCGCGCCTGTGCAGTTCAGCGATCAGATGCAGCCTGTCAGCAAAAGCCGAGTTTTTCTTCCGCATGTCGCGTTCATGTCCGAAATAGTCGCGCACCGTTGCGTAGGTGACTTTCGCTTCCGTGTGCGTGCCTGCCCAATGGTGGAGAATACGAAGCTGCTCTACTGTCATGCCTGCTCGTTCCAGGTAAGCCAAGTCTTCGAGAAGTTGCTCTGCTTTCGACATATGTTTTCCGTGCTATTTCAGACGAGAGGAGTCCGGTATTTGGTCATAGACCTTCTTGGCGTCACCGCTCTGATTTTCATTCTGTGACGGCTCCTGATTTTCTGCCTTATTGCTGCATCCGCCAATTCCAGTCGCGACCACGAGCAAGCCAACGATCAGCGTTCTCTTGACCATATTCCCTCTGTTTCGAATCTCGGCTGCCGGCCGGTGCGGGGTGCCGATCAGCACCAGGTTGTTTTCCTATATGGGGTAGATGCTTGTGCAAGCGTCCGCCAATGCGAGCTTGATCGTCACTGCGTCACTATCGGCAAGGTTCCGTACTGTAGTCTTCCAGCTTCCCGACCAGGTGGAGCCAATAACGGACGCGCCATCACATTCACCAGCAGCGGCGACGATTTGCTGGTACACCCGGCCAGAATGTATGAGCGGATACTCAAGGATAAGGTCCACAATTTTTTCCTAGACCAGTTTCAGGTTCGGATTTGCCGCCAACATGCGGGCTGTCTCGGCCTGCCAGTTGGCGATAAACGCTGCCCTCTCTTCGTCACGCCCAGGCTCAAACCAGACGCCACCGAGTGCCGGGATAACGCGGCGTTCGTTGGCCGCCAGCGTCGAAAATCCGAAGTGGTTATTTGCCTGCTTCCGCGACTTACGGATGCTGTGCTTCATGGCTTTTTCGTAGCTCATGTGTTTTCCTCGGCAATTATGCTGCGTCCAACTGGGCCATTGCACGCTGATATTTTCCAGTCCTGGCCAGATCGGCAGTTGTGGGCGCCGCGATGCGGGCCAAGTTTGCGTTGTCCTGGAGGTCAGCATACTTGACGCGCCGGCCGATCGAATTCTTGGCCGCCCGCGCGACAAAAGCCTCATATTTCTCGCCACCTCGCCGCGGCACAGAATCTAACGCCTCGAGAACGTAACCGGGAAAGCCTTCGACCGCGAGCTGGTCAAGGGTCAAATCGCCATCCTCGATCACATCAGCTACGGGGGGCGTCCAGATATTCGAACTCGCCAGCTGGCGACACCCAGCACCGGCAATCGGAATCGTCGATCATGGACAACTCCAAGGGGAAAGAGTCGAGCGAATATGTAGCCTGCGATGAGGCTTCCCTAAACAGCACAACGATTTCAGCGTCTACGCTCATGGTACTTTTCCTTTACTTGCCGAGCACGCTCGCGGCGTGCCGGCGAATTCGACTGGCTGCACGCGCTGGCGTGTCGCCGACGTCCTCCCAGACCTGATGCCACCAGTCGATCAGCGCGGCCGCTGCAGCCGTGGTCGGCGCCGCAATCACAGCTTCTAACTCGGCCTGCACTTCCGCCCACCAGGCCGCGCCTTCGCCGGCGCCGGCCGTCTTGTCGATCGCACGTTGGTAGATCAGCATGGCTTGGTCGAGCGTGAGCTGCATGGCGTCCTTTTCCTCGACAGTTAGGCGAGTGCCGGCGACGGCATCGGACCAGGGGCTTTCGGCTTGCCGCCCCGCCCCCCGCCATAATCATCCTCATCGTCGTCACTAGAATCGCGCTCGCTTGGCGGCGTGACGCAGATGCTGGTCACCGATTCGTCGGCCAAAAACGGCACCAGCGGCGCCAGGATTTCAAAAATAGCCAAGGGTTCAGATTGAAGGCTCGTTGGATTGCCCAAGGGCTTGAGGTCCAAGTCGTCCCAGCCGATGACGTTTCCGTAGGCGTCGAACAATGCCGGCTCGGTTTTCCAGGAATTGCCGCCGAGGCCACTGGCGCCGAAACTGACGGGCGTTACGATCTTGCCACCGTGGGCCTGAATGTCCGTGTCCGCGCCCTCAAACGGTACGATCACTGCTAACTGCCCAACTCGATTGCGTAGTGCGTTCATGCCGTGCTTTTCCTTTGACTACTGGCCCGAGGCCAGACGCTCCCATTCGGCCTGGCCGACGATCTTCTTCCGGAACACCACGCCAGGCGACGCCATGGCCAGCGCCTCGTCCTCGTCGTTCATGCCGCCTTCCCACTGCGTCATCATGTACAGCGTCGTGCCGATCAAATCGGCCGCGGCCTTCTTGCTGGACGCCGCCACCATCAGCACGTGCAGGCCGTCCAGTTCTACCGCGTAAGGCTTCATTCGTGGCATCGGTTTTTCCGGGGTCAGGGGTTGATCGTCCGCGAGAGTTGCCATCCCTCCAGCAGTGGCCCGTCAGTCGTCGTACATATCGTCCATGTGGCCTCGCGGGAAACGCCCATGTTCCGGGCAGTGGTACCACATCACCCAGCCGCCGCCAGGTCCGCCCGCGAAACCCTGAGGGCGGGCGGCTTTCCCGCATTGGTAGCATTTCGTGGTCGAGTCCAACGGAATGCTGTCCAACACTGAAACCGCTTTTTGAACAACCTCGGCGACGTCGGTCCGGTTCGTCGAAATCTCTTCTTCCAGACTCCTTGCCTCCTCCGGGTTAGCCTTCTCAAGTTTACCGACTGTGCGCATGAGGAGAAATTGCGTCTCCGCTTGCTTCTCGATGAAAGTGTCAATGAGGCAGTACAAGCGCTTCGCCTCTTCCTTTTGTTCCTTCACCGCTTTGTCGTAGTACCGCCACGAGACATACCAGGTCACCAGTGACCCAACGATGAGGGAGAGCGCTGCTTCTATCATTTTGTCTTTTTCCTTTAACTGCCGAGCACGCTCGCGGCGTGCCGACGAATCCTACTGGCGGCTTTCCCTGGAGTGTCGCCTACGTCCTTCCAGACCTGATGCCACCAGTCGATCACGCCAGCTGCGGCGGCCGTGGTCGGCGCCGCGATCACGGCTTCCAACTCGGCCTGTACTTCCGCCCACCAGGCCGCGCCTTCGCCGGCATCGGCCGTCTTGTCGATCGCACGTTGGTAGATCAGCATTGCTTGGTCGAGCGTGAGTCGCATGGCGTCCTTTTCCGCTACCTGCTTGGTTTAACTTGCCTCGCAAAGCGCGAGTAGCAGTTCGTCAACGCGCCCAGTACTAAAGCGCCATTCCAGGGGTAGTTCCTCGAGAGTCCCTGCTCCGGCTGCGCGTGGGCCACGAACATGCCTTTCATAGAGAATTGTGTCACCTCGCCCACCCGAGGCTGCCTTGAGTCGTTCAGCGATCTCGCCAGGCGTGGCCAGATAGATGCGTGGGGTTGCACCGACGGCTACATCACGAAACTGTACTAGGCAAAACACTGTCTTCTTCTTGTGCTTTCTCAGCCATTCGTCCACGGCCAAATGGTAGTCTGCGTTCCTGAGGTGCGATTGGGTCAGCCCCCAGCTTCCATCCTTGCTCCCTTTCACAGACACTTTAAGCATCTGGTCACCACGGGCAACAATGAGGTCATATTCCGGCTGGTTTGCACCGTATTGCACAGATATGTCGAGCCCGCATTGCGCGAAAACTGCTGCTGCGAACGCTTCGGCGGCTACGCCAACGTGTCGCGACGAGAACGGCGGGATCATGCTATTACTCTTCTGGGCCGCTACTGCTTCGCGGTCCCGTGTGATGATGTGAAATCCATCGCTATCAATTACAGTGCCCATGCTGTCCATTTCGTTCGATTAGCTCGTCAGGTGGCTGGTACCACAGGCGAAGCACAGTACCGAACGCTGCCAGCGCAATTTTGATTCTTTGTATTCGTTCGCTGCACTTTTCCATACCTTCAGCAAGAACCAGCCTAATGCAAGAATGAGTACGCCGATGAATACACCTGTCCAGTATATTTTGGGGAATCGTGGAACGACACACTCGTAGGTCCAGAAACCACCAATCGCAAACGCGATCAGGAAGGGCATAGGACTATTTGGCCGGGGCGGTGAACATTGTTGCGCGAGCGAAGATGTACTAGTGGCGTGACTGCTATGCAGGCCACCCTGACCATAATGATGAACTTGCACATCCAGCCTTCCATTCGCGTACACGACCGGATATGCCGCGATTTGCGTACTTCTACAATGTGGACATTGTCCTTGCATGGCTTTCTACCTTCTTTTCGTTTTGCTGGTTTCGGTCAGCGGTCCGGCACGCGTGGCGCTTTTCCTTGGCTACAGCTAAGTCCCGCGTTAGCCGCAGTATTTAGCATTGTTTGGCTTGGAGCACGAATAGGCAGCTGCAAGTGGTTTCATGGGGTGATCACACATTCGGCCTTGATCGGTTCCGGTCACTTGGTCGCGTGCGTTGAAGAACACCTCGATACGTGAGCAGCCAGGATTGTCCCAGGTCAGAACGTATTCGATCTCCGGGCCGCGGTCGATATCGTTAGCCTTCAGCTTGCCAGGCGCAATAACATTTGAAGGCGCCCCCAGGAGGGCGATAACGTCCGCACGTCGCATACCGAATATCACGTCTGCTGATGCGCGCGATAAATCGGTTCTCGTATCCCGTGCTGCCGCTTCAGCTTCAGCGGCTTGCTGCTCGTGCGCGATCGCCGCCGATTGTGCCTTGAGGTCTTCCATAGTGGTCCCCTTCTTAAACGCATTGGGATCTTCTTTGTCGCTACACGCACTTCCAAATATTGCTACGCCAGCGACGACCGCGATGCGCCATGAAAGGTCAAAAATCTTCATACTGTTTTCCTATTGAGAGGACATTCCAGAGCTTGCCTCATGCGGAACGACACTTTCATTACTTGACACTTTTACAAACAACGCTACCGGTTGGTCCGGAACACTGGATTTTTACTGAATCGCCCTTAAAACGAACGTTTTCCAAAGTCGTCGTTACGCTTCCCGGCGAAGTAGCGGCATTTACATTTCTAGCTTCAGGCGCAGCGTACGACGTAGCGACATCAGCACTCTTTGTCGTTAGTTCAGCAGATGGCGAAGTGATTTCTTCTTTTTAGGGTAGCGGCGAGCCCGGCGTGGGTACTGCTGGGCTTTTCCGTAGTTATTCGCTCTCGCCGAGCGCGACAATGGTTTTCCCTCCACCAGGAGAGTGCATGACAGTGAACGTACCGGCCGGTGATCCCCGCCACGCTTCGGACTTGACTTGGAACACCGTTGCGAGCTGACGGCTTTTATAGACCTCGAACAGGGTGCCGTTGTCGTTGGTTTTGTTGCTGACCAACTTCGCATCTCGAGGAGCTAAACGAAGCGCAATCGAGCGAGAACGAGCGAGCGAAAAATTCTCGTGCCTCCAGTAGAAGTAGACCATCGAGGCCTTCGATTCAGCCGTACCAATCGCATACTTCCCCCCCTGGTAGCACGCGGTCAGGTGACATTTATTGTCCGCTGGTCCAAGCTCCCGGGGAACGTCAGCGACTGGACTTCCCAAGACGGCCGCGGTCGAGACAGCCGCGACCGTTGAGGTCACGGAAAGCAAAACGGTAGTCAGAAGTTTTTTCATTTTTTTCATCACTGGCATCCGGCCGAATCGGGGCGCCACATTGGCACCAAGTTAGTTTTCCCTGCATCTAAGGGCACAGATTCAGAAATCGATCACCGACTGCGCAGCGGCCTCACTGACGGAGATAGGCGAAGCTTTGACCACACCGCGGGTCGTTGTACATATCAGATAGGCCGAAGTGGCTTTGTCGAAGAAGATAGCGACTACGACACCACGACCCTGTTGCTCTGCCTCTCCTACGACAGCTGTACAAATCTGCCCTTCATCCAGATACTGCAGTGATCGAATTCGGCGGTCAGAAAGGGCGATGATCTTGCGCTTCTGCGTTAAACGGGCCTTCATCGCTTCATAGACAACTTCAGCTTCTTTAGGTGCTACACCAGGTACTGTTAGGCTCATGCTTTTCCTAGGTTCGGCTCATGAATTGGAGGAACGGGTTCAGACTTGTGAATTTGCTGCAAGCAGCCTTCAGCTCGGGAGCGGCGTTATCCCAAAAAACCACATGAACCACATAGCCTTCCTCGACAAGATCCTCTACTACTGGGCAGAAGTCCTTATCCCCGGCGACCAAAGTAATTTCGTCCAGTCCTTTGCGAATTTTGCCTGAGTAAGCATCCTTGGTAATCTGATGCGCGATAGCGACATCCACTTTTTTCTCCTTGCCCGCAAAGTTCTTCTCGAAAGTTTTCACCTCAAAACCCTTTCGTCCGACCATGTTCCAGAACGAGTCGCTGGGCGGCGGTGACCCCCAAAGCTTGGCCGCACCAATGTCAGACTTATCACCGCACGCGAATTCGTGCAGACGTCCGTAGTCGAGGTTCCAGTCACGATCCACGACTTGGTTATTCATCGCCTCGATGTAGCTCTCAGCTCCAGGTAGCTTTTTGGCCACCGCCGATGCGCGGCAACCTTCGGCGTAAACGTTGGAATTGTCCACGTAAGTAAAATTCATCAAAGTCCTCTCAAAAATTCTGGCTACTGGCCAAGGCGGGGTACTCGCGCACCGGTTGATTTTCCGTGATTGTTTAAACAGAAGCTTTGTGACACCACTTCATTTTCTTGCCGCTCCCGCACCAGCAGGGCAAGTAGGGCCCGAAAAACGGAAACCTATGCGCGATCGCCTGATGGGCTGCGAGAGCACGGATTTGAATTTGCTCATACTCGACCAAGGCTGCATCCTCGAGTGGCACTTCTCCATGCAAGTCCGCGCGCTCGCCCCGGTTCATAAACTCGAACATCTCATCAAACCCTTGGAAGTATCGTTCTACCTCCGGATCGTCATTTACTGCACGGCGCACGTTGTTCACCTGCCGGTCTTCGTACACAGCATCAAAAGAAGGTAAGAATAGAACTCTGGCCACAGGCCGCGCTTTCGGTGCCAGGTCGAGGTAGTCGCCGCTCGGTGAACGCCATACCGCATGGAATTCTGCTTCTACGAATAGGCTTGGCATCTCCCAGAGGGACCAGCCTAAGACGCGAGTTCCGCCATGTTTGCGGATATGCGCTTCGACAAGTGGAAAGCACTCATTGGCAGGAGCATCTCGCAAGGGGGCGACATCGACGTAGAGCGGAGCTACACCAGGGACAAGGTGCTCACATAGCGAGGTTAGCGCCGGGCCAAGTTCTGCTGGTGTTACTGGGTGCTGATAGCGCATTGTGTTTTCCGGTCCAGTTACACGCAGGCCAGCTCGCCGGCCAGGTTGGCGCGGCCAGCGGCGATCAGCTGCTCGATCGACGCGCCCATCAGAACCTCGCACGTCTCGACTGACACCGGCTTGTCGTCAATGATGTCGCCGTTGGCGTCGAGGCGATCAGCAACCAGGTTGGTTGCGCCGGCGAAGGCCGGGACATTCGCCCAGGCCGCATCGTCTTCGTCGCCGGTGATGAAGCTGGCGCCGCCTAGCGTGATTACTTCATTGCTGGTCGTGTCGGCGTACACCAAGCGGATGGAGCCGACGCACTGCTGCTCGTTCGTATTCATGTGTCGCTTTCGTTCGCTGGACCGGCAACGCGCCGACCCTCTCAATGCCGCTGCCCGCTCGTGGCGGGCTTCGGGGACTGCAGGGCGGCAAGGTAGCGCTCAGCTCTCCTGGCCGAGACGAACCCACAGCACGTGGGCCGAGTTGATGATGTATGGCTCTCCGTGCGGAACGTGCAGCTTGAAGCTGCTTTCGCTCAGGTATTCAAGGCGCCCAATCAGGCTCGTACCGTTGATGAATTTAACAGTGACCTCGCGCTTGTCGCAGTCATCAATTCCATAAGTTACCTCAGTAAGAAAACTCGCCATATATCGATCCTTAGTTGGAATGCCTGCGTCCGGCAGGCTGTCGGGCGCACGTGGCGCTTTTCCTGGCTATAGTTGATCCGATTGGCTCTGGATCGAGAGCTCGGCCATGACAGCGTCCTCATTAAGAGCTTTGAGGCGCTGCACATGCGCCGGCTCATCGGCTGCATCAGTCGGGCCAGCCGCCTCCTCAATTCGGAGAGCTACCTTCGCAAGAGCAGAGCGAACTAAACCTTCAAGATCAACGCTCATAAAATTTTCCTTCTATTCGGCGCCGATCATGCGGCGCACCTTGTTCAAAGCAGCTTCACCAGACTTTGAGTCCAGCTTGCCAGTGGCGAGTGCTTTTGCCTCTGCCGTTGTGAACGAAACAGTAACGCCACTGACGACCGCAGGGACGATCTTGATTTCTCCCGGCGAGACAAGAACATCAAGCTCCTGACCGTCCTCGAACCCTGCCCGATTGAGCGTATCGCGGCTAAACGTCGTGCCTTGCGAGTTGCCGATTTTTCTAAGCTTCATTCCGTCCTCAATGTGATTACATGGTAATCACTGGTGTTCAAGTTGTCAATAGGAATGTTATCACATGTATTCACGCTAAAGCACGGCGGCGAACATCGATTCGAGCCTTTTTTGCGACACGTGAAGGTCCGGACGAACATGGTCCAACTCCGCATGCCCGAGGAGCAACTGGACGGTTTCTACGTCCTCCCCTTGCTGGATCAGCCGCGAAGCCATTGTCCGTCTACCGCTGTGTGATGACCCACCATGTATGCCGGCGTCGCAATACAGCTTCGTTACGTGCGACTGCAGGCTGTCGCACGCCAGGTACTCGACCGGCTCGCCGGCCCAGCTCACGCGCCGCTTGGTGTTCAGGTGGAACTTGTAGCCCTTGTGCGTCAAGATGAGCTTGCTGCTTGGCTCCAGGCCTCGATAGCGGCCGTTCTCGTTGGTGACGCGCAGACGCCGTGCTATCCGGTAGGTCAGGTACCGATCGAGCGCTTCGATGGCCTTTACGTGGGTCAGGTATATGCAGCGCTGCCGACATCCTTTCGTGATCGCGGCACGCAAGCTGATTTCGTCGCGTAGGACGCCCGAAGGGAATAACACATCCTGGACCTCGATTTGCGCGATCTCGGTCACGCGCATTCCGGCCGTCAGGCCCAACAGCAGGACCAGACAGTCGCGCTCTGGATGCCGACTTGTGCCCGCCGTAACGCGGAGAAGATGACGGATTTGCCCCGGCTGGAGCGTGGTGGCTTGAGCCATGTGAACCTCTGAACAGGATAGGTTGAGAGCGGATTCAGAGGGAAGCGCGCGAAGGCGTCTTTTTTGAGTCTAACACGCTGCCCAGCTCGGTCCTCGGAAAAACCGGCGCTGCGGCCCGCGGGAGTCCAAACGCGGCGCTTGCGCTTCGCCAACTTACCGCCACCTCGGCGGAGCCAGAATAAGGACTTCAGACCCACCACCAGGAGAAGCGCGACATGGCCGCCGACGCATACTTGCAGATCGAGGGAATCAAGGGCGAGTCCCAGGACGCGGGCCACCTGGGATGGATCGAGTGCGAATCGGTCACCTGGTCGGTCGTCCAGCCGAAAAGCGCGACCGCCTCCACGGCCGGTGGTCACACGGCCGGGCGGGCCGATCTGACCGACATCACGTTCACTAAGGTCGCGGACCTCTCGTCGCCCATACTCTTGCAGATGTGCGCCGGAGGCAAGACCTTCCCAAGGGCGAAACTGGAATTCCAACGCGCCGACGATGGCAGCGCGCCGATCAAATACTACGAGATCGAGCTGGAAAACGTCCTCATCGCCCACGTCACCCCGACCGTGACCGGGGGCGGCATCATGACGGAGAGCGTGGGATTGAAGTTCTCGAAAGTGCGCTGGAAGTACACCCAGCAAAAAATCGGCGGCGGCACCTGCGGCAACACGACTGGCGGCTGGGATTGCGCCACCAACCGCTATGCGTAAGCCACCGGCATACCTGCTCGCGGTGTCGCTGGCGCTCGCCGCATCCAGCCAGGCGCAGCACCACGACCATGACGAGCACCCATTCATCATGCCGGGCACGCCGGCCAAGACCATTCCGGCGCCGACGCCGTGGTTCACCGGCGCGCAGCTTCTTCAGAGCCTCGATCCGCCCGTCAGCGCACCCGATCGTCAGGCCCTGATTGCCGGCGCTGAAAAGTACCTGACCGGTGTCTATGACGCGACAGAAAGCGGCGTCTGGTGCCATACCGACGGGCGGCCACGACCGATTCCGAAGCAGCCGCCAGAAGTCATGAGGAAAGCCGCGATTAACTACCTGCGCAAACTCCCGGTCAAACGGCGGCAGGAGAAAGCCGCCACGCTGCTGGTCGATATGTGGCAGGAAAAGTGGCCTTGTCCACCTGCAGGTTGCTGCCCTGGACGCGGATATTGACTACAACCGGAGTTCCGCCCATGCCTCGGCCGAAACCGCCCTACACGCTCCTGCGGCAGCACTATCCGTCGCCGCGCCAGATGCCTGCCGCTGAATTGTGGCATTCGATAGGCCACCCGGAGAATGCGGCAAACCCCGCGTGGCAAAACACCTGCGCGATCCGCATGAGCCTCGCCCTGCTCGGTGCTGGAGTACCGATACCGGCCGGGTTCCTTAAAGTACGCGCAGGACGATTCACGGGCCGGGTCGTGGAGATTACCGTCGTCGGCCTAGCGGGTTTGCTCTGCAAGGAATGGGGAGAGCCGGAAAAATACAGTGGCGCGCTGGCCTGGGAACGGATTCAGAACCGGAAAGGCGTCATCCGGTTTGTGCGGCTGTGGGGACCGTTCGACCCTCAAGGCCACATCGACCTTCTCGGCCCGGCGGAAAAGACCCGCGTCATGGAATGCGCAGGAGCCTGTTTTTTCCACGCAGTGGAAATCTGGTTTTGGGAGTTGTCGTAGTCCCGAACGCTGCCCCGCCGTGTGCCTAACAGCATACGGAGTGGCAGGCGATCAGGCCTTGGGAACGCCCGGCAGGTCGACGAAGCAGGCGTCCACCACCTGCAGGTCGTTATCCTTGGCGAAATTGACGACGAAATGGTAGGCCAGCGGCTCCAGGTCCTTCAGCGCGTTGCTCACCACGACCGCCTTGGTGCCGTTCACCACCGTCGGGTGCACGTAGGGCGAAAACTTCAGGTGCGCGTTCGGGCCGCCGCTGCCTTCGGGACGAAAGCACGTCATGGCCCCGCACAGGCGCTCGGCCCAGTCGCTGGGACGGAACTGCCTGCCTTTGCTGGTGATTCCTAGAATAAAAAACTCGCCGGCGAGTTCTTTCCTGGTTTGCGGTAACTCGGCCATAGTGCTGCTTGCTGAAACAAGAATACTGCGTGGATGAGAACAACCTCAGCTCAGTATTATATCTTATAGAAGACTTGGGCACGAGTCCCAAGTCCCCGGAAGTTTCAGACTGCCCAGGCGACGAACGACAGCAGGAGCAGTAGGATCATCCATAATAACAGCGCGCGCCACACGAGTCCTACCGTGCTTTGCAGTGCGCGGGTGTTCGGCTCCTCGCCCGGCAACACTTCGGCCTCGCTCTCGCTCAGGTCCACCGTGGCCGCGTCAGCCGGCAGCAGCTGCGGCGCGTTCTCGTTCGGCGTGCCCAGGCGCACACCCATGGCCCCGCCGCCGGCGGCCAGGATGATGCCGTCCGACTCATCCGCCCAGCGGCTGGCGAAGTTGCGCCAGGCGTAGATCGCATCCTCGAAGTTGCCCACGACGGCGAAGGCGATGGCGGTCAGGCGCACGGGAATCCAGTCGATCCAGTAGAACGCCCGGGCCGCGAAGTCGCCGAAGGCCTCGTTGCGCATGTGGTCGGGCTCGTTCCAGGCGCGGGCCAGGTATTCCGAGACGCGGTACAGCACCGCCCCGGCCGGGCCGAGCGGCATCAGGAACCAGAAGAACACGCCGAACACGTTGCGGTGCGTGGTGACCAGGGACTTCTCGACGGCCACACGGGCGATCTCGGTGCTGTCCATGCCCACCGTGTCGGTGTGGGTCCACTCCGCCAGCAGCGCCCGCGCGGCGGCCTCGTCGCCCGAGTTGAGCGCCATCTGGATCGACGTGAAGTAGTGGCTGTAATGCCGGAAGCCGAGCGTCAGGTAGACGATCAGCACGTTCCAGGCGAAGGCGAGGAACACCAGTTCGTAGCGCTGCAGCACCCACCAGACCAGCCAGGCCGGCAGTACCAGCGCGAGCATCATCAGGATCCAGCCCATCCGGCCGTTGCCCTTCTCGCCGGCGTTGAACCAGGACTCGATGCGCATCGCAAAGCCCTTGATCGTCCCGTAGACCTGGTTATCCGCGCGCAGGGGCTTGAGCTGCTCGATCAGGAGCGCGCACAGGATGGAAAAAAATGTCATAGGACGTCCTTATTTTATTATGGCAATACAGTGCTGCCCGCTACGATAACGCACAGCGCCGCCGGAATCAAATCAGGACCTGTAAGAATTGTTTACATGCCATGCTCGCTTACCTAGGCGCGCAGGAAGTGGTACAGGTTGCGCAGCATGCCCGCGGTGGCGCCCCAGATGAAGTAGCGCTCGTACGGCATGGCGTAGAAACGGCGCCGCCCGCCGCCTTCGGGCAGTTCGATCGACATGCGCTGATGGTGCATCCCGTCCATCAGGAAGGCAAGCGGCACTTCGAACTCCTCGGCCACCTCGTTCTCTTCCGCCGCAAGCGTGATGGTCGTCGCGAGCAGGCCCACCACCGGCGTGACGCGGTAGGCGCTGGCGGTCACGTAGTCGGGCAGCACCCCCAGGATCTGGATGTGGCGCCGATGCAGGCCGATCTCCTCCTCGCTCTCGCGCAGGGCGGTCTCGATCGGCGAGGAATCGAGCTCCTCCGCGCGTCCGCCCGGAAAGCTGATCTGTCCGGCCTGGCTGCTCAGGTGCTCGGTGCGGCGCGTGAG
>FWWM01009371.1_pt1 | contig 18113 bp, 19 predicted proteins | sample 2228351 | NCBI WGS metagenome assembly FWWM01 (sample SAMEA103939774, study PRJEB20133) | metagenome
ACGTGCTGGCCGCTTCAGGCGAAGACGCTATTGTGTTCTCTGATGAAAGTGATTACGCCGCCAATATTGAAAAAGCCGAAGCTTTGGCGCCAACCACGGCCCGCCCGGCAGCAACGGCCGCCATAACCGAAGTGGCAACACCTAACGCAGGTACCATTGCTGAAGTGTCAGCTTTGTTAAAAGTGCCTGCCAGCCAGATTGTCAAAACCTTGCTGGTGCACGCTGCCAAAGCCGACGACAAAGCACCACAAACATTAGTGGCGCTGGTGCTGCGTGGTGACCATGAACTCAATGAAATTAAAGCCGATAAACATCCGTTGGTGGCCTCCCCTTTAACCTTTGCCACTGAAGCAGAAATTCTGGCCGCCACAGGCGCCAATGCCGGTTCTATCGGCCCTGTCGGCTTGTCAATTGCGGTGGTTGTGGACAGAAGCGCTGCAGTGCTTGCTGATTTTGTTTGTGGTGCCAATAAAACCGGTTTCCACCTGACCGGCGTTAACTTTGACCGTGATATACAATCTTATGAAGTGGCGGATTTACGCAATGTGGTTGAAGGTGACCCAAGTCCTTGTGGCAAAGGTAAGCTGGTGATCAAACGTGGTATTGAAGTGGGCCATATTTTCCAATTGGGTGATAAATATGCCGCTGCGATGAAAGCCGGTGTACTGAATGAAGAAGGCAAACACCAGATCATGACCATGGGTTGTTATGGTGTGGGTGTGTCGCGCATAGTGGCTGCTGCTATTGAGCAAAACCACGACGAATACGGCATTACCTGGCCTGCGGCTATAGCACCATTCCAGGTGGCGCTGGTACCAATGAATATGCACAAATCAGTACGCATTCAGGAAGCCACTGAACAGCTTTATAAAGAGCTGCAGGCGGCCGGTATTGAAGTGCTGTTTGACGATCGTAAAGAGCGCCCAGGTGTAATGTTTGCCGATATGGAGCTCTTGGGTGTGCCGCATCACATTGTGATTGGCGAGCGCAACCTGGACGAGCGTAAGGTGGAATACAAAAACCGCCGTACCGGTGAAAAACTGTTGTTGAATTTGGACGAAGTACTGGCAACGCTGCAGCAACAGCTGAAATAAGCCAATCACAGCAGTCGCGAGCCCGGATCCTGCCTGCAGTATTCGGGCTTTTTATTCAGGGTGTCATTAGGGGGTGTCACATCAGTACAACGCTGATGTGGTATCTAAACGAAATCTGCATCGATAGTTGCCGCGTAATACACCCAAACCAGCTATTGATTGTTAAAGGAGCGTCCATGTTGTATTGGAATAGCCGCAGCCTGCCTGAACTGCAGGGACTGAATTTTCGTGAACGTATGCAGGTGCTGCGAAATGCCGCAGATAGCCTGCCTACCCCACAAAAGCTGCTGCTGAATCTGTTAAAACTGGCGGTGTTAATTCCGTTATTTTTATTGATTGCCCGGGCACCGGATCTGGCCACAGCGGCGCTTTATGTACTGACACTGGTGCTGTTATACCCGCTTGTCACCCGCCCTTTGACTTTTTATCTGGTGCGCCCTTCATTAGCGAAAATCAGAGCAAATCTGGCGGCTAAATCTTAACTGCTGAACGCCCCTGGCTCTGCAATCTAAAAGCACGCTGCAGACTGATTGATAACAATAAAAAAACCACCTCAGCTGAGGTGGTTTTTCTTTATCTATCAATCTCCGGCTTGTGTTGCCGCTTGCTTTGTTCGCGTTTTATTTTACGCCATGCATCAGTTTATTGATCAGCGGTGAAATCAGCAGCAGTAAAATACCTGCACCTAACAGCAGATAAAAACTGAAACTAAAGCCAGCCAGCGCCGATTCAATGGTCATACCGGTTTCACCGGAAATTTCACCGGCCAGAATACCAGACAGGTTATTACCTGTGGCCACCGACAGGAACCAGGCGCCCATCGCCAGACCAACATAACGCACCGGCGCCAGCTTGGTGACCATCGACAAACCAATAGGTGATAAACAAAGTTCACCAATAGATTGCAGCACATAACAAAGCACCAGCGGCCACAGTGGGATCAAACCGTTACCGTCCACCAGCTGGGTTAATGCAAACATCAACACCAGGAAACCCAGCGCATTGCCGAGTAAACCTAAACCAAACTTAAACGGAATTGTTGGTTCCATTTTACGTTTGCTGGTGAAATACCAAATAGCGCTGATCACAGGAGCAAACAGGATAATGGCCAGTGAGTTCACTGACTGGAACCAGCCTGTTGGGAAGATAAAACTACCGTCAGCAAAAATGTCACGGTTCACCAGATTTTGCGCCAGGAAGTTAAAAGAACTACCGGCCTGTTCAAAGAACATCCAGAACGTCACGTTAAAACCAAACAATAACAGCAGCGCACAAACACGGTGCATCTGAATGCGGCCATTTTGTTTGCCTTCAAGCAGCAACATACCGGCCACAATCACAAAAAGCACGCCTAACACCCAGGCCAGCGTCTGCGCGCCCATACCTGCCATCAGGAAATACACCACAGGCACTGCAACCACCACACCGGCAATCACATAAGCCAGCATTTTGCCTGCCGGTTTATCTTCCGGCATCATACCAATGCCCTTGAGCTGAGAGCGGCCGATATAAAACCAGATGGTACTTAAAATCATACCCACTCCGGCAGCGCCAAACACCGCTTTATAGTTCTGGTGTTGGGGTGTGCCAAAAATTTCACTGGCCAGCCAACCGGTTAATAACGGGGACAACATACCACCTAAGTTAATGCCCATATAAAAAATGGTAAAACCACGGTCACGACGGTCATCACCCTGTTTATACAGCTGACCCACTAAAGAAGAGATATTCGGCTTAAACAAGCCATTACCAACCACAATAACGGCAAGGCCTAATAAGAACACGTCCAGGCTTGGCACCATGATCATAAAAAGACCAATCGACATCACCACAGCGCCGAGCAAAATTGAACGCTGGTAACCAATAATACGGTCGGCCACATAACCACCAAAAATAGCGGTGGCGTACACTAAGGCCAGATAAGCACCGTAATAACGGCTGGCATCACCTTCACCTGAGGCATTACCGGCATAAAACTGCGCCACAATATATAAAGTTAATGCCCAGCGAATACCGTAGAACGCAAAACGCTCCCAGAATTCCGCCATAAACAACATCCATAATGGTTTTGGATGTCCCCATAAAGTTTCAAACTCTGGCTGATGGGTTATGGTCTGGGTTTGGCTCATACGCACACTCCGAAGTTTTGTCGCAGGCGCATAGCTGAGCGCAGCGTGTGAGCGCTGTTGAGGGTTTTCAGCATGGTGATTTCCTGTTTCTAATAATTATGTGAATGATAATTACGGGTTGAGGGTGTTTGGTTTTTAATTGACTGACGTTTATACCGTACCAGGCCAAAAATGAAAAGGGGCAGTGCCGTTGCCTGCCCCTTTTTGCCGGTTAAAACACCGGTTTCAGGCTATTTTAACCACAGGTCCGATCACTCCAGAAATTCTTCCAGCGCCTCTTCGTCCACTTCAGCTGCCGGTGGATTGCCGTCATACAACTGATATTCCTGCCGCTGGAAATACGCATCTTTGACAAAAGCGTATGGATCCAAAGAGTCGTTCAAAAGTTTTTCCTGTTGCATCAGCGCTTCACGCGCCGACAGGGCGCCAATGGTGAATTTGGCGATGGTTTGCGGGCTGTTTAATACCGACATCGGAAAATACAGGTTATCCACTAAATCGCCGGTCAGGTTACGCACTGTCGAAGGGCCGCGCGCCGGGATCATTAAAAATGGGCCATGACCCACACCCCAAACACCTAAAGTCTGACCAAAATCTTCTTCTTTTACTTCTAAACCAGCGCTGGTGGCTACATCAAATAAACCCACCAAACCTACAGTGCTGTTGAGTAAAAAGCGGCCGGCACTGACGGCAGAACTTTTGGGTTTCCCCTGCAACAAACCGTTTAAGAAGTTGGCAGGTTCATTTAAGTTATTGACCATATTCGACAAACCGGTACGGGCAGGTTTTGGCACCACCGCCATATACCCTTGGGTGGCAGGTTTAAGCAGATAAGCATCCAGATAGTCGTAGTTAAAAGTCCACATGCTGCGGTTAAAGGACTCAAAAGGATCACGCTCGTCGCTGATAGGCTCAGCCTGCACTGTGGTGCTTTGGCTGTCCTGTTCAGCCGTCTGCTCATTTAGCTGCGCAGATAAGGCTTGTTGATTGGCTGGCGCAGCAGCAGGTAGCGTTGGCTTACTGCTACAACCGGCCAGTACCAGTACCAGGCCGGCCAGAGTTATTTTGAACATTGGATTCATCCGTTTACTCCAGTGAAAGTGTCAGCTCCTGCTGACCATCTTTTAATTCAATTAGTTCTGAAATTATTTCCGGGTCACCTGCTGTTTTAGCAACAGCGCCCGACTGACTGATCCGTGCTGATACCTGCACCTGCGCCACATTATCCAGGCCCCAGCCTGGTTGCATCACCATATTTGAGTTCAGTTCGATCTGACGGCTACCGCTAAAGACCGCCAGTTTTTGCACCGCCAGTGGCATCGGCGGGCCTTCGGCGGCTTTGGCCACCACAAATAAACTGGCGTCTTTAAATTTTGCTGCCAAAGCATCACTGATTTGTAAAGTCAGCATAATACGACGTTTAGGCGTGGCCGGATCTACAGCAGCGTTTTGGCCAGCCGAAGTAGCAGCTTTAGTGTCAGCACTAACACCGGCAGCACCTTGTGAAACTTTTGCCAGTTGCTGCTCAATCATGTTGTAACGTGGGTCATTTTTATCCAGTTGTGACAACAACATGTCCCAGGCCGCTTTCGCCTCAACCAGATCACCCCGCTCCTGGGCTATCAGCGCCAGCATCGACAAGGCGTCTTTATTCATTGGATCTTTACTCAGCACCAGCCCCAGGCTTTGTGCTGCTTTTTGCAGATTGTCGGCATCGTCGGTTACCAGCAGCGCCTGGGCGTAACTTAAAAGCACATTGGCCCGCTCCGGGGTTAATTTCAGCGCTTTTTCAAAAGCCTCAATAGCGTCATCCACTAAGCCCTGTGAAAACCAGATGCGGCCAAGCACATACCAGGCCACAGCGTCGTCACCCTCATTGGCCAGTTTGGTGCGAAGCGCCAGCGCAAATAAACTGATTTCTTCTTCACTGAGCGGCTCGCCTTTATTAAGCAGCGCCCGCTCGCCATAAGAAGGTAAATTTTGTTGTGCCAGCTCCCAGTCAGCCAATTGCCGGTAATGACCACTGAGGCCATAGGCAATACCTACTACCAGCAGCACCAATAGCAGAGACAGCGGCGCCAGCCAGGGTGTGTTGTTACCGGCAAGGGCCGCCTGACGCTCACCGATAAACTGGCTTTTTAATTCATTGGCTGCACTTAAAAAATCTTCAGGCGCCAGCTCACCATTGTCTCTGGCCTGGGTCAGTGCATGCAAACGCTCAGCAAAAAGTTCAGTCTGAGTTTGTTCTGCGCTACCGGCTTTACGCGGCCACCATAACAGCAACACCACCACAGCCAGCATCAGCAGCGCCGCTACACTTAATTGCATCAACATTGATCCGGCTCCTTTGATGATTTTTCTGCCATGGCCTGTTTAATCATCGCCTGCAGTTTTTGTTCAAGCTCAGGGTCAACAGCGTCCGTTTGTTGCAGTTGCTGCGCTTTTTGTTGTTTTTGCAGCATCACCCAGAACAGAGCGGCCAATAACAACAAAGGCGCCAGCCATAACCAGATTGTGCTCCACTGCACAGGCGGCTGATAATGCACAAAGTCGCCATACCTTTGTTTCATATAATCAATCACTTGCTCTTTGTTTTGCCCTTGCTGCACCAGCTGATAGGTTTTTTCGCGCATATCCACCGCCACTACAGCGTTGGAATCGGCAATATTCTGGTTCTGGCATTTAGGGCAGCGCAGCTCGGCCGTCAGTTCACGGTACAGCGCTTCTTGCCTGGCATCCTGAAAAGGCAGCAACTCTTCTGCCGCAGTGGCAGCAAAAGCCGAACATAAAAACAAAGCGACTAACAAAGGGCTGAACGCCCCTAACAACAGCTGCATCTTAAGGCGCATTGGTGGCTCCTTCACTTTGTTGTCCGCCGGCGCCTGCCGCCTGGGCTTCCTGCACAACCGCCTGATATTGCGCAGCTAAGGCAGGCCAGTTTTGCGGGTTAATATCGCCAACATGGTGGGCGCGGATTTGCCCTTGTGCGTCAATTAAGAAGTTTTCAGGAGCAACTATAACCACTAAATCAAAAATCAGGCTACGTTTTTCATCCAGAATATTCAGCTGATAAGGATTGCCCTGCTCGGCCAGCTTTTTTGCCACATCCTGCTGTAATGCCGCTAAATCAAAAGTCTCGCCAAAGGCACTGTCCTGCGGCTGCACATAATACAACCCCACAATCTCAATGCCCTGCTGGCGCAGCTCGGTTAAAAAACCAAGCTCGGCAATACAGGTTGGGCACCACAGGCCCCAGACATTCAGTAAATACACTTTGCCTTTGAGGTGGTCGGCGCTCAGCATCCGCTGTGGCTCCATCAGATCCGGCAGTGAAAACGCCGGCAAAGGTTTGCTCAAAAGCGCCGAGCCATGCTGGCGCGGGTCGGAGAACAAACCACTGAATAAAAAAGCCGACAGCGCAATAAAAAGCACAAAAGGAATAAAAAATAATAACTTACGCATGCTCAGCTCCGGTATATGCAGCTGTATTTTCGCGTGTTTTTACGTCAGCATGGACGCTGGCGCGACGGTAGCGTTTATCCAATAGCGCGAGCAAAGCACCCAATGCCATCAATACACCACCCAGCCAAATCCAGCGCACAAAAGGTTTGACATAAACCCGCATCGCCCAGGACGGGCCGCTCAGCTCTTCTCCCAAAGCCACGTATAAATCGCGGCTTAACCGGGCGTGCACCGCAGCTTCGGTCATCACGGTTTTTTGCAGTGGATAAAAACGTTTTTCTGCGTGCAGATGGGTCACTTTTTTGCCATCGCTATACACTTCCAGCTCAGCGGCCTGGCCACCATAGTTCGGGCCTTTCAGCGCATAGACGTCGGTCAGCGTAAAGTGGTAACCATTGAGCTCCACTGTGTCACCAATTTTCATCCGAACGTCTTTTTCCACACTGAGGGTTTTGGTCATGGCCACGCCAATCACCAGCACGGCAAAGCCAATATGCGCCAGCGTCATACCCCAGTGGCTGGCCTGCAAACGACCGATGCCGGTGCTGAAACCGCCCAGCTGCTGCGCACGCTGATATACCTCACCAATGGCTGACATACCAACCCAGGCACCAAGCAAACAGCCCAGCAGCGCCAGATTGGCCGCTAACGACTGTGTTGCGGCCAGATAACCAATCGCCATAGTTAACGCCAGCAGCGCCACTAGGGTCAGCGGTTTTAATAAAGGCGGTAGTTGCTGTTGTTTCCAGCGTACCCAGGGGCCAAGCCCCAATAACAAACTAAAAGGGATCACCAGGTAATAAAACAGCTGATTAAAAAACGGCTCGCCGATAGAAATAGAACCCAGGCCTAATTCTTTGTGAAACAGTGGGTATAAAGTGCCTAAAAAAACTACAAGCGTGGCGGTCAGTAAAAATACGTTATTGCCCCACAGCAACACTTCACGGCTAAACAGCTGATACCTTGCCTGCGAGCGCACAGCGTTCATCCGCAGCGCATATAAAAACAAGGAACCGCCCACCACCAGCAGTAAAAACGCCAGTAAATACAAACCACGGCTTGGATCTGAGTCAAATGAATGCACAGACACCAGCACACCGGAACGCACTAAAAAGGCGCCCATTAAACTTAAGGAAAATGCCGCAATGGCCAGCAGCACAGTCCAGGACTTAAAAGTGCCGCGTTTTTCGGTGACCGCCAGCGAATGCAACAAAGCAGTGCCAACCAGCCAGGGCATAAAAGATGCGTTTTCAACAGGATCCCAGAACCACCAGCCGCCCCAGCCCAGTTCGTTATAAGCCCACCAGCTGCCGAGCATGATGCCCAGGGTTAAAAACAACCAGGCCGCTAAGGTCCATGGCCGTGCCCAGCGCGCCCAGGTACTGTCAAACTTACCGCCAATTAAAGCGGCAATGGCAAAAGCAAAAGAAACGGCAAAACCCACATAACCCACATACAACAAAGGTGGGTGCACTATCATGCCAAAGTCTTGCAGCAGCGGATTTAAGTCACGGCCTTCCACCGGAAAAAACGGCAGGCTGCGCTCAAAGGGGTTGGACATAAAAAGAGAAAAGGCAATAAAACCAACACAGATAAAACCCATCACCCCCAAAATGCGGCCTTGCATCAGCAGCGGCAAGGAGTTGGAAAAGAGCGCCACCAGCGCAGTCCAGAGCGCCAGAATAGTGACCCACAGCAGCATGGACCCTTCGTGTGAGCCAAAGCTGGCAGTCAGCTGAAAATACCAGGGCAACACACTGGAGGAGTTACTGGCAACGTTAATCACAGTAAAATCACTGTGATAAAAAGCGTACATCAGACAGGCCATGGCGGTGGCGCTGAATAAAAACAGGCCAATGGCCAAAGGTTTAGCCAGCAATAACGCCCGCACATTACCGCTGTAACTGCCATACATAGGTACCAGCGCCAGTAAACAAGACAAGGCAAAAGCAAATATCAGCGACAGCTGACCAATCTCAGGAATCATTATTGGGTACCGCCCTCTGTTGCTGTGGCTGGCTTATCCGTTGTTTTTGCTTCTGTTGTGGCAGCTCCAGACTTGGCGGAAGCATCTGTGCCAGCCGGATAGGTATACTTAGGCGCCACATGTTTGATGCCTTTCACCGCTTCTGCTACTTCCGGCGGCATATATTCTTCATCATGTTTGGCCAGCACTTCAGTGGCCTGAATATTGGTGGCATCGATTAAAGTGCCTTGTGCCACTATGCCCTGCCCTTCGCGGAATAAATCCGGCAGTATGCCGTCATAATGCACTGTGACTGTCGGGCCTGTGTCGGCCAAAGCAAAACTGACTTTTAAACTGCTGTCGTCCCGTTTGACCGAGCCTGGCACCACCATACCGCCAATACGCAAACGCTGGCCCGGCACGGGTTTAACTTTGTCTTCGCCTAAACCTTCCAGCAACTGACTTGGGGTATAAAACAAATCAACGTTTTCATTCAGCGCATACAACATGGCACCCACAGCACCACTTAATAACAACAAAATGGCGCTGACGGCCATCAGCCGCTGTTTACGTCTTGGATTCATCGTGTTCTTCCTCAAGTTGTTGCTGCGCACGCACTCTGTGTTCACGTTGTTGTTTTTTGGCTAAGTCCTGCAAAATCCGGCTCTGACTGCGCTGGCTGAACCACCAAAGCACGGCCAGTAGTCCGTAGGTACTGCCAAAGGACAACCAGACAAAAAGCGCATAACCGCCCATCTGCCAAAAGGCACTGAGTGACTCAAAATAAAATTCCGGCATCAGATACCCCGCCCTGCTTTTGTTTGCTGCACATTTGTTTGCTGCGCATTGCCTTGCTGCACATTTCCTTGCTGAACATGGCCTTGCTGAACAGACTGCTGCGCCAAAGTGCGAACCCAGGGCCTGTGCTGTTCATTCAGTAAAATTGCGGTGCGAAGGCGCAAACAGGTCAGCGCCGCCAGCAATAAGGCAAAACCTAAAATTCCCAGCACTAAAGGCCAGAGCATCGAAGGGTCAATCGAAGGTTTGGCAAATTTGGTGATAGTGGCGCCCTGATGCAGGGTGTTCCACCATTCTACCGAAAAGTGAATAATCGGCAGATTCACCACCCCAACCACGGCCAGTAAAGCTGAGGCTTTGGCGCCAAGCTGGCGATCGGCAAAAGCGCCGGACAGCGCAATCACACCTAAATATAAAAACAATAAAATCAGTTCAGAAGTCAGTCTGGCGTCCCACACCCACCAGGTGCCCCACATGGGTTTGCCCCAGGCCATGCCGGTTAAGAGTGCAATCAGGGTATACACAGCACCAATAGGGGCAATGGCGCCAACGGCCCACTGTGCCACTTTAATTTGCCATACCAGCGCAATAAAAGCGGCAATCGCCATACTGCTGTAAGCACCCATAGACCAAATCGCCGCAGGCACATGAATATGAATAATGCGGTAACTGTCGCCTTGCTGATAATCAGCCGGGGTAAAACCTAGGCCCCAGACGGTGCTTAGCAGCAACGTCAGCACAGCCAGCGTCATTAACCATGGAAACCACAAACCGCAGATGCGGTACAAAGTTTCAGGTTTGGCATACGGATCAAGCCACTTAAACATATCACCCCACGTTTAATCTTAATGCTTTTAATACCGCAAGCGGCACCAGCGCTGCCGCCAGACACAACATGGCCGCTAATACGGCCAATTGTGCCGAATAGTCCAGTCCCAGTGTGGCATTCTCCACAGCGGCACTGGCAAAAATCAGCAGCGGAATATACAAAGGTAAAATCAGTAAGGCCAGCAGAATTCCGCCTCTATCGGCAGATAAAGTAAGGGCTGCGCCCAGTGCCGCCAGTAAATTTAATAACGGCGTGCCCAGCAGCAAACTCAGCACTATCGCCTGCCAGGCTGCGGTACCCAGGCCAAGTAATAAGGCAATCAGCGGCGATATCAATAACAACGGCAAGGCGGTGCTGCACCAGCTGCTGCTGATTTTGGCCAGCACATAAGGAAATAATGGGTCTCTTGCCGTAACAAGTTGCTCCAGCGTGCCCTGGCGAAAATCTTCTTTAAACAAGCGTTCTGCGCCAAGCAGCACACTCAAAAGCGCCGCTATCCAGACAATACCGGGCGCAATTTCGGCCAGCAAATTGGGTTTAGCCCCTACACCGAGCGGAAATAAGGTGAGGACGATAACAAAAAACATCAATGGATTCAGCCAGTCGGCTTTTTGCCTGGCCAGTAAGCGCCATTCACGCACAAAAGCGGCTTTAAACATTACCATCGGTAAACAAGCTCCAGGGTGCGGCTTTGCGGGAACTGTTGTTCCATCGCCTGGTGAGTGGTCAGAATAATGGCGCCGCCCTGTTCAAGATGCCGCTTAAACTGTTGTTGCAGCAGCTTGATGGCACTTTGGTCCAGCGCGGTAAAAGGCTCGTCTAAAATCCAGAGTGTTGCCTGGGTTAACCACAAGCGTGCTAAAGACACTCGGCGTTGCTGGCCGGCCGATAACATCTGACAGGGAATATCTTCAAGGCCAGCCAACCCCAGAGTGGCCAGCACGGCAAAATAATCGTTTTTTTTCAGCGCAAATGCCGCCTGCCAGAATTCCAGATTTTCAAGCGCGGTGAGCTGAGGTTGTACCCCACTTAAATGGCCGATGTAACACAAGGAACTGGCAAAATCGCTTTGTGACACACTGTTTGACGAACGGTCAGATAACGGCTTGCCGCACCACAATACCTGCCCTTCATCAGGCGTAGCCAAACCCGCCAGAATTCGCAACAAACTGCTTTTACCGGCGCCGTTTTTACCGCTGATATGCAATAACTCGCCTGCTGCGAGCTCAAGGTCAACAGCATCAAACAGCACCCGGTCTTGCCGGACACAACAAAGGGCCAAAGCAGTTAATAAGTTTGTCGACACCAGAGAAACAGCCATCAAAAAAAACAGCGCGCATCTTAACATATTGGCGTTAGAATACGCATGCGCTATAACCTTGATAGCCGCTTAAACAGCCAAAATTATGAACCAGATCAATCTTGATTCTCTGTTACACATTGGCAGCACTCCGGCATCAGCTGCCAGCCCCGCTGTGCTGGCGCCGCTGAAGCTAAGCCCGGACACCCTGTATCAGGGGTTGCTGAATATTGGCCGTGATGGCAGCAGTCAGCTGCAGCTGAGCACAGCACAAGGCCCGGTACAGATTAAATTAAGTCCGGAGCAAACCCGTTTATTACAATCAGGCTTACAGCAAACAAGCACAACAACCTTAACAACAACCACCATTGCAGCTCAGCCTCAAACGAGCACTCATCCACAGCAACCCGGCCAACCTCAGGGCCCAATCAATCTTCATCTGGCGCTAAAGCAGCTGCCGTCGGGCCAATTGCAGCTGCAGGTACAGCCAAACACCAATCCACCGACGGCCGTCAGCTTCAGTAGCGCTGCGCTGGTTAAACTATTAGGCGCACCAGAGCACAGCAATCAATTGCAATTGGAAGTGCTGCTAAGCCGCAGCGGCGAAAAACTGTTATTACAGCTACCGAATCAGCGCCAGCTGCAGTTGCCGCTCAGTTTTGTGCCACAAAGCAGCCAATGGCCACAGCAGTTTCAAACCAAAGCTTTGCTGCTACTCGATGCCAGTACAACACAGCTTCAGATCAAACTAAAACTCGACTCCGTTTTACCAGAAACCTTGAAAAACTCTGTTGCAGAAGTTGCCAAAAGTCCGGAGCAAAGCAGCTCAGCCCAGGCCAAAACCGGCGCTGGCACAACACAGTTATTCACTGACAGCAAAGCAGCAAGATCTGAAAACGCAGCAGCGGCCAGCACTTTGCCCGCTGCAGCTTTTACCGATAAAACTGTGAGCCTGAGCCAGAGTCAGAACCGTGAACTGCTGCCATTGTTGGCCAAAGCGCTGCAACCTGCGCTGCTCAGTGCTGAAACTAAACCAGGTGCTGATGCCAAACCGCTGCAACAATGGCTGCATAATCAGCTCAGCGCAGCACAACAGGCCACGGCCAAACAAATCCCCACTCAGTTGCAACAAGGCGCCGACTGGCAATTAAGTCCGTCCAGCCATAAATCTGCACCACAACAATGGCAATTACAGCTGAGCCCGACGCCGCCAAAAGGCGCTGTACTGGAGCTCAGCCCGCAGCAGCTGAACCGGCCGCTGATTTGGCAGGCAGCACCTGCCGATAGCCAGCAGAAAACCCAGGTCGATATGAGCCAGCTGTGGCGGCAATGGCTGCCGCTTTCCGGCGCCAAAGCAGATCCACTGCGGGTACTGCCGGAGCTACCGGCGGCGCTCAACGCCGTTTTTACTGAACTCAAAGCACAAAGCCTGGATGTGGCAAAACCAGTACAAAGCAGCCAGCTGCTAACCCAGTTAACGGCGGCACTGCAATTTAACCCGCTACAGCCAACGCCTGCCAACCTGGCAGGTAGCAGTGCCGGTACCCTGGCCGTTGCGCTGCAACTGTTATTGGGCAGGCTGGCTGGCGCAAGCACCACAGAGCCCAAAACTCCGGTGGCGGCCAAACTGCAACAGTTGATAGGCCAGCTTGATAACACACAAAGCAGCAATTTACTCAGACAGCTATCGAGCCATGCCAGCACACTGCAAGGCTCGCAGCTGGCGTCTGTAGAGCAGCAGCAACAACCACAGCAAAATCAGCAACTTTTTATTCAGCTGCCGCTGCAACAGGCGGGAGACAGTCGTTTTGCTGAGCTTGCCATCAGTGAGCGTGAAGCCGACGGCAAAAGCGACAACGCAAAAACCCGGCAGTGGCAACTGACGATGAAATTTGATTTGGCCGAGCTTGGCCCCTTGCTGGTGCAGGTGCGGTTAACAGGTCAGGACGTTAGCCTGCAGTTTTATGCGGAGCAGGAAAAAGTAGTCAGCACTGCCCAGCAGTTTTTACCGCTGTTTAAAGATCGGCTGAAATTACAGGGGCTCAGTGTCAGCGAAGCCCAGTGTCAGCTGGGGAAAATTCCGCCGCAGCTTTACCAGCGCAGCAATAGTTTATTGGCCGTTAAAGTGTAACTATATCAAGGTGTAGTCATGAGCAAAAACCAACAAGACAAAGCGGCCATCGCCCTGCACTATGACGGCAAAACACCGGGCAAAGCGCCGACCATTATTGCCAAAGGCCATGGTGATTTAGCCGACGAAATTATTCAGCTCGCCAAAGAACACGGTATTTTAGTGCATGAAGATGAGGAGCTCACCAAACTGTTAAAACAGATGGAGCTGGGTGACCAAATCCCCAAAGAGCTGTATTTACTGATTGCAGAGCTGATTGCTTTTTCTTATGTGCTGCAGGGGAAATTTCCGGAGCATTGGGAAAACATCCATGAGCGTATTGATCTCAAAACCTGACCCCCTGATGTCTGCAACTTTCCACTCTGATCACACAGCGTGAACTGATTTTTTGTGTTAATCGAAAAATAAATTTGCTGCCAAATTGGCGACTTAGCCGCCATTTCCACTGGTCGGAGATCTGCAAAGCGTTTTTCTTCGTCTAACCTGATAAGTCTTAATTGAATATCAACTGAATGAGGTGCGCTGATGAACGTACAGGATCTGAAACTCGGCATGTTGTGTCAAAGCAAAAAAGGTGTGGGTGTGGTCAGCTGGATAGACGCGCAGGACAGAGCTGTGTATTTATCCGATTTACACGACAACAACAAACATTTTGCAGTGAGTTTTGAAGAGCTGCAGGACGAACCTCAAATTCATCAAACCACTGATATTTATTATTAATTGAAATCCCGCCCTACTTAAAAAAAACGCCTGCAACTGCAGGCGTTTTTTATGCAAAAGGAAAACACTCAGGTTATACCCTGGTGCGTTTTTTCCCTTTAAAAGCAGGCTTGGCCGGACGGGCCGGTTTGTCTTGCTGTGGTTTTTTTTCAGCTTTTGGCGCTTTTTCCGGGTTTTTCAGTGCAATCTGATGTTTACGCACCGCCCTTTTAATAGAAGCCATCCGGCGGCGGCGCTCGTCTTTGTCTTCAGGTTTGGCCAAAGACTCAGTTTCATAATCCATATGCACCAGTTTACGCAGGTAGTTCACCTCTTCCAGTGCATATTCAGTGTAACCGCCGGCAGGTAAATGTTTTGGCAATAATAAATCACCATAACGCACCCGAATTAACCGGTTGACCACAGCCCCCTGTGATTCCCACATCCGGCGAACTTCGCGGTTGCGGCCTTCGGTCAGGGTGACGTTAAACCACTTGTTAATGCCTTCACCACCACTGGCTTTGATTTTCTTAAAAGCCGCTTTACCATCTTCGAGCTCAACACCGGTGCGCAGTTTTTGGATCATGGCATCTGTCACTTCACCAAATACCCGCACCGCATATTCACGTTCAACTTCAAATTTGGGGTGCATTAAGCGGTTGGCCAGTTCACCGTCTGTGGTAAACAACAACAAACCTGAGGTATTGATATCAAGCCGGCCAATCGCCACCCAGCGTGAACCACGGATTTTTGGCAGGCGGTCAAATACCGTTGGCCGGCCTTCCGGATCGGTGCGCGAACAAATTTCACCTTCAGGCTTGTGATACGCAATGACGCGGCAGATTTGCTCGGCTTCAGCAGCCAGTTTTACCGGATGGCCATCGACCCGCACTATTTGCGTTGGGATCACCCTGTCACCGAGCTGTGCTACCTTGCCGTCGATAGTCACGCGGCCTGCGCTGATCCAGCTTTCCATTTCGCGGCGTGACCCCACACCGGATCGGGCCAGCACTTTTTGTAACTTTTCACTCATGATGTCTCCTCAGTCATCGCGACTGTGTTTAATAAAGCAGCGCTGTCGAGCGTCATCGCTGCTTGTGCAGAAAATTCAGTTAAAGCCGGCAATGCAGAAAGCGACTTTAAGCCAAAGTAGTTTAAAAATTCGGCTGTGGTGGCATACAAACCCGGTCGCCCCGGCACATCTTTGTGCCCCACCACTTTCACCCAACCCCGGTCGAGCAAGGTACGGATGATCTGACTGCTGACAGTTACACCACGCACCGCTTCAATTTCTCCGCGGGTGATGGGTTGACGATAGGCAATCAGCGCCAGAGTTTCCAGTACAGCGCGGGAATAACGCGGTGAACGCTCAGGCCAGAGTCTGGCCAGATAGTCACTCCATTCACTTTTGGTCTGAAAACGATAACCGGTTGCGGTTTCCACCAGCTCAATACCCCGGCCCTGATAATCCAGTTGCAGCTGTTTCAGCGCCTGGCTCAGCCGCTTTTTTGACAGCTGAAAATCCGCCAGCACAGTGGCAGTTAAATCGTCTGTGGTTAACGGCCTTTCGCTGGCAAATAAGGTTGCTTCAAGCAACTGTACTAACTGGCTGTCGTTAATTTTGCTGACCAATAGAACATCCTGTGGCTGTGGGTCTGTGGTTGCGGCAGGCAGGAAAAGCCGCCATTATGCCAATTTCAGATGGATCTGACCATAGGCTTGCACCTGTGTCAGCTGCACCAGTTTTTCTTTGGTCAGTTCTAAAATGGCCAGAAAACTCACCACCACCCCGGCTCTGCCTTCTTCTAAGTGAAAACATTGCTCAAACAGCAGATAACCCTGCTGCGCTTTGAGCAACTGTAAAATCTGGCTCATCCGCTCGCGTGTGGATAATTTTTCTTTGGCAATATGATGATGCTGAAAATCTTTCACCCTTTTGGCCACATCGGCCAGAGCCGACACTAAATCGGCCAATGACACTTCAGGCAAAATCACCAAAGGCGCAAAATTGTCAGCAAGTTCAGCCTGTACTTTAAAAAAGTCACGCTCTTCCCTGGGCAGTGCATCTAAATCTGTGGCAGCCTGTTTAAACTGCTCGTATTCCTGCAAACGGCGAATCAGCTCTGCCCTGGGATCAGCTTCTTCCGCATTCTGATGGGCATGCACTGGCAATAACAAGCGTGATTTTATTTCCGCCAGCATGGCCGCCATCACCAGATATTCGGCGGCAAGTTCAAAATTCATGCCCTGCATCAGCTCAATATATTCAATATATTGCTGGGTAATTTCATGCACCGGCAAATCAACAATATCAAACTTATTCTTCCGAATAAGGTACAGCAGAAAATCCAGCGGGCCTTCAAAAGCTTCCAGCAGCACTTCCAGTGCATCAGGGGGTATATATAAATCTTCCGGCCGCTCCAGCACCGCTTCACCACGCACAAAAGCCAGCGGCAGCGGCGGCTGAATAGTTAAAGGTGTTAATTCGGCCTGCGGCAAAGCGGCGGGTTCGGTTGGTTCTGGTTGTGGTTCTGTGATATCAGCCACTGATAGCGCTCAACAGATTATAAAAAAGGCGCAACAGGGCCTGCACCCTCACGCACTATCACAGCCACATCGTCGGATAAATCCACCACTGTGGTTGGGTTACCCGGCAGCACACCACCGTGCATAATTAAATCAACCTGGCGCTCGAGCTGGTCGCGTAAATCCTCCGGATCGGACTCGGTAAACTCCTGGCCAGGCAGAATTAAACTGCTCGACATTAACGGCTCCCCCAGCTCTTCCAGCAGCGCCAGCGCTATTTTGTGATCCGGAATACGCAAACCCACGGTTTTTTTCTTTTCGTTCAGCAATCGTTTTGGCACTTCTTTGGTGCCACGCAAAATAAAGGTATAAGCGCCAGGAGTGTTGTTTTTAATCAGCCGGAAGGCAGTGTTTTCAACTTTGGCATAAATAGACAATTCAGATAAATCGCGGCACATCAGCGTGAAGTGATGATCGCCGCTGATATGGCGGATTTGTAAGATGCGCTCCATCGCTGCTTTATCACCAATATGACAGCCCAGGGCATAACCGCTGTCGGTGGGGTACACCACAACGCCCCCCTGTTTAATAATATGCACCGCCTGTTTAATCAGGCGTTGTTGAGGTGTTTCCGGATGCACATAAAAAAACTGACTCATAAAACTCCCTGTCAGCGCCATTTTATCGTTGTCATGTCGCTGTTTTTAAATTTTTAATCGTTTGATCAAGCGTTGCTGATTTTGTCTTTTAGTAGCAATAGCAAGGATTTAGCCAATATTCAAGCAGGCTGTTATTGTGGCAAAGGCAAAGATTCTACTGCAGCTTCAGTGGTGTTGATCTTGGGATCACTGCCAATTTCTGTGCCGGCAACAGTGTGAAGCTGCCAGTTTTGCCAGATAGGGATAATATCGTCGGTCATATATAAACCACGCCCCAGTTCATTCCACTGGGTTGGCTGATGAAAATCTGAGCCGACTGAGGCTTTGAGTTCAAACAACTGGCAAAGCCGCCAAATTTCGCGTTTTTGCACCGGCGTTTGTTGTGGTGATGCTACTTCAGCGGCATCACCGCCAGCCAAAGCAAATTCGCGCATTAATTTTGTCAGCCATTTGCCATTGAGGTTGTATTTTAACGGATGCGCCAGCACAGCCACACCACCGGCGTCGTGGATCCACGACG
>FWWM01009374.1_pt1 | contig 18107 bp, 18 predicted proteins | sample 2228351 | NCBI WGS metagenome assembly FWWM01 (sample SAMEA103939774, study PRJEB20133) | metagenome
TTTGGATGGTTATATGTGATCTCTGTTATTTGAGACCTTTGAATGATTGTAGGTGATCTAGGTTATGAGACCTTTGAATGATTGTAGGTGATCTAGGTTATGAGATCTTTGGATGATTGTAGGTGATCTAGGTTATGAGATCTTTGGATGGTTATATGTGATCTCTGTTATTTGAGACCTTTGAATGATTGTAGGTGATCTAGGTTATGAGACCTTTGAATGATTGTAGGTGATCTAGGTTATGAGATATTTGGATGATTGTAGGTGATCTAGGTTATGAGATATTTGGATGATTGTAGGTGATCTAGGTTATGAGATATTTGGATGATTGTAGGTGATCTCTGTTATTTGAGACCTTTGGATGATTGTAACTGATCTAGGTTATTTGAGATCTTTGGGTGATTGTATGTGATCTACGATATTCGAGACCTATGAATTGTTGGAGGAGATCTTTCGATCTTCGATATTTTCGGATGGTTATAGGTGATGTAGGTTATTTGAGATCATAGGATGATTGGAGGTGATCTCTGAACTGAACATCTGTAAATTTAACATTTTTCCACACATTCTGATCAATGTTGATAATGGAGATCAACATTGATATCGATGTTAAATTATCCAAATGGGAGAGAATTTGGAGATGAGTGTGTTTTATCTTTATTTTCTGATTCGAAATTGGATATATCGAGGGAAATAACTTTAATATTTGAGGTATATGTGGGTAATGAAAGTCTTTGGAGAAGACTTCGTATGAAAAGATTTAAATCGAAATCATCTGAAATGAGTTAAATCTGATATAATTCTTCTTTTTCCGTGATTTTTGAGGATGCGAAGAGAATTATATTGGGAAGATGAATTTAATATATCTTTCAATCGATCTCGATATAACTCTGATATTCGATAAACTGGAACGGCAGAGTTTTTTTCTTAACAGATTTAATTTTGTTGACGTGGCTCAAATGTATAATATTAATATCTCGAGAGTGGTGTTATTTACAGATTATATAAGTAAGTGATATCACTTTCGAGATATTTATTATCAGACATGTGTGTTGTTATTAAAGGAGAGAACATAAGGATGAATTTTAACATAGAAGTCTGAGTTTATTCATCGTATATTTCTCGATTTGTTAATATGGAATGATATCTCGATGAGTAAAGAAGAGACTGAAAGAAGTTATATAACAAGGGTAGAGAGTTAATCTTCTTTTTATTCGAGATCGAATAGAGATGTTGAAACTTGATCTTATTTTTTTTAAGTGTCATCGAGGAGAAGTCTAAAGAGACAACATGGTGATATTAAAAGAGAACGATGTTTAACTTCGAGCTGACGGATGCGATGAATCCAACGGGGTATCGAGAGAGCCAAATTTCCATTTCAAATGATGGATTAAGGATTTTTGCGACGCATGTTCAGGGACCAGCTTTTGGAATAATGGGGAGTGTGGTGGCTGAACTCTATGAGAATATCGATGGACGACTTGAGGGCGTAAGTTCGATTTCGACAGATCCCTCATTTCCAAATGTTTTATCGGGTGTGGCTGGGCCCTTGTTTGATCGATTTCTTCTTCTTGTGGATGATGGAATTTCATTGGGGCAGGTTAGGCTCTACGATGCTGACTTTCAAATTGTGGCAACAAGAGACCTTCCAGGATATGCCGTTGAGACGAAATCTTTAAATGTGTCTAAATATGGGTTTAGTCAGGATTCTCGAATTGTTGTCATTAGCTATGTTAACAATGTGTCCGATGTTCGGGGTGTCAAGACGATTCTTCGAGTTCTTGATGGTTCGACTCTGTCAAATCTGACCACATTAACTTTTCAAGGATTTACCTTAGGAGCAAGCTGTTTTACACTCTGGCAGCCCCTCAATGAACAGCAACGCAAACGTAACGTTTATATAGTTTTTGGAATGTCGAGAGGAATTCTTAACTCCTCCTCGCAACTTATTGCTAAACCTCCGGCTGTTGTTCAGGTTTATCGATTTCACAAAAGGCGTCTTATTCTGGTGGATGAAACTCCGACACCTCAACTTGCACATGTGGTTCCATTTCTCACACGGTATCGATCTCGAACTCTTCTGAGTGTGACGACACCTCTTGTTGTATCTCCCGGAGAGACGTCGGTCTTTACTCAAACGGAGATAAGTCGAACCTTTTTACCTCGAGATAATAATAACTTCCGTCTGTATGAGTTTAATGGGCACTCTCTTGATGTTGTTATGTCGAAGCACTTTGACTCCTTTCTTTATGATGTGGCCTTCTATCCAGATCGGAAATATATCGTACTGACAATGAGATCTGGGTCATCGGAGGGTCTTAATGTGTCACCCTATATTTTTATGGCGTATGAACTGATTAGATATCAGATATTTCAGAGGACTACAACCAATGACACTGTAACTAAAAGTTTGTATCCCCGAAAGGTTATTGAAATAAAGCCATTTAGTGATCCTTTTGTGGCACCAGCCAGCCATCCTCTTGTCGAGTTCAGTCGAAATGGAAGATGGCTCATCGTTGGAGGATCTGGACATAATTCAACCGTGTCAACACTTAATTTATATCGAGTTGAGATTCCAAATGAGAGTGATTCCGACTCTGAAGAGGAAGATAAGAACAACTGGGCGAGATTTCCTCAAGAAGAGAGATCACCAACTTCTCGAATGGAGGAAGAAATGACGCAAGAATCTCAGTCAGAGGCCACCCAGGTTGACAAAGCTCTGCGACTGAAGAAGCTTATGCAAATGCAGACTACCATCGACACAACATCAAAGATAGGAAGACATGACACGAAGTTACACTTGATGACACATAGCCAACCCCTCGAAAATCACCACCATCATTATTATCGGAAACTTAATCCATCCTGTTCTGAATGTCGAGAAAACATTAAACGTATGCTTCAGATGCTCGAAACCTCTGACATGGCTGATGACTCATCTGAGACGTCAATTGATGACACTCAAGATAAAACTGGTATCATCGATCTCATGTCTTCCAACAACTCTGCTCCCAATTTAACCAAACCTTCAGATAACACTGGAAGCACCAGTGACGTTCAGACAGTCACAATTGGTCAAACCCATCATAAAGACTAGATGAAATATTCCAAAAGACATCTCCTCTCCTCTAAAATGTCAGATAAAAATACTCTTCTCACCGATCCAGACATCGAACAACTCGTCCTTCATAAGAAGAAACTCGAAGAAGAAGCGAAAGAAGCCATGACTAAATATGAAAACGCTATCCGTGAACTTAAAATCGTCTCAAATACTCTCAAAGTTAAAAAGCGGTGGCTCTTTTACTCCTTGTATACATATGAAACGTGTAATGAACTTGCCCAAACCTGGGTTGAGAATGTTAAAAGAAATTCCAATCCCCTCCAAAATCGAAACCCAGAATATATTGTTCAACTCATCTTTCCTGACATGCATGAAGAAAACTACTTTCTTTTGAAGGAAAACTATCCCACTGAAGTTATTCAATATGCTCTCAAGTCCTTAGGAATTAAGATGTCGATCTCTCTCCGAACTTAAGTCGAAAATTTGACTTTTCCGATGAAAGGATGAGAAATTCATTGACGAATATAAATAATGGAGACTGAACTGTTCGCATTTAAACAGTTTCTGAGAAAAGCGGGAGAAAGATATGAAAACAACCAATTCCACTCTTTCTTCTCGGATCCTCATTGGAACCTCTTCCGACACTTTTCGTATAACTTCTCTCAATTCATGCATTGTGTCAAAGAAATTCTTCCCCATCTTGTTTTCTCCTGTTCTTTTTCTCTCCGAAGAAAAGAGAGTCGATTCGGTCCCTATCTTGAACTTATCATCACCCGAAAGCGACCTCTCTCTTCTCCCTTTTAGAAAGTCAGAACATGTGAGAAGTCTCAAGAAACATATGACTTGTTTCTTGAGATTTAAACTTATGATATTCATGGTCATCCTCGATGACGTTAGATCTGGGAACCACATATGTCAAGCGAAATTATAGAAAGACAGACAAAAGTAGATGCGGAACTGCATGAGAATGATACACGAATAAGTTTTGTATGGCAATAAAGTCAGTGTCAGTTAGAAGTTGTCTCAGAAAGGCAGAGTGACGTTTCCAGTCGAGAGAAAGATTCTCCGACAGAGAATCTCGAATCTTATGACCATACTGAAGATAGATATAAAGGGCAGCTTTAAGAAGGGCTGATACGAAATTCTTGGCTCCCAGAGAGATTGCGATTTCAACCATTTCTGGATCATCAGATCTCGCGGCATTAAATAAGAGAGCAACGTAAGACACTCGACGGGAACTTGAAGTGGGAAGGTTTGGAAAGAACTTCGAAAACAAGGATCGAGCGATATCGGGTCGTCCCTCGAGAAGAGCAAAGTTTAAAGATTCTCTTCACGTCAGGAAAAGAGGGAAGATATTCCTTTACTAATATGTCGAGGGCGGAATGAAAGAAACCTCCTTGGACAAATCCGAGAAAAAGAGTCTTGTCCGAGTCGATCTCTTTTCCAGCTCGAAAACAGACACGATTTTCAAACACCACGGTGGTAATTTCTTAATAATCTTTCAGATTCATTGAGGAAAAATTTAAACAAAAGCCGATCAATGTCCCTCTGATATGTCCGATATTTTTTTTTGTCCGGGAAAATGACTTTACGGTGATCTTATCGTTCAGTTGGGCTGGTCTTAAAAGACAGAGAACTGGAGGAATATGATTTTCCGTACCTGGGAGATAGGTGTCTGTATAATAGGAGACCAGTTTTACATATCGTTCGAACGGAGGTTTCGGTATGTTTCGATTGAACTCTGTCATCTTTCTTTGACGGTTCGAGAGACTTTAACGGGAAATGGCGGGATAAGGAGAAGTGTTGGAGAGAAGATAAAGACAGATGAAAGTCTTGGACGAGAAGGCAGATTCTCGAAATGGAAAATTGATGCGATGTTTTTGTCGGAGATTTGGAGATCAAACGTGTCAACATTGATTAATGAAGACCATCATCAAGAGAAATGGGGATTCCGTTCCGTTTTCGAAGAATAAGATTTGGTTGGCGGTTATGAAGGCGTTTAAGGCGAGTAAGGAGAGTTGTGATATTGAGAGAGATAGTGAGTTAATATCGACGTCCGTGATTGAGAGACTGGTTTCAGAGGGCCGAAATACGGCAACGGTGGAGCAAGTACAAAACTATGTTGAGGAGGCTTTGATGAAACATCAGTTCTTTGATACAGCGCGACGCTACATCTTATATCGAGCGGAAAGGGCCCAGATACGACAGAAGGTGTCAGGAGATAAAGTTTCTCTTCTTGTTAAGGAGAGTGCGGCCTATTTTAATTGGGATACGATGAGAGAGTTTGTTTATTATCGGACGTATTCACGTTGGATCGAGACGTTGAAGAGACGTGAGGTTTGGATTGAGACGGTTGACCGATATATGAATTACATGAGGAAACAGCTTTTAAATAAACTGACTCCAAGTGAATATGAGGAAGTTCGTCAAGCCATCTTGAACCAGGAGGTCATGCCTTCCATGAGACTTCTTCAGTTTTCCGGTCCCGCAGTTGACAGATGTAATGTTTGTGCGTATAACTGTGCCTACACTGCACCGCGATCTCTTGAGGATCTGGCCGAGATCATGTATATAAGTATGAGAGGTACGGGTGTTGGGTGGAGTGTGGAGTCAAAGAATGTTGAATGTTTTCCCGTGGTTTCGCCGCAGAAAAATCCGCCGGTGCTGCGACATCATGTTGTGGCGGACTCGGCGGAGGGATGGTGTGATGCCTTCCTCTTTGGCCTGAAGTCCTGGTTTGCGGGAGAGGACTGTTCTTTCGACTACAGTAAGGTTCGTCCGGCTGGAGCCAAACTTAATACCATGGGAGGAAGATCGTCTGGTCCACGGGTTCTTCAGGAGCTGATGGAGTTTTCACGGAGTCTCATTCTCAGTCGGCAGGGGCAAAAGCTGCGTCCGATTGATGTTCATGATCTTATCTGTAAAATTGGAGAAGTTGTCGTTTCCGGAGGAGTGAGACGATGTCTTGCCAAGGGATCTCGAGTTCTCGTAAAAGACTCTGACACTCTTTCAAAGACCCGGGAAAAGCCCGTGGAAGAGGTTTCTTCTGGAGATCAAGTTCTGACGTTTTCCGGCTGGAAACGAGTGATTCGAAGATGGGAGTCGGGACGTCAGTTCGTTCTTCGAATTGAGCATCATCACGGAGTTTTGGACTGTACACCCAACCATCGAGTGGCAGTACTGTTCAATTCCGGTCTTCTTTGGAAGGAGGCTGGAATTCTGACAACGGAAGATGTTCTCGTCTATCCCGAAGAGAGAGAAAGAGAATATGTTTTGTGTCCCATTTCAATTTCGAGGATTCTTCCGCTACCGGAACCGGTGGAGACATATGACTTGGAGGTTGAGGAGAACCACTGTTTTGTCTGTGAAGGAGTTCTTGTTCATAACAGTGCGATGATTTCTCTCTCGGACTTCCATGACAACGATCTGAGAGATGCAAAGAAGGGTGCCTTCTGGAACACACATCCTCATCGAGCGATGGCAAATAACAGTGCCGTTTACAATAGTAAGCCGTCAGCGATTGAATTTATGGAGGAGTGGCTGGCTCTTGCCAAGTCTGGAACCGGGGAACGAGGCATCTTCAATCGACAGGCCATTCTGGCGACAATTCCAGAAAGACGAAAGAAGATTCTTTCTGGCTATACGGAATTTGGAGGAAATCCATGTGTTACGGCTGATACCTGGGTTCACACAGTTACCGGACCTCAACAAGTTTCCGATCTCATTGGAGTTCCGACTCTACTTCTTGTCAATGGTCAACCCGTTCTCACAAAGAGTCCCGGCTTCTTTTTTACGGGATATAAGGAGGTCTTTACTCTGCGTCTCAAACGTGGATTTTCTGTTCGTCTGACCGAAAATCACCCCGTCTGTGTTAAGAACATCTTTGGAAATGAGGAGTGGCGTCAGGTCAAGGATCTGTCTCCGGGTGACCTCGTCTTCCTCTCAAATCATCGAAAGTGTTTCCAATGGAACGGTATTGGCACATTTGAGGAAAGCTATCGAATGGGAGACCTCTTCTTTGACAACATTTTCCAAGTTGATCCGGAGCGGACATCATCAGAGTTCTATCGAGGACTGTTCTCTCGACTCTTCGAAGAGGGACTTTCACTTTCTCGACCGGCCAATCAGCTTTTCATTATTCAGAGAATGTTGGCTCGTCTCGGTGTCATCTCGACGGTGACGGGAGATTGTCTGACCGTCACTGGAGACAACGCCAAAGTCCTTCTCGACTTTCTTGGAGAAGACACATCCCAACTTAAAGATCTGTCACCAGAGCCTTTTGTTGATGAGGTGCTCTCAATCGAATCCTCGGGAAGAGAAGATGTCTATGATGTCACAGTCGACCAGGTTTCCGAGTTCTGTGGAAATGGTATCCGTCTTCATAACTGTAATGAGGTTGTTCTTCAGTCGAAGCAGTTTTGCAATTTGTCAGAGGTCGTCTGTCGTCCACACGATAATCTCGAATCGCTAATAAGAAAGGTTCGGATTGCAACTCTTCTTGGGACCTATCAGTCAACTCTGACAAAGTTTAACTATATCTCACCGGAGTGGGCCCAACATCAGGAACAAGAACGTCTTCTAGGAGTGAGTTTGACGGGACAGTGGGACTGTCCTGTCGTGAGAAAAAGAAAGACTCTTTCAACTCTCAAACAAGTCGCACTCTCGACAAATGAGGAGTATGCCAAAAGATTCGGGATCAATGTCTCCACGGCCATCACTCTAGTAAAACCCTCCGGCACAGTCTCTCAAATGACGGACGCCTCAAGTGGTGTCCATCCAAGATTTGCTCCCTATTACATTCGGAGAATCCGTATCTCCGCGACGGATCCTCTTCTTCGACTCATGCGAGATCAGGGCTATCCATGCTATCCAGAAGTTGGTCAGAATGAAGAAAATGCAACAACCTTTGTTCTTGAGTTTCCTCAAAAGGCCCCAGATAATGCTATCTGTGTCAAAGATGTGACCTCTCTCGACCAACTTAAGTATTGGAAGAAAGTCAAGAAATACTATGTGGAACATAATCCTTCCGTCACCATCTATGTCAAACCTCATGAGTGGTTGGAAGTCGGCAACTGGATCTGGAAAAACTGGAACTATGCCAGTGGTCTGAGTTTTCTGCCCTACTCCGAACATGTCTATCAATTGGCTCCATATGAAGAAATTTCTTCCGAACGCTATGAACAGATGGTAAATTCCTTGCCTCGGATCGACTTCTCCAAACTCATCTACTATGAATATGAAGATCGAACTGACGTCAAACGTGAACTCGCTTGTACCGGAGATAAGTGTGAACTCTAACTCTCGACAGAACATCTTCATTCTCTTTTTCAAAACTTTTTTCGACGAAAAAGTTTTGATTCTCGAAAGACCTCTCTATTTTATTATTTGGAATTTATCTATAATGGAACTCTTAGATCTTCCTGGTGAACTTATCTATATCATCTTCACATTCGATGAGTCTCTCATTAAGTTAAGTCAGCAACTCTGTTCCACGACTCGAAACATCGTTCGTTCCAAGTTTATCCAAATCGTCTTATCAACTCCTCCCAAGATGACTGAAATTCGATCCCACTTCTCCTCTCAGGTCGATCGTTTCGCGATCTTTTATGAAACTCCCGAAATCTTCTATTCCCGTGTCTATATCTCAAACTCTCACTTCCACTCTCTTAAAAACTCATTTCCTTATCATCTCTCTTATTTTGATCCCACGGACTATTTCTCTTTTATGGGCTACCGTTCGATCCCGATTCCACTTAATGTTAAATATGGACTTGATTTTAATTACCGATGCTCTCTCTCTCTTTCGGAAAAGAGTCTCAAGTTAACTTATGAAAACATTTTTTCCCAAGAGGCTCCCAGTATCTCAACTTCAATTCAACCGTATGTTGATCCTTACTTCCTTGATATTTTAACATATTCTTCGATTTTGTCCTCTCGATGTCGGAAGTTGAGTATCCCATTCCTCTGGCTTCGAAGATTTGTGAGACACAGTTTTCGGTCGGTGTGCTACACCTCTCCCGTTGACAAATTTCTCTATCTTGTATGTTCCGCTGTCCTTCTTGATCTACCTCTTTCCGTCTATAATCTCCCCTATCGACAGGAATGGAATAAGTGGGAAAACCTTTCTCTAAAGAAAGAAACTCTCCAGAAGCTGGAAGATGATATCTGGAACACACTGAAAAATCGTTATCTTCCTCGGAATGACTCTGAGATTTGATTACGAAAATTCATTCTCTTTATTTCGAGAATAAATACTCTCGAAATAAATGTCATCGAAATATTTACGGGGTCTGATCTACACCTCGCTTAGTCTTAACACGGAGTTACTCTTTACCGGTCTTCGAAACTTTCCAACTTTTGCTGGAGAGAGTCAACTCTGGGTCGCTCCTCTCTACTACTTCGGCTCTCTCTACGTCTTTGAACCTCTCTACTTGTCAAACCCAAAGGCACCAACTATCTATCGCATGTTTAAATATGCTGTCTCCTTCCTTCTTATTGAATATGTGGCCGGATTTACCCTAAAACAGATAATTGGAGTTTGTCCCTGGGACTATGGAAATAGAGTCGGATCCCTTTCCGGTTATGCTAATCTAACCTATGCTCCTTTGTGGGGACTTTTGGGTCTGGCCGGTGAACGCGTCTATCATCTGTCTTCCCGTCTTCTTAATTAAAATTTAAGAAAGTTTAATCCCAATAAAGGGAATCATATCGAAGATTCCCTTTATTGAATAGAGTCCCAAGTTTGTTACAGACAGAAGAAGTAAAGAATTTATTCCGAAGTTAATTGAAAGCCCGAAAGAGAGATCTTCTTCTCTCTTAAAACAAGATGGATTCAATCGAACAAGAGATGGTAAGACACATTCTTAATTATCTTTCGAATAAGTCTTCCGACTCTCTCTGGTCTCTCATTCGGAAGTTTGGACCTCATCCAATGTCAGAAAGTTGGGACATTCGATTTGAAAATTCGGAACTCTTTGATATTGAGCTCTTTAAAGAATATCGGAAACGACAACTCTTCATTCGTCACTTCTCATGGGCAGTTCCTTCTCCCTCGGCGATTGAGGAAATTACTCGATTCTTATGTCTTGGAAATGATAAGAGAAGTCCCACTCCCGTTTTAGAAATTAACGCCGGAAAAGGTCTCTGGAGCCATCTCTTAGAGTTACAAGGAGTCCAGATTACAGCAACAGACGTGTTTCTTATGGAGAATTCCTTTACGTCAGTTCTCCTCGCTGAGGCGACACATGCCGTCGAAAAGTACTTTCCAAGCGGAGGATGTCTGATGACATGTTGGCCTGACTACGCAACAACCTATGCCAATGATGCTCTCCAGTTGGCTCTCTCCCGGAATCTTAAGAAGTTTATATATATTGGGGAAGCCAGCGGTGGATGTACAGGAGAGATATCGAGGGACCTCTTAAACCAGTTGACACTCTTTAAAGAAGTAAAGATTCCTCAATGGTGGGGCATATATGATCGGATCTTCCTCTATCTGAAGAAAGAATCTAACTAACATTTGTCTAAGCTTTGACGATAACTCCTTCAACGGAGTAGGATGAATTCTCATTCAGAAGAAGCGAGAAAAGCGGATCATTAAAGACAAGAGGAGAAATAGCCTTGACTTTGAGAAAAATCCGTCCCGACAAAATTCGAATCTCTGAGGAAGAAGGACGTATTCTCTGTCCATTTCCGTTGACGTCAATTAATCCGGTCCCTCGAAGACTATAATATAAGTAACGTCCACTCTCTGCCGAAAGGGGTTGATTCGGCAGATTGGTAATAAGTTTACCAAGAGACTCGCGATTCCACTGGAAAAGAGAAAAACGTCCAAGTTCCTCATATGGTGAAGTTAAGAGAGAGTTAATCGCTTCTCGTATCACTCCATTCGTCGCGTAAATCCCCTCCTCTCGATTCGGAATACCAAGATAGGAGTCCGCTGTCAGATGCTTAGCTGCCACCCATGTTGGTTCGTCCTTGTCTTGAGAACTTATCGCGAGAAACTTCTGCTCTCCATGTGTAACAAGAAGAGGAGTGTAACTCACATCAACCGAATAAAGAGTTCGTTTGGCCCCTCGCTCTCGTTTAACTCCAAGAACTGGAGAATATGTCCCCTCACTCGTAAGAACACAGTCTTCTCCGGTGACATCGGAAATCTGGAGAGGTCCTCGTTGAGTCAGAACATACGTACAACCCGGAAATGACATCTCTCTTTTCAGAGAAGAGAGATGTCTTTATAGCTCTTCAGATAACATTCATCTTGAATATCCCTAACTTGGGAAATCGAAGCGAACTGATCTCGAAAACCATGTCTCCTTTCCAAACAATTTAAACAGTGAAAAAGAAAGTTTTAAAAAGAACAAAGAAAGAAAATCTTTTCATTCATTAATAGAAAAGACCGTCATATGGAACTCTTTATTTCACTTCTAATTTGGTTAATTACTGTTATTGTCGTCTTTTTCATCGCCCGACGTTATCAGATTCGAGTCTGGTCCGCTCTCATTCTTGCCATCTTAATTGGCTCTCTTATTCTCGGTTTACTCGCTCCTATTACTACCATTCCCACTCTCTTTACCAATGGAACTCTTGCCACCGGTATCTACGCCCTCATCATGTTCCTAACACCCATCCTTCTTCTTATCTATATTATTGGAAAGGCAGTATCAGATCGTGAACCGATTTCTCAGTGTCTCGTTTCCTCCCTGTCGAAAGTTTATCCCCATACCCGAATTAGATTGACAGAAAAATAAATAACCCTCTTCTTCCTTTAACTGAATTTTCCGTCCGAAAAAAAAAGAAAGTTTTAAAAACATCGGATATCCTCTCCAGTTTCCGGAATTCCCCGCAAGAATATCAAACGATAAACGAAGTTAGAAACATGTTCTCTCGTTTGATATTCTTTAAGAGCGAGGAAAGGAAATAAAAAGAAATTTGATAACAGAGAAATATCTGAAATTAAGACCTAATAGGAAAGAATTTAGAAGAAAGAAATATGGATCCAATTCATACGAAGAATCTGATTACAAAGTGTGGAGACGAGAAGAAGGCGATTGAGTGGCTCACTGAAGAGATTGTCTCATCGAGAATTCCGTTTCCATATCGGAGGTTATATTCAGAGCCACCGGAGGATTTTTTTTCACGTCTAAAGGAGTATCAGCCAAAGATTCAACAGTTTAAATATCGGCTTCACGCCTATTATCCGAAATATAAGCTATTTCTTCCACCCTTATTTCGAGGGAATCCGATTGTGGTCGTAAGTTCTCGACATGACTATGATACGATTGATATTTTGTCAGATTTGTTTGTGGAGAATATTCGTCTGTCAACGGTCCATCGAAATTATCAACAAATGATTAGTCCTTTTGATGCGTGGTATACTCGTTCCGTGGCACAACAGATTGCGACAAAGGCACTTCGCTATCCGATTATCACATCTCGAGTTCTTCGAGAACTTCTGAATACGGAGGTAAAAGAGTCGAAACAGTTTCGTCCGACTTGGGTGAAAAGTCTTATTTATCTTATGTATCCGTCGATGAGTTCGGGATCTCATGAAAGACTGTCAATCTTGGATATTTCAGCTGGATGGGGAGATCGTCTTTTGACGGCAATGTCACTCGACTTTGACTATCTCGGCTTTGATCCAAATAGAGAACTTCAAGGAGGACACGATCTCATGATAAAGAAGTTTGGCTCACCAGACCGTCACAAAGTTCTATATCTTCCCTTTGAAGATGCAGATATTCCAGAAGGAAAGTTTGATCTGGTCCTGTCCTCACCTCCCTTTTATAATCTTGAAGAATACTCGTCGGAACCGACACAGTCGATTATCCGATATCCAACATTTATGGAGTGGCTCGTAAAGTTTCTCTTCTCCTCTCTCGAGAAAGCCTGGAGAGGTCTCAAAGATGGAGGATATCTCGCCATTCACATTGGAGATACTTACCAAACTCACTTATGTGAACCGATGAATTTATTTATTGAACAACTTCTCCCCTGGTCGTCATTTGAAGGTGTCGTCGGTCTCATTGGAGAATCGAATATCGCCCGTCCCATGTGGATCTGGAAAAAGGTTATGACGAGTCCCCGATCAATTTGGAGTCCTCCAATAACAAAACGGCCCTTCTATCAGCTCTACCCCGAGATTCGAAACAATTGGATTTCAGTCCAACTACGCGATGTTGCCTCTCCTCTCGTCGAAGACATCTACAATAAAAAGAAATCCCTCATTAATCAACTCATTAAGCGTGTCACTGAAATTACTGACTCAAAGATCAATCGTCGTCAAATCCTCACAGTTATCCCAGAATCAGCTCTCTTAGCTCTTCTTGATGAGGCCAATTATGATGGATCCGATTCGAGTGCTCTTGACAATGTTGTCGTCAAGATCATTTCGATTATCCAAATCTGGAATCAGAACTTCTAAATCTTTCTTCATTGCTTCTTCATTGTTAATTGAAAATCTCTATTAACAATGATTCTGTCCTACAAAACCAAACGAGAAACTGAATCGAATTACTCTTCCTTGTTCTTCGGTAAAAATCATGTCCGGAGTCTTATCGGATAACGAAATAAAATTTGCTATGGATGTAGGTGATATCGTCATCCACCCCTTTAAGGAAGAGAATCTTGGCAACTGTTCCTATGGCGTGAGTCTTGGAAAGTACTATTATCAAGCCCAACCTGTCATATCTCAAAACATCATCAATCCTTTCTCTCCCTCAGATGTCTCCTCTTTCTGGGGAAATGTTCTTGATGCCTCTTTAGAGGGAGGTTTTATTTCTCTTCCGGCTTACAGTATCATTCTCGTTTCGACGGAAGAATTTATTGGAGCTCGACATGACATCACTACCATGTTGAAACCTCGGTCCTCCCTCGGCCGAGCCGGAATCAGTATGGTGACAGGAGGTTGGGGAAACATTGGCTATATCAATCGATGGACCGTCTGTCTTTCCAATAACACAAGTTGGAATATGAAATTGCCGGTTGGAGAACGTTTTGCTCAAATCATCTTCCTACGGTCTCGCTATCCAAATAAACTGTACTCTGGACAATATCAGAACTCTGATGATCTTTTATCTCTTATGAAGGAGTGGACTCCCATGTCCATGTTGCCCAAATAGTTGAGATCACCAGCATTCCAAGTATTACAAGTAACACACTCTTCGATACTCCCATCCAAAAGTTGAAACATCGTCTCTCATATTTCTCAATAACTTTTCGTCGGATATTTTCTCGTTCTTCATCTATGCGCTCCTTTGGAATATAGTATAGATGAGGATTGTCTGAATATAAACGTAGCATCCATTCACTAAGTCTATCATTAACTTCACATTCGATGGCTCGATCTGTCATTTAATTCTCTGAGATTTTATGTTAAGATTAAATCTCTTAAGATATCTTTTTCCTTTCTTATTTTTTTCCTTTAAGAAAAAGAATGATCGCAGAATTAAAGGACACCGAAAAGAAAATACGAAAAAATATTGTTTCCCTCTGCTCCCATCTTCCAGTTATCAAGCTCACACAGAATGACTTTCGAACGGGAACCTATCGTATTCGCAAACCTGGTTATTACATCTTAAAGGAAGACATTATATTTTCTCCCAATCCAGACAATGACTTCATGCCTCATCTCGATCAAAAGGATTACGAGGACAAACCATTCTCTCTCGGTTTCTTCTGTGCTATCTCCATCGAGTGTCGGGGAGTCTGTATCGATCTTAATGGTCATACTCTTCAACAGAGTCGAGAACACGCTCTCCAACAACGCTTTTTCGCCTGTATCGACTTGGCCAGCACTCCCTTCCTTCCGGGACAGGGACCAGGTGATTTCGGTCCGACCATTTCTTCCGGTCATATGTGCTGGATTAAAAATGGAACACTGGGTCTTTCGAGTCATCATGGTATCCACGGTAATAATGCATCTTGGATTCTTATCGAAAACTTAGTTATTCGAGACTGGGAAGTCGCCGGTATTGCTCTCAACGGCTCCGATCACATTGTCATCCGAAATGTCCACATCGGTCCGAATCGACAAGATATTCCAGTTATGGCCACTTACAGTTCCGGCCGTTTCCTCGTCCAGTTCACCGACCGTATTCTGTCTCAATATAAGTCTCTTCTAACTCCCGGACAAATCCAAAACCTGACTCTTAAGAGAGATCGTCTCGTCCAGCAAATGAATCAGGTGTTTACTGAGGTCATGCAGACCGGAAAAACAACCGATCCTCTCTTTCGAAATAAGGAGGGCCTGATTGATGGTAATATCTATGGAGTTCTCATTCATCCTCCTGGCGTCGCCATCAATGACTTCATTAACAATAACTTTAACGGAAAATTCGTCGAATATGTCTTTCTCAAGAACATTCGCGTCTCGAATGTTAAAGGTAAAGTTGATGAAATTGTGGGTCTCTCTCTTCCTGACGGAAAAGGCGTCCAGTTCGATACCACCCAATCCGTCTTTCAAATCGAAAAGGTAACTGATCCTCATGGTCACTATAAAGGTAATGCCCTCTCAGATCTTCAAATCGCCCTCGGTTCCGTCCGTCTCTCTCTTCTTCCTTCTGTCCCTCAAGATATCTTTGGAAAACTTAACCTCACGTCTGACCTTATCGAGTGGGCTCAAAACCCCTCACTTCAACTTTCCAATATTCTGTCTAAAGATAAGTATCAATATAAGTGTGGTGGTGACTCCATGTTTCATCTGAATAAAGGCAATTTCGGCTTCCGTCTCGATTGCGTCACCCGAGGACTTCTCCATAAACTCGTAGTTGATAACCTCGTCAATGAAGGCAATCTCGGTTCCGACATCTGCGGTCCTTACCAAACCTCTCATGACCTCCAAGAACACATCGGATATCGTGGCGCTGACTGTACCGGTTTCAACTTCTCCCGCTGCTCTCAGATAATCTCCTCTCGTCTCATCGCCAAAACAATCGTCTCTCGTAATGGTGAATCTCGAGGTATCCGCATTATCAACTCCTGCTCAAAACTTCTCTTCGGTTGTATCCTCGTCTCTGACATCATCGCAGGCTCCGTTTCCTTCATCGGCACGGAACATCTTACCAGTCGTCCTGTCAGTTACACCGGAAAACTCCCCAACATAATCCCAAGTGCCATCGGTATCAAACTCGAAGATTCCTCCGATAAAATCAAGATTAAAGCTTGGTATGTCGATAAACTCTTCGCCCCCGGTAATAAAATCTCCTATTGGGAACGTTAATCCCTTCTCCTTTAAACTTTAAATCTTCTTTCGTTGAAAAAAAGTATTAAGTGTTCCCATTTTTAATATTCCTCTCTTAAAATATGTCTCATTCTCCACCTTCTCATCTCCGGTATCTCTCCTCTCCCTCTCGTTTTCGTCCCTCTTTCTCTCGTTATGATAAATATCATTCCAGTCCTTCTCATCTCTCCTCTGATGGCTATCGCAGTCAATATGAAACCCTTCTTCGAACTCCTACCAGTTGGTATGGCGGACGTTATGAAGGTCTCTATGATGGCTCTCCTTCCTGTCATCGTCATCGCTATAAACTTAATACATCCCCCACATATCGCCGTCCTCTTACTCCTTACCGCAACTCCTATGAAATCCATCGCAACAGCTTCAATGGTCAATATGGAGCCTTCAATGGTCAATATGAACCTTATGAGAAACGTAAGAACGGATGTGGATGTCGTTAAATTCTTCTTTTGTGCTTTTTTCTTTTCTTTTTCCGACATCTGAATATGTCGGAAAAAGAATTTCGGATATCCTAAAAATGGACATTTCGTATTTGGAGTCATTACTCTATGTTGATTTAGTCAAGATTCTCTTGGAATTGTCATATGATGATATTCAAGATCTGTGTTTAACATCGTCCTATCTGGCGAATGTTTGCTCGGACTGGTCATTTTGGTCACAGAAAGCTGAACATGACTTTGGCATTCCAACTCGAGAATTTTATCAGACAACACTTGAAGATCCTCGCTTCCGCTATCTTGAATTCCTGGAAAGTCCCTATCAACGCCTCCTCTTCGCCATAAGTCGAGGTGATCGAAAGCATGTTGAAACTCTCCTTAAACAATATAATTTCTCTGACGTAGATGAGATGTTAGTCGCACTCCAAACCGCCATCGAAAAACAATATCAGGATATTGTCGAGTATATCGTAAGTCATGGCTATGCTCCACTCCGAAGTATAATCCTGTCTCTCTATTTTGCCGCCAGTCAACCCTTTCTCCCCACTTTCGAATACTTATTACATTATTTATTGGAGAAAGATGAATTAAACTCCTGTATGATAAGTGAGGTAATCAGAACCGCCATAGTCTCTAAGAATTATTCCATTGTCTTCTATCTCATTGATTCGGAACTCTTATATCCGTTAAATATCAAATGGCTCTTAAGATTAGCTCTTTACAACAGTGACCTCCCGGAAAACGTCTCACAAGATATTGTCATATCCTTAATTAATCATGGAGTCGATATTACTTCGGTTCTCGATCGTCCCATCAAACTTGCAAGAAGTAAACCTTCCGTACTGGAAACCCTCCTCTCAAGAGGACTTGAACAAGATCTCATCTCTCCAATCGATATCAAACGAATCTATGCCAACTTGAAATCTCAAAATGTTAGCGGACCCATCCTCTCAATTGTTGAACGGATCCTCCATGAATCCTCGTCTTGAAGAAAAACCTTCAAATCAGGATAGAATAAAGTATCTGATCTTATCCCAGAAAATATTAGAATATTTCGCTAATATTCTAATATTTGGTCTCCTCTTTATCAACTTATTGACGAAGTTCTATCTCAAGAATAAATTGGTCCAGAATCGGTTTCACTTTAAATCTCGGATTCTTCGAAAGAATCTGGTAAGCAGAATCGAGATTCTCACGATAGTCGAAGAAAAGTTTAACAGGTCGATCGGGATAATTTTTCAGATTCGACTCCGCAAACCGAATCATATTCGGAATGTTCTTTGCCTCAAGTTCTCTTGTCGATGTTTCACTCATGGTTTCTTTTCGATTATCTCGTTTCGTCTTTAAATCATCTTCTTCTCTTCCCATCTCGAAC
>FWWM01009382.1_pt1 | contig 18094 bp, 14 predicted proteins | sample 2228351 | NCBI WGS metagenome assembly FWWM01 (sample SAMEA103939774, study PRJEB20133) | metagenome
AGGGGGGAGGCTCTCCCCCAGGAGGGCCACCCCCTCCAGGAGGGGATGGGGGGTGAGGAGGGCCACGGGGGCCTCGAGGCCGCCCCTGGGGGCAAAGTAGAGGCCAGGCCCCTGGGGGGGGGCCTCAGGCACCCCCTGGACCACCCGGACCTCCCCTCCGGGCACCGCCCCCAGGAGGGCGAAAAGCCTTTCAAGCCGCGGATCCCTATAGGCCAGGGCCACCCCGGGCCGCCTGAGGATAAGACCGGCCTCGTCGTCCAGGGGGAGGGCGTCCTGGCCCAGAAGCCGGGCGGTAAAGCCCAAGGGGAGGCCCTCCAGGCGGGCGTACCCCCTGGGGGGGACCTCCAGGGTGTAGACCCTTCCCCCCACCTCCACCCGGGCGGGGAGGGCCCTGTGGGCGCTATTCCCCAGGGCTAAAAACCCTGGGGCCACGGCCACAAGCCCCAGGTTCTCCCGGGGGCTTCCCACCCCGATATACCCCTCCACCCCTAGGGGCGGGGGCCGGTCCGTGGCCACCACCACCGGGGCCTTAAGGAGCCTCCGGCCCAAAGTCATGGCCTCCTCCAGGCTGGCCCGCCGGTCCCCGGCCTTAAGGCCCAGGAGGGCCCCCCTTAGGGCCACCCCGGGGGCGGGGCCAAAGGCCTCAGGGGTGTCCCCGGCCCGCACCAAAACCGCCTCTGGGGCTCTTTCCAATAGGGGAAGGAGCCTTTCCTTGGCCAGGTCCAGCCGGGTCTTGGCCCCTTCCCGGGCGGCCATGCTGGCCGAGGCGTCCACCACCGCCACCAAGGGGGAAGGCCCCAGAGGGGGGTCCTCGAGGGCCAGGACCATAAGGGCAGTGGCCAAGAGGAGGAGAAAAAGCCTGAGGTCCACTCGGGGCCGCCACCTCCTGGCCTGGGCCTTCTGCCAAAGCCAGACCCCCGCCCAAGGCCTTACCCTTGGCCTTCGCCTCCGGTAGAGGAGGTAGACCAAAAGGAGGAGGGAGGGGAGGAGCCAGAGCACCTTTCCTAAGGGTAAAGCCTAAGGGAGGCTCGCCTGTTACCCTAAAAGGGTGTGGGTCCTCGGCATAGACACCTCCTGCGACGACACCGGGGTGGGCCTGGTCCGGGACGGGGAGGTGGTGGTCAACCTGGTGGGTAGTCAGGTGGCCTTGCACCAGGCCTACGGCGGGGTGGTCCCGGAGCTGGCCAGCCGGGAGCACCTTAAGGTCCTTCCAGTCCTTACCCGCCAGGCCCTCGAGGCCGCCGGGATTGGGCCCCGGGACCTGGACCTCATCGCCGCCACCCGGGGGCCGGGGCTGATTGGGGCCCTCCTGGTGGGGTACACCTTCGCCCGGGGCCTGGCCTGGGCCTTGGGCCGGCCCTTTTACCCCGTCCACCACCTCGAGGCCCACCTGGCCGCGGCCTGGCCCGAGGGGCTTGACCCCCCCTTTTTGGCCCTTTTGGCCTCCGGGGGGCATACCCATCTCTTTTTGGTCCGGGGCCTCGGGGATTACCGCCTCCTGGGGGCCACCCGGGACGACGCCGCCGGGGAGGCCCTGGACAAGGTGGCCCGCCTCTTGGGCCTCGGCTTCCCGGGGGGGCCAGCCATAGAACGCCTGGCCCAGGAGGCGGAGGCGGAGGTGCCCTTTCCCATCCCCCTTAAGGACCAGACGGGGCTGGACTTCAGCTTCTCGGGGCTCAAGACCGAGGCGGTGCGCCTGGTGGAAAAGGGCTACCCCAAGCCTGCCCTGGCCCGGGGGTTCCAGAGGGCGGTGGTGGAGCACCTGGCCCAGGTTCTCAAGCGGGCGGTGGAGGCCCACGAGGGGCTCCCCGTGGTGGTGGCCGGGGGGGTGGCGGCAAACCGCCTCCTTAGGTCCCGCCTGGGGGAGCTTGGCCTTAAGGCCTACTTCCCCCCTTTGGCCCTGGCCCGGGACAATGGGGCCATGGTGGCCCTGGCCGCCTGGCGGCGGCATCGGGCTGGGTTCCCTCCCCCTAAGGCCGGGGGGGCCCTGGCCTACTGGCCTCTGGAGGCCTTGGCCCTTTCTCATGGAGGGGCGGTAGAATCGGGGATGGGATGCTAGGTTTCCTTCGGAAGCTTTTTGACAACAACGAGCGGGAGATCGCCCGCTACTACAAGCAGGTGGTGGAGCCCGCCAACCGCCTGGAGCCCGAAGTGGAGAAAATCCCCGACCTGGCCCAGGCCTACCGGGAGCTCAAAGAGAAGCACGAACGGGGGGCAAGCCTCGAGGAGCTCCTCCCCATGGCCTTCGCCCTGACCCGGGAATCCGCCAAGCGCTACCTGGGGATGCGCCACTTTGACGTCCAGCTCATCGGCGGGGCGGTCCTCCACGAGGGCAAGATCGCGGAGATGAAGACCGGGGAGGGGAAGACCCTGGTGGCCACCCTGGCCGTGGCCCTAAACGCCCTTAGGGGGCGGGGCGTGCACGTGGTCACGGTGAACGACTACCTGGCCCGGCGGGACGCGGAGTGGATGGGGCCGGTCTACCGGGGCCTGGGCCTTACGGTGGGCGTAATCCAGCACGCCTCCACCCCGGAGGAGCGCCGGAAGGCGTATCTTGCCGATGTCACCTATGTGACCAACTCCGAGCTTGGGTTTGACTACCTCCGGGACAACATGGCCGTAAGCCCGGACCAATTGGTCCTGCGGCACGACCATCCCCTCCACTACGCCATCATCGACGAGGTGGACTCCATCCTGATTGACGAGGCCCGGACCCCCCTTATCATCTCCGGCCCCGCGGAGAAGGCCACGGACCTTTACTACAAGATGGCCGAGATCGCTAAGAAGCTGGAAAGGGGTCTTCCTCCTGAGCCCGGGGTGCGCAAAGAGCCCACGGGGGATTACACCATTGACGAGAAGAACCGTTCCGTCCACCTCACCCTCCAGGGCATCGCCAAGGCGGAAAAGCTCCTTGGGGTGGAGGGCCTCTTCAGCCCGGAGAACATGGAGCTCGCCCATATGCTCATCCAGGCCATCCGGGCCAAGGAGCTTTACCACAAGGACCGGGACTATATCGTCCAGGACGGCCAGGTCGTCATCGTGGACGAGTTCACGGGCCGGCTCATGCCCGGGCGGCGGTACGGGGAGGGGCTCCACCAGGCCATTGAGGCCAAGGAGGGGGTCCGGATTGAGCGGGAGAACCAGACCCTGGCCACCATCACCTACCAGAACTTCTTCCGCCTCTACGAGAAGCGGGCGGGGATGACCGGGACGGCCAAGACCGAGGAGAGGGAGTTCCAGGAAATCTACGGGATGGACGTGGTGGTCGTCCCCACCAACCGCCCCATGATCCGGCAGGACTTCCCCGATGTGGTCTACCGCACGGAGCGGGGGAAGTTCTACGCCGTAGTGGAGGAAATTGCCGAGAAGTACGAAAGGGGCCAGCCCGTCTTAGTGGGGACCATCAGCATTGAGAAGTCCGAGCGCCTTTCCCAGATGCTCAAAGAACCCCGCCTTTACCTCCCCCGGCTGGAGATGCGGGCCGAGCTCCTCAAGAAGGCCCTGGCCAAGCAGACCGGGGAGGAGTGGGAAAGGCTTAAAAAGCTCCTGGAGAGGCCCGCCCAGCTCAAGGAGGAGGAGCTTTTGGCCTTTGAGGCCAAAATCCCCCAGAAGGGGAACCTCCGCTTCGCCTGGGACCAGTTCAAAAGGGCCCTCCATACCCTTAAGGTCCTCCGGGAAGGCATCCCCCACCAGGTCCTAAACGCCAAGCACCATGCCCGGGAGGCGGAGATCGTGGCCCAGGCCGGCCGGTCCAAGACCGTGACCATCTCCACCAACATGGCGGGCCGGGGGACGGACATCAAGCTCGGCGGGAACCCCGAGTACCTGGCTGCAGCCCTCCTGGAAAAGGAAGGGTTTGACCGGTACGAGTGGAAGGTGGAGCTTTTCATCAAGAAGATGGTGGCGGGCCAAGAGGAGGAGGCCCGGGCCCTCGCCCAGGAGCTCGGCATCCGGGAGGAGCTGATAGAAAAAATCCGCCAGATCCGGGAGGAGTGCAAGGCCGACGAGGAAAGGGTCCGGGCCCTAGGGGGGCTTTTCATCATCGGCACCGAGCGGCACGAGTCCCGGCGGATAGATAACCAGCTCCGGGGCCGCGCGGGGCGGCAAGGGGACCCGGGGGGAAGCCGGTTTTACGTGAGCTTTGACGACGACCTGATGCGGCTTTTTGCCTCGGACCGGGTCATCGCCATGCTGGACCGGATGGGGTTTGACGACTCCGAGCCCATTGAGCACCCCATGGTCACCCGGTCCATTGAGCGGGCCCAAAAGCGGGTGGAGGCCCGGAACTTCGCCATCCGGAAACAACTCCTCCAGTTTGACGATGTGATGGCCCGCCAAAGGGAGGTTATCTACGCCCAGCGCCGGCTTATCCTCCTGGGGAAGGAGGAGGAGGTCCGGGAGGCCGCCTTGGGCATGGTGGAGGAGACGGTGGCCGCCCTGGCCGAAAACCACCTAAACCCCCAGGTCCACCCCGAGGACTGGGACCTCGAGGCCCTCAAGGTGAGCATTCTGGACTACGCCCCCCAGCTTGGGGACTTCCCCTTTGAGGAGCTCCGCCGGCTTAAGCCCGAGGAAGGGGTGGAGCGCCTGGTGGAGGCTGCCCTGGAGGCCTATGGGAAGCGGGAGGAGGAGCTCACCCCGCCCCTGATGCGGGCGGTGGAACGGTTTGTGATCCTCAACGTGGTGGACTCGGCCTGGAAGGAGCACCTCCACAACCTGGATGTCCTCCGGCAGGGGATTTTCCTCCGGGGGTACGGCCAGAAGGACCCCTTCCAGGAGTACAAGATCGAGGCCACCCGGCTTTTCAACGAGATGGTGGCCTTCATCAAGGGGGAGGTGACCAAGTTCCTCTTCCGGCTCAAGGTGGAGGCCGAGCCCGTCCGTCCCGTCCGGCCGGCCCCCTTCCTTCCGGTTCCGGCCCCTGCCCCCGAGGCCAGGCCCTTTGGGGAGGCCCAGCCTTTTGGCCTCGAGGCCCGCACCCCCCGGCCCGCCCCCCAGCCCGGGCTTTCCCGGGCGGAAAGGAGGCGGCTCATGCGGGAGGAGAAGAAGAAAAAGAAGGGGTAGTGCTAGGCCCCTGCTTCTCAAGGGGGGCTCTGGCAAAGGCCTTGGGCCCCGAGGCCTTAAAAGCCCCACCGGGCTAAAGCCCGGTGGGGCCGTTTCCAGCTGGCCCTTTAGGCCTCCACCTGGAGGCTTTCGGGGTCCAGGTTGGTGTAGACGTGTTGCACATCGTCCAGGTCCTCCAGGGCGTCCACCAGCCTTAAGACCTTGGCCGCCTCCTCGGGGCCTAGGCGAATGGTGTTCTGGGGGTGCTGGACCACCTCGGCGCTGTCCACCCGGATGCCCTTTTCCTTTAGGGCCTGGGCGATGCGGTAGACCTCCCCGGGCTCGGTGTAGAGGGTGAGGCTTGGGCCTTCCTCCTCGAGGTCCAAGGCCCCAAGCTCAATGGCCAGCTCCTGGGCGGCCTCGGTGTTCTCGCACACCACCACCCCCCGGCGCTCAAACTGCCAGGCCACGCTTCCCGAGGCCCCCAAAGACCCCCCGTATTTGCTGAAGACGTGGCGCACCTCGCTTGCGGTCCGGTTCCGGTTGTCCGTGAGGGCGTAGACCAGAAGGGCCACCCCCCCCGGGGCGTACCCCTCGTAGACGATCTCCTCGTACTGCTCCCCGCTTTCCCCGCCCCCCTGGAGCTTCTGCAGGAGGCGCTCAATGTTCTCCATGGGTACATCCTCGGCCCGGGCGGCCTCGATGGCGTTGCGGAGCTGGACGTTGGCCTCGGGGTAGGGGCTCCCCCCGGCCCGGGCCGCAGCCTGGATGGCCCGGAGGTGTTTGGAGATGATCTTACCCCTCTTGAGGTCGTTCGCGGCCTTTTTGCGCTTGATCTGGGCCCATTTGCTGTGACCGGCCATACTCCTCCCCGCCCATTATAGCCATTTCCTCCAAGACCTTTTCCGCGAGCCTCTCCCCGCCCTCCTGGAAGGGGTGGTAGAGGAGGTCTACCCCCGCGGCCTTGAGGGCCGGGTCCTCCTCGGCGTGGAAGCTGGTGGCGGCCAAAAGACCCCCGTACCCCTTTTCCTTGAGCCAGCGGGCGGCCAGGAGCTTGGCCTCGAGGTCGGGCACGGCCAGGACAATCCCCTTGAGGTTTTTAAGGTCCAGGCGCTGCCAAAGCTCGGGGTCCTCCGCATCCCCATAGACCACCTGGAGGCCCCGCTTCCGTTCCCGCTCCACCCTTTCGGGGTCGGAGTCCAGGCCCACGGGCTTTTCCCCCCGGGCCTCCAGCATCCGGTAGACCGCCTCCCCGGTGCGGCCCATCCCCACCACCAGAACCGTCCCTTCCCCCAGGCTTTGGGGCTCGGCCTCGGGGTGGGGAACGGGGCGTTCCAGCCTGAGGAGGTAGGCCTCGAGGCGGCGGTAAAGGGTGTGGCTCGTCCGGGCCAGGGGGGCGGAGAGGGCCATGGAGAGGACCACCCCCAGGGTAAGGGTGCTTAGGCTTAAGGGGAGGTGGCCGCTTCCCGCCAGGACCGCCCCCACGATGAGGGCAAACTCCGAGTGGTTGCCCAGGTAAACCCCAGCTAGAAAGCCGGTCCGGGCCCGAAGCCCAAGGAGGAGGGAGGCGAAGAAGTACAAGGGGGCCTTGGCCATGGCCCAAAGGGCCAGGAGGGGGAGAACCCCCCAGTCCACCCCCTCTAGGCCTTCCCTAAGCCCGATATCCAGGAAAAAGGCCACGAGGAAGGCCTCCTTGAGGCTCCAAAGGGTCCTTCCCACCTCGGTGCTCTGGACGTGGCCAGAAAGGAGCATTCCCATGAGGAGAGCCCCAAGCTCCCGGGATAGGCCCAGGGCGTGGAAGACCTCCCCCCCGCCCAGGGCCAGGGCCAGGCCCATGAGGAGGAGGAGCTCCTCATGCCCGCTCCGCTCCACCAGCCAGGCCACCCCGCGGCGAAGGAGGGGGAAGAGGAGGACCACCAGGGCCGTCCAGGGGCTTGGGCTTTGGGAGCCATAGAGGCTCATCAGCCCTACGGCCGCGACATCCTGAAGGATAAGGACCCCTAAGGCCAGCCGGCCGTGGAAGGAGCCGATTTCCTTTTTGTCCTCCAGGATCTTGGCGACTAGAACCGTGCTGGAAAACCCCAGGGCGATGGCCAGAGGCAGGCTTTCCCAGATGGGGTAGAGGAGGAAGGCCGAAAGGAGGAGGACCCCACCCCCAAGGGCCAGGACCCGGGGTTCGGCCAGGTCCTGAAAGCGGAGCTTGAGGCCTACGCTAAAAAGGAGAAGGAGGACCCCGATCTCCGCGGCCTGGTGCAGGAAGGCTGTAGACCTGAAGCCCAGGCCGGAAAGGGCCAAACCCGCCCCTAGGTACCCCACCAGGGGGGGGAAGCCCAAGCGGAAGGCGGCAAACCCAAGGAGGAAGGCCGCGCTGACCCAAAGGGCCTCCATCCTTTTATCTTAGCCCTTATTTAAGGGCCTCGTCTAGGCGATTTTTCCACTCCTCGTAGGAGATGAAACCAGGGATTTTCTCTTGATCGATGAAAAAGGTGGGGGTCCCGGTGAGGCCCAGGTCCGTGGCCAGCTTCTGGTCGGCCAGGACCCCGGCCCGGTGCCGCCCCGAGGCTAGGCAGGCCCCGAAGGCCTCCCCGTCCAGGCCCAGTTGCCGGGCCAGGTCCACCAGGACCCGGTCCAGGGCCTCCCCCCTAAGCTCACCCCAAAGCCCGGAGGCCCGGAAGAGGACCTCGTGGTACTCGTAGTACCGCCCCTGTTCTTGGGCGCAGGCCGCGGCCTCCCCGGCCCGGATGACATGGTCCTGGCCGGGGAAGGGGAAGTCCCGGAAGACGTAGCGGATCTTGCCGGTGTCGATGTACTCGGCCTTGAGCCTGGGGAGGACGTTGAGGGCGTGGTTCTGGCAGTGGGGGCAGAGGTAGTTGGAAAAGTCCACCACCACTAAAGGGGCCTCTTCCCGGCCCAGGGCGAACCGGGCCCCCTGGGCCGGGTCCAGGCCGGCCTTGCCTTTGGGGCCCAGAAGAATCCAACCCAGCCCTAAAAGGGCCAGGACCAGGACGACTAAGACCAGGGCTCGAGGCTGCATGGCTCTTAGCCTATCACACCCGGTAGGGGGCCTGCCGGGCCTCCCCTTCCGGGGTCACGTAAAAAGGCGCGGCGTCCGTGGAGACCAGCTCCTCCCGGTCCAGGGCCTCCTGGAGGTCCTTGGGCAGGACGAAGAGGGCTTCCAAATAGGGGGCGGTGAGGTGGCGCAAAAGGAGGTTTCGCTCCCGGATCCGGGCCTCGATGGTCCCCTCGGAGAAGGCCGCGGGGTCAAAGGCGTCCGAGGCCAGGAGGAAACCGAAGTTGAGGAAGAAGCCGGGGATATGGTTCTTGTAGCTCCGCACGTACCGGAAGACCTCCCGCACCGTCCGGTGGACCACAGGGTGGACCCGGTGGTGGGTGAGCATGATCATCCCCGCCTGCATCCCCATGACCCCGCCGGGGTTAAGCCGGGCCTGGACCAGGCGGTAGAACTCCACGGTGTAGAGGAGCCGGGCCGGGTTGTCCTCCCCCACGGGGTCGGTGAGGTCGATCAGGATGATATCGAAGCGTTCCGCGGTTCCCTCCAGATAGGCGCGGCCATCCCCAATTACCAGCTCCGTCCTGGGGTCGTCGAAGGCCCCTTGGTGCCACTCGGGCATATGGGCCTTGGCCACCTCCACGAGCTCCCCGTCTATATCCACCATCACCGCCCGCTCCACCGTGGGGTGCTTGAGGACCTCCCTTAGGGTGGCCCCTTCCCCCCCTCCGATGATGAGGACGCTTTTAGGCTCGGGGTGGGCCAGCATGGCTGGGTGGACCAGGGTCTCGTGGTAGATGTACTCGTCCCGCTCCGTGCTCTGCACGTCTTTGTCCAGGACCAAGACCTTGCCGAAGCCCTTGGTCTCAAAGAGGAAATAGTCCTGGTACTGGGTCCGGCCCGAGGCGATGACCCGCTCCATCCGCCGGACCATAGTCTCGTAAGGGGTGATGTGCTCAAAGAAGTACATCCCGTAATCCATAAGACACCTCCTTTACTGGGCAGCTTTCCCCTTAGGCCCCCGGGGGTGGGCCTCCCCCCGCCAGTAGCGGAAGGCGGACTCCTCCTTGGCCCCAAAGGCCCGGGAAAGCCCCTTTAAGACCTCCTCGGGGTCTAACCCGTCCCGGTAAAAGTAGAGGTCCAGGGTGGCCGAGGCGTTATCCTCGGGCCAGGTATGGATGCTCACCATGGCCACAGGGCTTAGGACCGCTGCGGAAAGCCCCTGGGGCTGGAATTTGTAGACCACGGACTGGACCTGGTCCCGGCTTGCCCCCAGGCGTAAGACCGCATCCAGGAGGGCCGCCTCCACGGCCTTGGGGTCCTCCAGGATATCCAGGTTGCACCCGTAGATCTCCGCCACCCAGCGCCCGCCCGGCACCGTTTCCACAAAAGGTCATGATACCCCCTTTATCCCCTGGGGGCAAGCCTAGCCGAAAAACTCCTTGAGCTGATCCTTGGTGATGAGGACCTCCCGGGGTTTGGACCCCCGGGGGGGGCCTACGATGCCCATGGCCTCGAGGGCGTCCATAAGTTTCCCGGCCCGGGCATGGCCGATGGAAAGCCGCCTTTGGAGACGGCTTACCGAGCCGTATCCTTCCTCCACCACGATCTCTGCGGCTTTCTTAAGCAGGGGGTCGGAGAAGTCCACCTCCCCCGGGCCCTCCCCGCCCGGCGCCTTGGGGGGCTCGAAATCCCCGGCGTAGTCCTCGGCGAACCGGTCCTCAAAGCTTTGCGCCCTTAGGAAGGAGGCGATCCGGGTCACCTCCTCCTCGGAGAGGTAGGGGACCTGGAGCCTGACTGGCTTGACCAGGCCGGGCTGGTAGAAGAGGGCGTCCCCCTGGCCGATGAGTCGCTCCGCCCCGTGGGTGTCCAGGATGGTCCGGGAATCAAACCCGCTGGTCACGGCGAAGGCCAGCCGGGCGGGGATGTTCACCTTGATCAGGGAGGTGAGGATGTCCACGCTGGGCCTTTGGGTGGCAAGGATTAAGTGCATCCCCGTGGCCCGGCTCATCTGGGCCAGGCGGAGGATGGATGCCTCCACCTCCTTGGGGGCGGTCATCATGAGGTCCGCGAGCTCATCCACCACGATGACCAGGTAGGGGAGGGTCTCTCCCCCCTCCTTTTGCATCCGGGCGTTGTACTGCGCAAGGTTCCGGGCCCCCACCTGGCTCATCATCCGGTACCGCCTTTCCATATGGGCCACCGCCCCCTGAAGGACCCCGGCGGCCTCCTCGGGGCTGGTGACCACGGGCCGGACCAGGTGGGGGATGCCCTCGTAAGGGGTGAGCTCCACCATCTTGGGGTCAATGAGGAGGAGGCGAAGGGCGGTAGGGAGGTGTTTAAAGAGGAGGCTCGCGATGAGGACGTTGATGGCCACGCTTTTGCCGCTTCCTGTGGAGCCGGCAATGAGGAGATGGGGCATTTTGGCCAGGTCCCGGACCCAGATCTCCCCCTCGATGCTTTTCCCCAGGATCAGGGGGAGGAGGGCCTCGGCGTTCTGGTAGGCGGGGCTTAGGAGGGCCTCGGAGAAGCGGACGAGTTCCCGTTTGGGGTTTGGGACCTCAAGGCCCACGGTGTTCTTGCCCGGGATAGGGGCCTCCACCCGCACCGCCCCCACGGCCAGGGCCCGGGCCAGGTCGTTCTGGAGGTTCTGGATCCGGCTGATCTTTTCCCCAGGGGCGGGGAGGAGCTCGTACCGGGTCACGCTGGGCCCCCGGGCGTACCCCACTACCTGGGCCTCCACCCCAAAGTCCTTGAGGGTGGTTTGGATGGTGGCCCTGAGCCGCTCTGCCGCCTCCTTAAAGCCACCCTCCTGGGGCTTGGCCGGGGGTGGGTCTAAAAGCCCGGGACCCGGGAGGGCAAGGCCTGGGCTTGGGGGTGGGGTAGGGGCTTTAGGCCTTGGGCCCTTCTCCACGGGCTCTTGGGGTTTTGGGGCTTCAGGGAAGACTAGGTCCAGGTCTAGCTCCACCGCCTCGGCCTCTTGGGGAGGGGGTGGGGTTAGGTCCTGGGGCGGGGGCTTCCGGGTTAGGAGGGCCTTGAGCCCCTCCTTTTGGGCCTCGAGGCCCGGATGGGCTTGGAGAAAATCTAGCCAGGCCTTGAGGCCCTGGAACCGCCCCTTTAAGTCCTTTAAGAGGCTTTCCAGCTCGGACCAGGCCTTTTGCCGTTCCAAAAGGGCCTTCCGCCCTAGAGCTAGGCCTTGGGGCGTGGGGGTAAGCCTCGGGGGGGTGATGAGCCTTTCATACCGGGCCTTGAGGGCCTGGGCCTCGAGGAAAAGGGCGGCCCGGTGTTCCTCCAGGGCGTCCCTTAGGGGGCCTTCCCCAGGTAAGGGGTTCTTGAGGGCCTGGAGGAGGGCCTCGAGGTCCTCTGGGGGTCTCATCTCGGCCTGGAACCGGGCCTGGAGCTCCTGGGCCCGGGCCCTTAGGAATTCCTTTAGGGCTTCCTCTACTTTGGGAAGCTCCTCTGGGGTTAGGCTTTGCCCCAGGGCCTGGAGGACCGTGTGCTCCGGGTAAAGCTTGGCTAGGGCCTTAAGCCTTTGCCGAAGCCGAGCGGTCTTAAAGGCGTACCGCACCCGGCGCACCCCCTGGACCCCAAGCTCCGTGGCCTTAAGGAGGGAGGTCAAGGGGGGTTTGCCCTGCCAGAGGTCCAGAAGGGCCAGGGCGAGGAGGAGGGGCAGGAGAAGCCCTACGCCTCCAGCCCATCCCATGAGGGCCGCCCTGGCCTGGGCGCCCAGACTTCCCCCTAAGGGGCCCAGGAGGGGGGAGAGGAGGAGAAGGAGACCCAGGGCGAAGCCCAGGTGTTTCAGCAGGGGTCGCAAGGGTTTTTTAAAGTAAACCGCCCCGCCCAGGAGGGCCAGGCCCAAGGGGAAGAGGTAGGCGGTAAACCCCAGGGGGGCATAAAGGTACTGCCTAAGGACCCCGCCCATCTCCCCGCTGGGGAAGGGGAGGAGGGGAGTAGTGAGGAAAAAGGCCAGTCCCCAAAGGAGGAGCGCCCAGGCCTCGTGTTCGTAGGACCTTTCCTGGGGCTGGGGTTTAGGCCGGCGCGCCATCTGGACCGATTATAGGCCAAGCCCCCTCCCTAGGGAGGGGGCTTGGCCCAAGGGAGGGAAAGGGGGTTAGCGCTTGAGTTCCCGGATTACGGCCTGGGTGAGGTCGGTGGACTCCTCGTCGGCGTAGACCACGAGGCCGGACTGGGCTGCTACCTGCCGGCTCATGACCACGGCAAAGCCTTGGGCCTTGGCCACCTTGGCGATGGCCTGGTCCACGTCCTCCAAAATGGGCTTAAGGACCTCGTTCTGGCGTTCCTGCCACTTCTTCAAGGTGTCCTGGTAAGCCTTGACCAGGGCCTCGTAGTCTTGGCGTTCCTTGGCCGAGGCCTGGCCCGAGCGGACCTTTTGGTCCAAGGGTTTAATCTTTTCCTCCAAGGGGGCGAGCTCCTTGCGGGCCTGGTCCTGGAGATTTTTCACCTTGGGGTAATCCTTATGGGCTTGAACCAAGGCGTCCGCGTCCACAAACCCCACCCGCGTGGGGGTGGTCCGGTTCTGGGCTAGGAAAGGGGTGGTGAGGGCCAGGAGGAGGGCTAGGCCTAGGGTGAGAGGAAACCGCTTCATGGCCCTAAGCTTACCCTGGGTCGGTGAAAGGGGGGTGAGAAGTTTGCCCCTGGCTTTTTGAGGCAGGGGCGCTTATGCTTGGATCTGGGAGGTGGTTGAGGATGCGGCGTATTTGGAAAGTAGCGGTTGTGATCCTCCTGGTGGCCTCGCTCCTGAGCCCGGCCCTGGCCCAGCGGGGCCTGGAACTGCGGCTGGGGTTGGGCCAGAGTGTTTCCTTGGGGCTCGGGCTCGAGGCCCCTCTGGAGCGGAACCTGGCCTTGCGGGGCTTTGTGGATATTTTTCCAAGTGGTCCTGTATTCCGGGGCGCTGGGGAGCTCCTCTTTAAGTCCGACCTGGGCCAGGTGGACCAGGACCTAAGGGGAATCCGGCCTTACTTTGGCGGCGGTCTAGGCTTGGAGTTTGACCAGAACGGCACCAACCTGGGGCTGACCCTGGGCCTAGGGGTGGAGTTCCTCCTGGACCCTAGGACGGGGCTTTTCTTGGAGGGGGGGTATTTCTACCCCTTCGGTAGGAGCGGGGATGGCCGCTTGGTCCTAGGAGCCACCCTGCGTTGAGGCCCTCTCCCAACCCGGCCGGGTTCAGGCCCGGCCGGGTTTCCCCTAGACGCCGGGACATCTTTCCCTTAGATTGGGGCTACCTTAAGGGAGGGAGGTACCCTATGCTGGTGCGCGACTGGATGACCAAGGATCCCCTGACGGTAGGCCCGGACACCCCGGTTTTGGAGGCCATCCGCCTCCTTAAGGAGAAGGGCTTCCGCCGGCTTCCTGTGGTCCAGGGGGGGCGGCTCGTGGGCCTGGTCACGGATAAGGACCTCAAGGATGCCATGCCCTCCAAGGCCACCACCCTTTCCATCTGGGAGCTCAATTATCTCCTTTCCCGCCTTACCGTGGGGGAGGTGATGACCAAGGACCTCATCACCGTGGGGACGGATGAGCCTTTGGAGAAGGCGGCCCTCCTTATGGAGGAGCACAAGATCGGGGGGCTGCCTGTGATGGAAGGGGAAAAGCTGGTGGGGATTATCACGGTGACGGATGTGTTAAGAGCCTTCATCGAGGTCCTGGGCCTCAGGCTTGGGGGGCTTAGGATCACCGTGGAGATTCCGGATGTCCCCGGGGCCCTGGCCCAGATGGCCCAGGTCGTGCCTCCAGCTAACATCGTCTCCATCGCCACCGCGGCCCATCTTCCGGGGTACCAACGCCTGGTCCTAAGGGTGGTGGGGGAGGATCTGGAGGGGGTGCCTGAACGGCTTAGGGCCTTAGGGGAGAAGGTCCTGGACGTGCGGCCTGGCTAGGGGCTTGCCCTAGGGAGGCTGGCAGGGTATACTCCTCCCGGTAAGGGAGGTGCGGAGATGAAGCCTTGGTTGCTTGCGGGTATGGCGCTTTTGGGCCTGGGCCTAGCCCAGGAGTTCATCACCATCGGTTCGGGCTCCACCACTGGGGTCTACTTCCCCGTGGCCACGGGGATGGCCCGGTTAGTGAACGAGGCCAACGTGGGCCTGAGGGCCAATGCCCGTTCCACTGGGGGCAGCGTGGCCAACATCAACGCCATCGCCGCCGGGGAGTTTGAGATGGCCCTGGCCCAGAACGACATCACCTACTACGCCTATCAAGGCTGCTGCATCCCGGCTTTTGAGGGCAAGCCCGTGAAGGGCATCCGGGCCCTGGCCGCCCTCTATCCGGAAGTGGTTCATATCGTGGCCCGGAGGGATGCGGGGATTAGGAGCGTTTCGGACCTCAAGGGCAAGCGGGTGGTGGTAGGGGATGTGGGCTCGGGCACGGAGCAGAACGCCCGGCAGATCCTCGAGGCCTACGGCCTCCGCTTTGAGGACCTGGGCCAGGCCATCCGGGTGGGGGCCACCCAGGGGATCCAGCTCCTCCAGGACCGGCGGGCCGACGCCCTTTTCTACACCGTAGGCCTGGGGGCGAGCGCCATCCAGCAACTGGCCATCACCACCCCCATCGCCCTGGTCCCCGTGGACCTGGCCAGGATCAAGCCCCTGGCCCAGAAGTACCCCTTCTACGTCGGGTTTAACATCCCGGGCGGGGTTTACCGGGGTGTGGAGGTGACCACCCCTACGGTGGCGGTCCAGGCCATCCTCATCGCCAGCGAGAAGCTTTCCGAGGAGACGGTCTACCGCTTCATGAAGGCCGTCTTCGGGGAGGAAGCGGCGTTTAAGCGCATCCACCCCAACCTGGAGCGGTACTTCAGCCTGGCCCGGGCGGCCAGGGGCCTCCCCATCCCCCTACACCCAGGGGCAGTCCGGTTCTACCGGGAGGTAGGGGTTCTTAAGTAGGCCCTAGCCTAGGAGAAGGGGCCCCCCCGAGGAAGGGGGCCCCTTTTGGTGGAGGCAGGATGAAAGACCCCTTCGCCTTGGTGGAAGAGACGGAGCTTGGGGGAAGGAGGCCTAAGGGCTTGTCCCGATACGCCCTTTTCCTCTTGGCGGTGGTCTGGAGCCTCTTCCAGCTCTGGGCTACCCAGGCCGGGACCCTGGACCCCATCCGCCTAAGGGCGGTTCACCTGGCCTTTGCTCTGGCCCTGGCCTTTCTGGCCTACGCCGGGCGGGGCCCCAGGGACCGGATTCCCATCCTGGACTGGGTTTTGGCCTTCTTGGGGGCGGCCGGGGCCCTTTATGTGGTCCTGGATTATTACGGCATCACCCAGCTTCGAGGGGGGGTTCCCAGTGACCGGGATGTCTTTTTCGGTACCCTTACCCTTTTCGCCCTTTTTGTGGCTGCCTGGAGGGTGGTGGGGCCGGCCTTACCCGTCATCGCCTCCATTTTCATCCTATATGCCCTAACCGGCCCCAAGGGCCTTCTGCCCTTTGCCTTTCCCCCTTGGCTTCAGCTCCACGCGGGGAGCCAGTGGGGCCAGCTCATGGGTCAGCTCTACACCACGGCCGAGGGGATCTTTGGGGTGCCCTTGGGGGTTTCGGCCACCTTCGTCTTCCTCTTCGTCCTCTTTGGGGCCCTTCTGGAGAAGGCTGGGGCCGGTCGGTTCTTCATCCAGGTGGCCTACGCCCTTCTGGGCCACTTCCGGGGGGGGCCGGCCAAGGCCGCAGTGGTGGCGAGCGCCCTTACCGGGGTGGTTTCGGGGAGCTCGGTCTCCAACGTGGTCACCACCGGGACCTTCACCATCCCCCTGATGAAGCGGGTGGGCTACCCTCCGGAGAAGGCAGGGGCCGTTGAGGTGGCGAGTTCCTCTAACGGCCAACTCATGCCCCCGGTGATGGGGGCGGCGGCCTTCATCATGGCCGAGTTTCTGGGGATCCCTTATGTGAACCTCATCCTCATTGCGGTGGTCCCGGCCCTTTTGGCCTACGCCACCCTCTTTATCGCCGTCCACCTCGAGGCCCTCCGCCTGGGCCTCAAGGGGGTGCCCCGGTCCGAGCTTCCCCCTTTGGTCCCCACTTTGCGCTCGGGATTTCACTATCTTCTCCCCCTGGTCTACCTCATCCTAGCCCTAGTGGTCCTCCGCCTCACCCCGGAGAGGGCCGCCTTGAACACGATTTACTTCATGCTCCTCCTCATCCTTCTCCAGGAGGTCTACCGGGCCTGGCGGGGGGGAGGGGGGTTGGCCCAGGGCTTCCTGAATGGGGGCCGGCTCGTCCTGGAGGGCCTCGAGGCCGGGGCCCGGGGGATGGTGGGGATTGCCCTGGCCACGGCCACGGCTGGGATCATCGTGGGGGTGGTGACCATGACCGGCCTGGGCTTCGGCCTGGCGGAGATTGTGGAGAGGCTTTCCGGGGGTAACCTGGTCCTGATCCTTATTTTGGTCCAGCTCACCAGCCTTCTTTTGGGCATGGGCCTCCCCACCACGGCCAACTACATCGTCATGGCCAGCCTGGTCATCCCCGTTCTCCTCCAGCTTGCCGAGAAGGCGGGGCATGCCGTCCCTCCGGTGGCCGCCCATATGTTTGTCTTCTACTTCGGCATCATGGCCGATTCTACCCCCCCGGTGGCCCTGGCGGCCTACGCCGCGAGCGCCATCGCCCGCTCGGACTTCTGGAAGACCGCGGTCCAGGGCTTTCTTTATGAGCTCAGGACCAGCCTTTTGGCCTATATGTTCTTCTTTAACCCTAAGCTCCTCCTCCTGGGGGTAGGGAGCCTTTGGGAGGGGGTGGGGGTTTTCCTCACCGCCCTTTTGGGCCTCACGGCCTTTAGCGCCGCCCTGGTGGGGTTTTTGCATAAGCCCACCCGGTGGTGGGAGCGCCTTTTCCTTCTGGCCGCGGCCCTGGCCCTGGTCTACCCAGGCCTCCTTACGGACGCCCTGGGCCTGGGGCTTTTCCTTTTGGTCTACCTCCTCCAGCGTCTGCGAAAATAGAGGGGTGGAGCCCATCATCCGGATCCGGGGTCTAGAGAAGTGGTTTGGCCCCCTGCACGTGCTCAAGGGGATTGACCTGGAGGTCCTTCCTGGGGAGAGGCTGGTCATCATCGGCCCCTCGGGGAGCGGCAAGAGCACCTTGATCCGCTGCATCAACCGGCTGGAGGAGTTCCAAAAGGGGGAGGTGGTGGTGGACGGCCTTTCGGTGCGGGAGGAGAAAAACCTCCCCCTGGTCCGGCGGGAGGTGGGGATGGTGTTCCAGCAGTTCAACCTCTTCCCCCACATGACCGTTCTGGAGAACATCGCCTTAGCCCCCATCCGGGTGCGGCGCTGGCCTAGGGAGAAGGCGGAGCGGAAGGCCCTGGAGCTTTTGGAGAGGGTGGGGATCCTGGACCAGGCGCACAAATACCCGGCCCAGCTTTCCGGGGGTCAGCAGCAGCGGGTGGCCATCGCCCGGGCCTTGGCCATGGAGCCTAAGATCATGCTGTTTGACGAGCCCACCTCGGCTTTGGACCCGGAGATGGTGGGGGAGGTTTTGGATGTGATGCGGGACCTGGCCCGGGGGGGGATGACCATGCTGGTGGTGACCCACGAGATGGGGTTTGCCCGGGAGGTGGCGGACCGGGTGGTCTTCATGGACGGGGGGGAGGTTGTGGAGGAGGCCAGGCCCGAGGCCATCTTCACCCAGCCCAGGGAGGAGAGGACCCGGGCCTTTTTGCAAAGGGTGCTGCACCGCTAGCCTGGTCTTAGAGGGGCGGGGTGTACCGGCCGTCCACCGCGGTCCAGCCCCCGTCCACCAGGAAGAGGGTCCCGGTGATGTAGCTCGAGGCCGGCGAAGCCAGAAAGACCGCGGCCATGGCCACCTCCTCCGGCCGGCCCCAGCGGCCCAGGGCCGTCTTCTCCGCGTAGGCCCGGTACCAGTCGGGCTGGGCCCGGATGGGGGCGGTAAGGGGGGTCTCAATGGGCCCCGGGGCGATGGCGTTGGCCCGCACCCCATACGGCCCAAGCTCCGCGGCCAGGGCCCGGACCACCTGGAGGATCCCGGCCTTGGTGGCGGCATAGACCCCCTGGCCCGGCTCCACCACCAGGGCCCGGATGGAGGAAAAGGCGGTGAG